>Ga0222636_1000251_pt1 | contig 30090 bp, 26 predicted proteins | sample AntAcemetagen141_FD_179811 | JGI IMG/M metagenome (GOLD analysis project Ga0222636, IMG submission 179811) | Saline water microbial communities from Ace Lake, Antarctica - #141 | ecosystem: Environmental > Aquatic > Non-marine Saline and Alkaline > Saline | place: Antarctica: Ace Lake...
TGTGAAATATATTCGTCTGATTTATAATATGAGGAAATTACTTTTTTATCAGGCTTTGGATCTGTAAACTTAAATGAGCAATTATCACATTGTAATATTTTGAAATGTTCACCACTGAGGAAATAGTCATCGCACTTTAAATATTCCGAAAAAGAATCATTATTACAAACCAAACACTTCATACTATTTAATATTTCAATTGTTATGTTCTATTCCTATTTTAAAAAATTACCCTGAAAATACAAACATGATTTTTGCTGATTGTTTCACGTGGAACAAATTCTCATCTTCCAAGATAAACAGCAATTACAGAAATATCTGATGGAGAAACACCACTAATTCTTGAAGCTTGTCCAATAGTTTTTGGTTTAATTCTGCTTAGTTTTTCTCTTGCTTCAAAGGAAATTGATTTCAGTTTTTGATAATCAAAATTTTCATCCATTTTAATATCTTCCAACTTTAGCAACTTATTTGCAATCTCTTGCTCTCTCCTGATATACCCTTCGTATTTGATTAAAATCTCCGCCTCCTCTACACTTTTACTAATATCACCGGTAAAATCAGATATAAAATTTCCAAGTTTTTCAATGTTTCTAATAAGGTCGTTGATGTTCACCTGTGGTCTTAATAACAATGTCGCTATTTTAACTTTTTGATTTATTTTACTTGTTCCACAACTTTCAAGAACGGTATTAATTTCAAGCGGAGTAACATTTTCACTCTTGAGAAATTTCGTTATTTTATTAATGTTATTAACTTTTTCCTCAACATTTTTTAATCTTTCGTCAGATGCTAAACCAATATCGTTACCCAATTTTGTTAACCTTATATCAGCATTATCTTGTCTTAATAAAATACGATATTCGGCTCTCGAAGTAAACATTCTATAGGGTTCGTCAACTCCTTTAGTTATTAAGTCATCAATTAATACACCAATATAAGCTTCTGATCTTTTTAGTATAAAATCAGATAGATCATTAATTTTTCTGTGGGCATTTATTCCGGCCATTAGACCTTGAGCCGCAGCTTCCTCATATCCTGTTGTCCCATTAATTTGTCCGGCAAAAAATAAATTCTCAATTAGTTTGGTTTCTAATGTCAATTTTAATTGTTCCGGGGGAAAATAATCATATTCTATTGCATAGCCAGGTTTAAAAATTTTAGCATTTTTGAATCCGGGAATCTTAACCAAAGCTTTATACTGTATATCATCAGCCAAAGATGATGAAAATCCATTTAGATAATATTCGCTTGTATTCCAACTTTCGGGTTCTACAAATAACTGGTGCTTATTTTTATCAGAAAATCTTTCGATTTTATCTTCAATTGACGGGCAATATCTTGGACCAATACCTTCAATTCTCCCTTGGAATAATGGTGAATCCTTAAATCCGGTCTTTAATATATTGTGAACAATATCATTTGTATATGCAAGGTAACAACTTCTCTGTTTTGTTAAAACTGGGGTATCTGTAAAGGAAAACTTTTCAGGAAACTCATCGCCTTTTTGTTCAATTAATTTCGAAAAATCAATAGTTCTACCATCAATTCTAACAGGAGTACCAGTTTTCATTCTATCGTACCTGAATCCTATTTTTCCTAGTTTCTCGCTAATATACTTCGAAGCCTCCTCACCAATTCTTCCACCGCTAAACTTTTTGTGACCAATATGAATAATACCGTTCAGGAAAGTTCCATTTGTAAGAATTACTGATTTAGAAATAATCTTGTGACCCATCAAAGTTTCAACTCCAACAAGTTTTCTATTTTTTATTATAACATCGATAACTGTATCTTGCCAAAAGTCAAGATTATTTGTGTTTTCCAACATTTTTCTATATTCAGCAGAAAACAACATTCTGTCACTTTGAGCTCGAGGACTCCACATTGCAGGACCTTTAGATCTATTTAGCATCCTAAATTGAATCATAGATCGATCAGTTACTATAGCAGAATATCCGCCAAGAGCATCAATTTCCCTTACAATTTGACCTTTAGCAATTCCACCCATAGCAGGATTACATGACATTCCCGCAAATAGATTCATATTCATAGATATTAATAATACCGATGATCCAAGATTTGCTGCTGCTGCTGCCGCCTCACATCCTGCATGACCTCCTCCAACAACAATTATATCGTATTTTTTAAACATTTTTTATGTTCCACGTGAAACAATTAATTAATAATTCTGAATGACTTTTGGGCAATATAATAATCTTCTTTTTCTCTCATTTCAGCAATTTCTTCAATCTTATTGTCGTTATATCCAATCAAATGTAAAACGCCATGAATTACCACCCTACTCATCTCTTTATCAATGTATACTGAGAGTTTTTGCGCGTTTTCAATAACTCTTTCATAACTAATGAAAATGTCACCTGAAATTTCATTTTCAAAATCAGAATTATCAAAAGTTATAATATCTGTATAATAATCATGATTAAGATATTTTCTATTAATATCAATCAAAAAATTATCGTTACAAAAAATGAAATTTATTTCTCCCGGTATTTTTGCCTCTTTTCTAATAGTTTTAATAACCCATGCACTAAAAGCATCTTTATTCTTTATCTCCAAATCTGTTTCCTGTGTAAAAAAAGCTATTTCTGTCTCTTTCATCAATAGAAAAATAATTTATGATTTTATTTTTTTCTTTTGTTCATCATAATAGAACTTCATAGTTTGGTTTCTACTATCTGCAATGCTATTGTCAATATTTTCAATTGTAAAAGACATTTTTAATTTTTTCCCGTCATCAGAAATTGTAACTCGATCAGGCATTGACCAGATCATAAAAATTTCACGATCTTCCTCTGAATCAAGTTCCATTTCAATATTCTCATTAACTATTAAACTATTCCAATCCAGCTCGCTTATAATTTCAAAATTTAAACCCGTTTGTGAATATTCAAATGTAATATTAATAAATTTATCCGGTTTATTCCTATAAATAACTTTCGTAGCCTCAGTTATTGCCATAATAATATTTGCATAATATTTATCGCTAATGTTGTGATAATCACACACATCCTCAATAAAACTTTCAATGATATGAATATTTTCATTACTCGGATTTAAATCAATTTCCTTTTTCATTTTCTTTTTCTAATCTTTGAAATTTATAAAAATATTTTGAAATTACCTCTCTATAAAAAGGTTTTAGTTTTGCAGGTACAGTTTTAAATAACTCTGTTTCCTTTTCTCTTTTTCTTTTATACTCTAAATATTCCAGAGGGTTACTTATTTTTTGAGTTTTTGACTCAATCGATTTCCTTTTCTTTTCCTTTTCTCTTTCTAATTCAGCTTTTTCCGATTTCAATAATTTTGTTAAAATTTGCTCTTGTCGATTTATTGTCTCTTGATTTAATATTTTATTAACTAACTCGGTTTCTGTTTTTTCCATTCCCTTTGCAATGTTTTCCAGATCTTTATCATAAATACCTTGTCCTTTTAATTCTTCAAGATAATTCTGCATTCTATTTCTTATTTCAGCTTGTTTTGCAGCCATTCTTGCAAATTGTTCACTCATCGACTTTTCATTATTCCCTTTTCCTTTTCTTCCTCCTTTATCTTTACCATTTTGCATTTCCTTTAACTGCTTATTAAGTTGCTGTTGCAATTTTTTCATAGATGATGCACTTCCTGATTTTCCTGGTTTAGTGCAGCTCCCCTTACCACTCATAGAATTTTGCATGGACTGCTCTTCCTCCATTTTTCTCAATACTTCTGCAAGCATTAATGCCAGATTATTAATATGTGTCATTACATATTGTTGATGTTTTGAAGCATTATTTATCTTGCGTTTATCAATTTGATCCTCGGCTTTTTCTAAATTTCTATCAATTTCATCTATTTCCTCATTAACAAAATGTTCTATTTTTATTTGTCTTTTACTTAATGCAAATAACGAATCCTTAATCATTTCAACATCTTCGGTAATATTATTTTGCTTCCTTATTACATCAACATATTTTGGATCCTTTATTCCGGTTTTAATTATTTCTTTTATTAGATCCTCCTGCTCAAAAGAAACTTGTATCAAATTTTCGAGAATTTCTCTCAATGTATTAATATCCTCACCTTGCTCCTCATTCATCATGCTTTGTTTAACACTCATCAGAAAATCAGCCATTTTACCCATTTTCATTGCTGCTTTTTTCTGATGTTCAGATGCTTTACTCATCTTGTTTTTACCTATCTTTTCCTGACTTTTATCTATCTCATCCGAAGCTTCATTTTCTAAAGTTTCGTTATTTGGCATTTCATGCTTATTTTCAAGCTCGCTGTTTTTCTTTTCTAATTCTTCTAATTCCTCTTTTAGCTGATTAAAATCCTCTTCTATTTTCTCTTGTTTTTTTCCTATATTCTCTTTTTTGCTTTTTTTCTCATTTGTTTCTTCAGCAAGTTTTTCTTGTCTTTCCTTAATTTTATTCAGCTTATCTATAGCATCGTTAAGCATTTTTTCAAATTCAATTTGTTTAAATAATTCCAAGTTTCTATCAAGCTCTTTCTCCAAATCTTCATTACTCATTTTAATGTCCTCTAAGAGCTCTTTTATCTTATCCTTATCAATTTCATCCAATTTCTCTTGAATCTTCTCGAATAACTCCTTAATCTCGTCAGTCATTATCTTTTTAAACAATTCTTCAAGCTTACGTTGTTTTTCTAATATTTTTTTATCAATTTTCATGAAACTTTCTTCAGTTTTATTCTTTTTTTCAAGTTTCCTTATTGCATCACTAATTTTTTCTTTTAATTTATTTTGTTTTTCCAAAATTTCCTCAACTTTTTCTTTTTCCTTCCAATCTAATCTTTCTTTGTTAATAATCTCTTTTATAAGCTTTTCTGTTTGTTTTTTTATTTTTATTGATTCATCTAAACTTTCCTCCAAAACGTCTTGTATATCTTTTGTTTCCTTTTTCAATTTTTTTTCGATTTCCCCTATTTCAGGAATTCGTAGCTCCATTGTCTGTGACTTTGTGGATTTACTTCCATTAATGCGATCATTATCCCAAACCTCAAAATAATAAATAAGCTTATCGCCTGGATTTAATTTCATTGTATCCATAGCAAATGAATAGTAAAATCTATTTTGATTTTTATCTTTTTCTATTACAATTTTGCTTTTATTGCTATTTATTATTTCTTCATTATTACCTATGACGGAATATTTGAAATTTAATTTATCAAACCCATAATCATCACGTATTGTGCCATTAAAATACAAATATTTCTTAAGAATTGTATCTCTTATTTCACTTATAAAAATTGCAGGAAAAGCATCCGGGATAGTTGTAATTTTATACTCCAGCGTATCTTTATTTTTTATGTATTGATTTTCAATTCCAATGGAATAATCGCTGCTATTAAGTATTTTTCTTGAAAATCTAATTACATTAGAATTAGTTTTTTCAATTTTAAAATTTTCATTATTTATAGAAAAAAATAAATTGCTTGCATCCTTTGTGAAAAATTTCCAATCCACAATTGTACCCTCAGGAATAATAATATCACCATTGTTTTTAATAGTTTCATCAATTTTTCGAGTATATTTTGGGTAATCAATAAAAGTTTCAAAACTCAAAATAATTGGCTTTGGGAAAACAACAATCTCAAAATAATTTGTTCTTACATCTTCTGCAAATAATTCAAATTTAATATTTGATTGTATATTTCGAAAAGTATAATTAAATAAATTATTTTTTGTTTTATTTAACCGATAAATATTGTTTTGATATTCTATCGAAATTTCAGCAGGAATTTCCTCTCCTGAAACTTTTACATCTAATTTAAAATCGTCTTGCTGAACAGCTTCTAATTTATCATTCAGAATATAAATTTGAAATTTTTCCGGCTTCTCAAATTCTGTATTATAATTAATTATCCGATTTGATGGTTCGGTCAACACTCTTGGTACAATAATTAATAAAAGTGTAACAATAAAAACCGGAATTATAGCATATTTTATTAATTTCTTATTTACCGAAAAATCAATAGCTAAATTAAAATCAATATATTTTATCTCCTTTATTTTTTGTTCTATGCTTGCTATTAATAAATCATTATCTTCATTGCTAAGCTCGCTTATCTTTCTTAGTTGCAGAGTATTTAGTAATTTATCATTAATTTTTCCGAAGTGTTTTCCAAGCAATTTAGCAACCTCATCATAAGAAATTTTTTTACCAATCTTAAATATTTTTATAATTGGTAAAAATACCATCCTATAAATAATCGCAATACTAAAAACTAAAAAAGCATAAAAAAGCAAAGTACGTGGAATTGTCTCCAGATAGGCATAATATTCAACGAAATTCATTAAAATATATAAAACACTAATTGCAGCAATACTAATCAAGATGCCTTTAATCATAAGGCTTGTATAGTATTTCTTGATAAATTTATCAAGTTTTCCTGTTAGTATTTTATAATTATCTGTCATTAAAATTAATTAGGCTGCTGCTGATATTTTTTCAACAATGCGTGACATAACTCTGTGTTTTGTTATATTTGACAAAAGTATGAATATTAAAATCTTTTTAGTGGTACTTTTTTTAATTTAATCATGAAAGAAAATATTCTAATCTTCATACTAAAGACTATCTTTTTAGCAAAACATATAAGGAAAAGATGAAAAAACTACTAATATTTACAATCTTGCTTGTTGCAAATTCTTTTATTTTCGGTCAATCAATTGAGGAAATTTCAAATCATTTCTATTGTAATAATGTAACACAAACAAAAAATCAATTTCAAATTAAAAATACAAATATTCAACATGATTATTTTTCTGATTATGATGTCAAGTTTTATTTTCTTTCTTTGAATGCAGAAAATAACACTGTTTATATTTCTGGAAATGTGTTAATTGAAGCTATTTCGCAAATATTAGTTTTAGACACTTTTACTTTTGAACTTACACACGAATTAACAATTGATTCAATAATTTTCAATAATATAAATTGTAATTTCAACCATACTGGTGATTTTGTCTTTGTCCCAATAACAAATCCTCTCACAATTGGCGATAATATTTCATCTAAAATATATTATCACGGAACGCCACCAACAGGCGGATTTTTTACAGGAATTTCTACCGATTATTCCGTTGAGTGGGATAAAAACGTTACATGGACTTTGTCAGAACCATTTAATGCATATCATTGGTGGCCATGCAAACAAGACCTTCAGGATAAAGCAGATTCTGTTTGGGTTTTTGTTACAACTGATTCCATTAATAAAGTCGGTTCCCAAGGTTTGCTAACGGCAGTTTCTCAAATGCCAGGGGGTAAGCTTCGCTACGAATGGAAATCCAAATATCCAATTGCTTATTACTTAATTTCTTTTACAGTTGCTGATTATATTGATTATTCAATTTATGCAAAACCCGAAGCCATGAATGGAGATTCAATCTTAATTCAGAATTTTATTTATAATAGCACCGGATGTATTGAGCATTATAAGGCCGGAATAGACTACACAAAAGATTTTATAGAATTATTTTCCGATTTGTATTCGTTATATCCTTTTCATGAAGAAAAATACGGTCATTGTCTTGCAGAAATAGGAGGAGGGATGGAACATCAAACTATGACTACAATGGGTAATTTTGGTTTTGGAATTGTTGCTCATGAATTAGGTCATATGTGGTTTGGCAACAATGTTACTTGTGCAACATGGAGCGATATATGGATAAATGAAGGGTTTGCAACATATTCCGATTATCTGGCTCATGAATTTATTGCAGGGTCTCATTGGCCACAGCTATGGTTACAAATTGTACATGATCATGTTTTGTCTGAGTCAGGCGGAAGCATTTATATTCCTACCCAGGAAGCTGATTCAATTGAAAGAATTTTTGATGGAAGATTGTCTTATAACAAGGGAGCTAGCATTATACATATGATACGTTTTGAGCTTCAGGATGATTATTTGTTTTTTCAAACATTAAGGAATTTTCAGTCTGCATTTTCAGATAGCACAGCAACCGGACTGGATTTTCTCAGTATCCTTAATGAAACATCTGGCAAGGACTTTACCGAATTTTTCAATCAATGGTATTTTGGTGAAGGTTATCCAATTTATAATATAGAATGGGATTATGATGGCATTAATTTCGAACTTAGTTCTACTCAAACAACTTCAACAACATCAATTCCATTTTTTAATATGCTGATGGAGTATAAATTATATTTCAGCGATGGCAAGGATACTTCTTTATTTTTATCACAAAATAATAATTTTGAAACATATTCAATTCCAATAACAAAATCAATTGACTCAATTTCGGTTGACCCTGATAACTGGAATCTTAAATTTATCAACAGTATCACACATGGAATTGCAGAATTAAAAAATCCTTTAGATTTCACACTCGGGCCTATCCCAACTTCCGGTACTTTGCATTTATTTTTCAATAATAAAAACAACATTTTACGAGATATAACTATTACAAATATTTCCGGCAAGGCATTAATGAAATTCACAACAACAAAAGCGCATGAGAAAATTAATGTTAGTGAGTTAAGTAGTGGTATTTATTTTGTTACGGTGAGAATTAATGAAAAAATACTGACCAATAAATTTATCTTAAATTAGTTATTTTTATTATGTTTTGAGTTTTCGGTTTCCATTTTTTATTTTACAATACTTCATCACGACAAGTATTAAGTGTACTTCGAAAAATCAAAATAGTTAATTCTTTAAAAGCACTTTTGTTAGTGGGCTCATTATTCTAATAATCCATTATTCCATCATCACATCAATCTATAATTTCTTATCTTTGCATCCCAAATTAGAGTTCTATGAATACAAAAAAAGTAAGAGTAAGATTTGCACCAAGCCCAACAGGCCCGCTACATATTGGAGGAGTTCGAACTGCTTTGTTTAATTATTTATTTGCCAAAAAAAATAATGGTACATTTATTTTAAGGATTGAAGATACCGACCAAAACAGGTATGTAAAAGGAGCTGAAGATTATATAATCAACTCATTGAAATGGTGCAACATTGAACCTGAAGAAGGTTTTGGAGTAGGAGGGGAGTACGGTCCATACCGCCAATCGGAAAGAAAAAATATTTATAAAAAATATGCCGAACAACTAATTACTGACGGTTTCGCATATTATGCATTCGACACTCCGGAAGAACTGAATGAAATGCGTGAAAAATTAAAAGCAGAGAAAAGCGAAAACCAACAATACAATTTTCTTAGCAGAACTTCAATGATAAATTCTCTCACTTTAAGTACCAAAGAAGTCGAAAAACTTATTGATTCCAGTACACCTTACGTAATACGTTTAAAGGTTCCTGAAAATGAAGATGTTAAATTTATGGATATTGTACTTGGTCAAATTATTTTTAAATCCTCACAACTCGACGATAAAATACTATTTAAATCTGACGGAATGCCTACATATCATTTGGCAAACGTAGTTGATGATTATTTAATGAAAATATCACATGTTATCAGGGGTTCTGAGTGGGTAAATTCTACACCTTCTCATGTTCTTCTTTACCGATATTTAGGTTGGGAAAACGAAATGCCTGAGTTTGCTCATATGCCATTAATTTTAAAACCAAATGGTAAAGGGAAATTAAGCAAGCGCGATGGTGATGCTCTTGGCTTCCCTGTTTTTCCGCTTCAATGGACAAGCCCTTTGACAAATGAAATTTCTTCAGGTTATAGAGAATCCGGTTATTTCCCCGAATCATTTATTAATAATCTTGCGCTTTTAGGCTGGAACCCAGGAACTGAGCAGGAAATATTTTCAATCTCAGAATTAACCAAATTATTTTCATTGGATAGAATCGGCAAATCAGGTTCCAGATTCGATCCTGAAAAAGCAAAATGGTTTAATCATCAATATCTTATCAACAAAGACATTAAAGAATTAGCTTCTCTTTATAAAGAAATTTTAAAAGAAAAAGAAATAAAAATACCTGATGAATCTCTAATTAAAATAATTGAATTGGTAAAAGAAAGAGCCACTTTTGTTTCTGATTTATGGGAACAATCTTACTTCTTCTTTAATAAACCAACAGAATATGATGCAAAAGTCGTTAAGAAAAAATGGAAAGAAGATACTCCGGAAATGATGAAAAAAATCCTTTCTGTAATCAAAAACATTGAGAATTTCAAAGCAGAGATTATCGAAGAAACAGTAAAAAACTATATTGTAAAAAATGAACTTTCTTTTGGGAAAATATTAAATCCATTACGACTTTGTTTGGTTGGCTCTGGCAAAGGGCCCTCACTGTTTCATATTGCAGAAATTCTTGGAAAAGAGGAAGTGATTGCGAGAATTTTGAATGGAATTGAGAAAATAAAGAATTAACTTAATTTATATTTATTAAAATACTAATGCAAAGCATTAAAGATCAGAAATCAATAATCGAGTAATAACTATTAAGAAAAAACATTATGTCACTAATATCCTTAAACGGAATGGAATTTTTTGCTTATCATGGTTGCTTTGATGAAGAGCAGATTATAGGAACAAACTTTATTATTGATTTGGAAATTGAAACAGACACCTCTAAATCAGAAGAAAGCGACAAATTATCTGACACTCTTAATTATCAGGAAGTATATCTTTTAGTTAAAAAAGAGATGGAGCAAAACTCAAAACTTCTTGAGCATGTTGGGAAAAGGATTCTTAATTCTTTGACAAGTCAATTTAATATGATTGACAAAGCAAAAATCAAAATCTCGAAAATTAATCCACAACTTGGCGGAAAGTTAGATAATGTAAATTTAACATTAACTACATAATTTTTTTAATATTTGCAGTTTTTGGATTTTTATTATTAATTTTGCACTCCAAAACAAATAGGTCTCGTGGCCGAGTGGCTTAGGCGGTGGTCTGCAAAACCATTTACAGCGGTTCGAATCCGCTCGAGACCTCAAAAATTCTAAATTATTATACAGTTATAAATCTAAAAATATCCTATTTCTTAATATATTTTACATTTCTTCTATTACAACACAACTTTATTTTTATTAATATTTTTGAATTGTAATTCGTTTTTATTATAATATTTTTGAATTGTAATTCATTTTTATTATATTTGCAATTATTATGATAAAAAGAAGCCTTCAAAATATCGTTGAGGAAAAACTCGGGAAAAAAAAAGCCATAATAATTCTAGGTCCACGCCAGGTTGGTAAATCTACGCTCTTAGACTTAATAAAAGAAAAAAGGGCAGAAAGTACTATTTACCTTGATTGCGACAATAATGATATTAGAAAAACTCTTTCAGAAGCATCCATAAACCAATTAACAAGAATAATTGGTAATAACGAAATTGTTATTATTGATGAAGCACAAAGAGTTAAAAATATTGGCTTAACACTGAAACTAATTACGGATCAACTTAAATCCAAACAATTATTGGTATCGGGTTCATCATCATTTGAACTTTCCAATAAAGTTAATGAACCGCTAACCGGAAGGAAGTTTGAATATCATTTATTTCCATTTTCTTTAAAAGAACTTGTTGATCATTTTGGCTTTCTTGAAGAAAGACGGAACATGGAATATAGAATGGTTTTTGGAATGTACCCTGACATTATCAATAATCCGGGAAACGAAGTTGAAGTATTAAAAAACCTGATGGATAGTTATTTATTCAAGGATGTATTTTCATTTCAGGAAATGCGTAAGCCCGAGTTTATTGAATCCTTACTTGAAGCCCTTGCTTTTCAAGTTGGATCGGAAGTTTCGTTTAATGAACTGGCACAATTACTCGGATCCAACCCACATACAATCCAAAAATATATTAACCTGCTTGAAAGAGCATTTATCATCTTCAGATTACGCTCTTTTAACCGCAATGCACGCAATGAAATAAAAAAGGGTAGAAAAATATATTTTTATGACAATGGGATTAGAAATGCAATAATTGGAAATTATAGTTTGCTAAAACAAAGAACAGATGTAGGCGGGCTTTGGGAAAATTTTGTTGTTAGCGAACGAATGAAATATTTAAGTTATAACAAAATATATGCTAAACGATATTTCTGGAGAACAAGTCAACAACAGGAAATAGACTACATAGAAGAGTTTAATGGAAAGCTAAATGCCTTTGAAATAAAATGGAATCCCAATAAAAAAGTTAAATTCTCAAAAACATTTACAGGAGCATATCCTTTCGCAAAACTAAATACAATTAATCCTGATAATATTTGGGATTTTGTTGGTGTTTAATTATCAAAAACTTTACTAATAAATATTTCATTAATAATACTTTGTGGATGTGCACTTTTAGATAATTAGTATACAAAATCAAATACTGCCTAACGAATCTGTTAAAAACTCAAGAATATCTAACTTTCGAAAATCTATTGTGTATTTTTAAAACAATTTTATTTCTTCAGATTATTATAATCAGATCCTAATAAACAACGCTCAATAAAATCCTTATAAGTTTGTTGACCTTTTGACAAAACGGAAATAGGTATTCTTTCGTTGGTATTATGTATACACTCCAAATATTTTATATCCATAATAACAGGAATAATAGAAAATGCAAGAACATTTTTTATTCTAAAAAAACCAACATCATCATGATTTGGAACAAATGCTGATACTACATCACTCTCGGGATAATTATTTAAAATTGCATTTTTCAGATGAGTAAAAAACTCACTTTTATCATCAGATGCGTGCATTTCAGGCATTGATTTAATAACTGATACTTTTATGTTATCATTTTTTAATCTTCTCTTTAAACGATTCAGAAAATCTTTGTTCGATTCTAATGGAAGCAGTCTGCAATCTAAAAGAGCAGTAGCCTTTTCTGGAATTGAATTAATTATGTCATTATGACTATTAATACTTGTAAGCGTTATTGTATTGGTAAACAAAGCATAAATTTCCGGCTGTTTCCTAAGTGAATGCATAATAAAAGTCTTGAAAAATCTTGGATTCTTTAAGACAAAAGCTTTATAACCTTTTTCTTTTTCACCAAATTGCCTAAGAAGTTTAGTATTTAATTTATTAAGAATAACTTTCTGTTTCTTTTTCAGAAGTCTGTTTAATGCAAAAGTAAATTCTTTATTTACATAGGTTGGCGGAGGTACAGAACCATGCCCGGAGGATTTAAATTCAAGTTCAAGTTTTATCCAAAAAACTCTTTTATGAGAAGTAGAAACCCCAAAAATCGGCATATTGGGTTTCCTTTTTACAATATTTTTTAGTCCGGGAGGCCCTTCTCCAATAACTACTGCAGGACTTAATTCTTTCAAAAAATTGTTTACAACAAATTCTATCCCACCTTCGTTTTGAGTTTCTTCACAGGATACAGCGAGGAAAGTAACATTATAAGGTAATTTTTTTTCTTTATATTTCCTCAAAATATCAATTATACTAAATAGTTGCATAATTGCAGGACCCTTATTATCGTAAGCACCTCTGCCCCATACATCAGTGTCTGTAATTTTTCCTGAAAAGGGATGGAAAGTCCATTTTTCAGTATCATCAGCAGGAACTACATCAATATGATTGACTAATATAATGTTTGGTAGGTTTTGAGATAAGGGATAAATGGAAGCAGCAAAATTATAGTTGCCATCTTTGTCGCCCATTTGTTTAATAAACAATCCGTTCTCTTTGCAAAGATTTTTTAACCATTCACCAGCATTCTGTTCATTACCACTTATTGATTTGTGTTGAACATACTTACTTAGAATTTCTTGTATATTTAACTTCTCTTTACAAATGGATAACATAAACTCATTAATTTCTTTTTTGTATTCCTGTTCCTTAAACAAATCTTAATAAATTAAATAATACAATTAATTTTATTTTTTTTATCGAACTTCAAATGTAGCTATTTAATCTGTCAATACCATTTTTCCAAAAAATTATATTAGTATAATAGATATAGGATAACAATATTATCAATTGCTAAAACTTATAGAATATTACTTTACGAATTTTAATGGGGAAACTTTTGCAACAAGAAAATTTATCAAACACTAAATATCCTGAATAATGAAAATAGAAGGAATAGATATAAAGAAAGTTCATTATAAACAAAAAAATTCCCTGACCAATTTTAAAGAATAGATCAAGGAATTTTCATTTTAAATGAAGCTCCTCGTTGCAAGCTGACAAGGTATCTCATTGGAATATTTTATTTTCCATACTTACCAAGGTGCGGGGAATATAAGCCTTGAGATTCCTCGACTAACGCTCGAGATCCCCGCCTGACCGGACGGGCAGGAGTTCGGCTAAATGATTTTGATTACAAAATCATAGTCTCACTGATTTAGAAAATATACCGCACAGATATTGCTCCTCCATCGCCCCAAAAATCAGAATGGCCGATAAGATTAAAGCTTGGTTTCCAGTCAAGACTAATGTTAAAAGGAACAGATTCGAAAACGTATTCAAGTCCAATAATACCATCGATACCTATAACCACATAATCCTTATTATCATCGGCCCAATTTACGTTACTTCCATTCCAAAATCCAATGTGACCACCAAATCCATAATACCAATTCCACTGATCTGCGTTAAAAGCCTGATGATGTATTTCATAAAGAACAGTAATTTTAAACCCACTCCATCTACTGTCTAATAGACCTTCTATAGCTGTATTATCAGTTAAAAAGTGCTTTACAGTTATTCCGTTCTCCAAGCCGCCTCTTAAGCCTATTCCTGTGTTATAATCTTGTGCATTTCCTAATAATACAATAGAAAACATAATTATTGTCGTCATCAACAATCTTTTCATAATAATCCTCCTTAATTTAATGATTAATAAATATTTTATTTTTAAAATAAAGTCCAATATACACTAATTATACCAAAAAGAATCAAATATAGTAATATATTTTACTTGCTTTTGTCATTTTAATAGTATTATCTTATGCTTCATAAACATCACCAAAGATAGTATCTTTGGTCCGACGTCCCAAATTTTGGGACGTTTCTTTTTTTATATAATTTACCAGCAAATATACAACAGGAATAAAACCTTTCTTAATAAAAGTATAAACAAAAATATCTCATGACTATCTTAGGCGGTGGTCTGCAAAACCATTTACAGCGGTTCGAATCCGCTCGAGACCTCAAAGAATTCTAAATTATTATACATATATAAATCTAAAAATATCCGATTTCTTAATAAATTTTAAATTTCTTCTACTACAATATAACTATAATTTTATTAATATTTTTGAATTGTAATTCATTATTATTATATTATTCTCAATTTTCAGTTTTTATTACTTTGCACAGGTATTGTATGGAATCTTCTTTTCTATTTTCTTTCTCGGCTTTGAAAATTTCTTTTCTTTTCGTTTCCCATATTAACAAAATCTTTGTATATTTGAAAAATTAGATTATGCAAAATTATATTCTATATATCAAAAACATACTATTATAAATATATAAGATATAAACGGAATATTCCGTTTATACTTATTTTACAGCCAATTAGATGAACAATAGTAACCAAAATATCGGGATTAATAATGAGAGTCTTACAATTCGTGTAATGACTAATCAAATTGAGGTAAAGCAGAATGACAAGGTTCTGCATTCAGTTATCGGGATTACTGTATTTCGTGAGCATGTTAAAATTGAGCCACGCGAGATTAAAAGTAAATTGATTAAAAAGTCAGATACGGTTGATAAAGAGTTTGGGATTGAAAATAGATTATACAGCGGAGATTATCTTGTAAATATCATTGATTACAACTTAGGAGAAATCGCTTTTGCTGCAAACTTCTTGACTGATCAGTGGAGTGGATTAGTTTGGGAAATGCTTATAACTGAAGCTGACAAAAAAAGATTTATGATTACACTTAATCCTCCTGCCATTAAAAATCAATTGTTAAAAGCTAATTCTGATTTATTTAAATCCATTGAAGATATAGATAGCTTTTGTTCTAAATATAATCTTGATATTCAACAATTCGCAGTGCCAGCCTACTTTTACCAACAAGAATTTGATTTAAAAGGATTATCAGCAAGATTGTCAAGAGAGATTTTTTTCTTTAGACGTAAGATGTTTACGGAATTATTAATATGCAAGATTGAGAGTAAAATTCAAAATCAACCAGAGATTATTATTCCTTCTCAAAATCTTAAAATATATAAGGACTGGAAAAATCAAGAACTTGATATAATTGATGAAATCCAGAAGTATATTAAATCACCATTCATTTTTGAAAGTACAGAGCAGTTTGACTACTATCTTGATTCTATAATATCCAAACCTGACAAATTATTACACGAGGATTTAATCTCAGAATGTAATTATTGGATACAAGATTTCCCTAAGGTCAAAAAAAGATTTGAAAGAGCAACTTTTCTCTACAGAGAAGGAAAAGACTATCGGGATTCCTTAGATAATTTAAGGTTAACATTAGAATTACTTTTGAGAGAGATATTAGGTAACAATAAAAGTTTGGAGAATCAATTATCAGAAATAGGCAACTATCAAAAGGAACATGGAATTGGAACAGAAATTAGAAATATGTTTCAAAAGGTACTTGATTACTATTTAAAATTTCAAAATGATAAAATAAAACACGATGATAACTTAGACAATATTAATGAAGTTGAATTTGTGTTTAGTTTATCGATGATTTTTATAAGAATCTTGATAAAATCGAATAATAAACTGGCGGTAACATGCGGTCATAAAACATTGCGCGGATAGTGTTAAAATTGAACAATATAACATTTAATCAATGGATTCACGGGGGGATAGGTTTGCACTTCGAAATACGCAACGTTTCATACCGCAAATCGTTATGCACAAGCGGTGAAAAAATATACGAGTTACAAACATTTCTTTGAGACATGATAAATAAAGATTTGAAAAGAAGAAAATAATGAATAAAAACTCATATTTAGTTGAATTGCAAAATACAGTTTTTAGGAATTTCAATATTCCTCTTGAAGATGCATTAAAACAGAAAATTTACCATTATATCAATTACGAGTTAAAAGCAGGACTTTTCAATATCATAAAGTCTAAAATGTAAAGATTATGATTTTAAATCATAGACGGTCAACGCTATTCAGGCGTGGTTAAATTGATATGTTATCATCCTATATCTTGTATCCAGCATCCAACTCACACATCAATAACCCTAAATGCCGTAGAGTTTGGAACACCTTTGAAATCTTCGATATATTTCCCGGAAATATTTTCCAAACAGCTTCCTTTGGTACTCAAGTTATTATCAATAATATCGTTATTTACTTTTATGAAAAACCTTTCGCTCAATACAATTCGGTTTGCTTTTGCCTTTGACATTAATCTTGCTGTAAGATCAATATCTTGTCCGTAATAATCATTGGCACCTTCTAAAAATGTTATATTATAAGCTTCTGTACAATAATGTATTGAGACCTTGCAATTCAAAAACATATCTTCGTTTGGGAAGTTTTTTATATTGTCAATTGTAGCATAAATTTCTTCAAGTAAGGCAAAATGATTATTATAAGTTGATTTTGATTTTAACACTTTATCCGGAATGTAAAGCATTATTTCATCACCGATGCCTTTTACAATATTTTCGGGGAAGTCATTCAAAAAAGTAAGAAAATTAAAAGTATTATTAAGCTTTTTTGCCCAGCTTTGTATTTTTGTTTTGTATTTTATATCAGTCGAATTAATGATATCGATAAAAAAACAAGTGCCGGGGCATTTTGGAATTTCCAGCAATTTTTTCTCAATTTCCGGTGAGTTTGGGTCTTTATAGTTAATAAATTTTACCATTTTGATTTTTTAATTTACGATTTTTGATTTGCTATTATAACCACTTAAGTACTATCATAATTTCTAATTTTAGTATTCAGTTAACAGCTATTTAATAATTCGTAAAGTTACGGATAATTGAATTTCTTCTTAGCTTTTAAAAATAAATAATAATCTTTTTTACAAGTAATTGAATAATTTGTTGAAAGATTGTTCATTATTTTCCTTTCAACCTACTAACAAAAACTTGTTAGAAATTCACTAAACTCAATACTTCAATATTTGAATAAAGGTTATAGGTACAACGAAATCAAATATTAAAATTATGGGGTTAGTAATAATTGGAAATGTATTATTTGCAAAAAACATTAAAACAATTCGAAAATGTTTAAAAGTTGCACTAACAAAAAGCCCCTCTCCAATTGGAGAGGGGTTGGGGTGTGGTTGTCCGACTAGTACTCAATATATTAAAATCTATATTTTTATCTTATTGTTTATTAATTCTTTACAAAATAATTTAATACAATAATGTTGAATATTCCTTAAATTGTTTTAACTTTGTTTAAACATTTAACCAAATATTATGAAAATTAAAGCCAGATTAGTTAAATCGTTGAAATTCATTAAATTAACTACTTGATTAAACGATTTGCCGTTAATACGTAAAAATCAATTCCTTCATCAATATTCCAGTTTAAATTAATATGAACATTACCTTTTTTATCAATTATCCAAGACCGTCCTGCCCAATATGTCAAAATATCATTATCATCATTACTATTCCATACTGATTTACCATTTCTATCTTTACCATATTCATTCGAAATAGCATTAACCAATTCTTCTATTTTTTCAATCGTAAGAGATTGTCCATCATTTTTAAAAAGCATATTAAATTGTGATTCTCCTGATAAATCCTTTTTATGTCCAAATATTCTAAAAATTACTTTATCAAATAATTTAAAATTCTCTTCAATATTAATTTCATAATCAGTAAATTCAATTTCTTTTGAAATTTCAACTAATTTTGATTCCATTTCTAAATTAACCTGAAATCCAAGAATATCAAGTAAATTGCGTTTCGGTTTTGATGAAAAAAGTCCCATAGTTTAATATATTAAGTTAAAATTAATATTATTTGTTATAGCACAAATATAATAGTTTAGTAGCGGTTTTCCTTCAATTTTGCCCATATTCTATATTTTTATATGATTAATAATTACTTCTTCAATAAATAATTCACTCTTAAAATCAGACATTTTTTTGGCATTAGTTAATTCGTTTAAAAGATATAGTTTTCTTTTATTGACTACAATTTCCAGCAATAATGTCTATTACTGTTGGATTAAATAAATTGTATTGTATAATAACATTACCGTGACTACCATTTGTTAAAATATTCCTAATACCACATAAATCTGACAGAACATAATTATGTTTAATTGATAAAGAACCACCCACAGAAGTAAGATTTGACAAGCCATCAAGATTTGTAAGTGGATTACCTTCAATTGATAAAGAACCACCCACAGAAGTAAGATTTGACAAGCCTTCAAGATTTGTAAGTTCCAAATTATTTTCAATTGATAAAGAACCACCCAAAGAAGTAAGATTTGACAAGCCTTCAAGATTTGTAAGTTCCAAATTATTTTCAATTGATAAAGAATCACCCACAGAAGTAAGACTTGACAAGCCATCAAGATTTGTAAGTGCATAATTACGTTCAATATATAAAGAACCACCCACAGAAGTAAGACTTGACAAGCCATCAAGATTTGTAAGTTCCCTATTTTCAAGAATTGATAAATAACCACCCACAGAAGTAAGATTTGACAAGCCTTCAAAATTTGTAAGTTCCAAATTATATACAATTAATAAAGAACCACCCACAAAAGTAAGATTTGACAAGCCTTCAAGATTTGTAAGTTCCAAATTATTTTCAATTGATAAAGAATCACCCACAGAAGTAAGATTTGACAAGCCATCAAGATTTGTAAGTTCCCAATTATTTTTAATTAATAAAGAACCATCCACAGAAGTAAGATTTGACAAGCCATCAAGATTTGTAAGTTCCCAATTATGTTTAATTAATAAAGAACTACCCACAGAAGTAAGATTTGACAAGCCATCAAGATTTGTAAGTGCTTTATTATCTTCAATTAATAAAGAACCACCCACAGAAGTAAGATTTGACAAGCCATCAAGATTTGAAAGTTCCCAATGATCTTCAATTAATAAAGAACCACCCACAAAAGTAAGATTTGACAAGCCATCAAGATTTGTAAGTTCCCAATTATGTTTAATTGATAAAGAATAATCACCCACAGAAGTAAGACTTGACAAGCCATCAAGATTTGTAAGTTTCACATTTTCAAGAATTGATAAATAACCACCCACAGAAGTAAGATTTGACAAGCCATCAAGATTTGTAAGTGCTTTATTATCTTCAATTAATAAAGAACCACCCACAGAAGTAAGATTTGACAAGCCATCTAATGAAATTAATGTAGAATTAGATATAATCTTTAGGTCACCTTTAATTGTTATTATATTTGATAATGTAAGCATATTTATTAATTCATAAATATCCCTTAGTTCTACACTACCATTAATAGCATCATAACCTTGTTCATAAAAAATCTGTAATTCTTCGTGAGTTGGATTAACCAAACTTGATTGATAAATATTTTGTGGTTCATTTGTGTCATTATTATTATCTTTTTTACAGGATGATTGTGATAATAAAATTACAAATGTTAATACAGAAATAAGAATTATTTTTTTCATCTCTTATATGATTTAGAGTTTAATTCAAAATAATTAGGTTATTAAAGTGTGAAATTACTATTTTTTAATGGAAATCTTCAATAAGAATAGCAATAAAGATTATTTAGCAACACCCACTATATAAACACATTAAAAAAGCAGTATGAAAATTTTACTAAATTAATCATTATTATTATCAATATAATTAGGTTAATAGGGATTAATTCCGTAGTTTAGCAAGGGTATTTAAAAAACTACTACTATGAATATCACAAGTGATTATATCAATTACGACAAGGCACTAAACAAAGGTTTAAGTCTTTTGAAAGACAACAAGAAGTTTAGAATTGGTTTTTATATTATCTTTTCAATTAATACTGGACTTCGCATATCAGATACATTATCAATTCGTCATATTGATATGGTTGATGATAAACTTATAATCAAAGAAAAAAAGACAAAAAAACGGAGAGAGATTACATTAAACGAGGTAATAAAGAAAGCATATTCAAAACTGGTTTCTATACTTGATGAACTGAATATCAAATATAATGAAGATGATTTTATTTTCATTAGTCAAAAAGGCTCAGTTTATCGGACGCAATCTATAAATGATATTCTTAAAACAACTTTCATCTCAAAATCATTACAGATTTCATCCCACTCACTCAGAAAGAGTTTTGCCAGACGAGTATATAGCAACCTCAACGAGAGTGAAAATGCCTTAGTTCTTCTCAGCGACATTTTTTCACATACAAGCGTAGCAATCACAAGGCGTTATTTAGGAATTAGAAGTGAAACAATTTCAAATGTATATTTATCATTATGAACTATAAAGAACAATTTAAAGAAATTGAAAATCTGTTAAACAGAATTAAAATAAAAACCAAAAACTTTTCAGAAATAGAAAAGAACCCATATTTTGAAGATTTGAGTTATGTTTTTAATGAACTTAAAAATATAGATAATTTTTTAAAAGATAAATACCTCAACAATCAATTTTAAATTATTTCAACAATTCCTGATTAATGTTTAAACAAAAAAGTCTAATCACTTATATTTTAAGCGATTAGACTTTTGTTTTGTTGTCCGACTAGGTTTCGAACCTAGACTCTTCTGAACCAGAATCAGATGTGTTGCCAATTACACCATCGGACAATAAGGCTGCAAAATTAAATTTTTTTTATTATAAAACAACGTAATTAATAATGATTTTTTTAATCTATTTTGACAAAGTTTTAAAAAGTTTTTTTCTTTTGATCGTAATGAACGTCAAAAAATTTACTCAATTAAAAAATATTTTATTTATTTCTTCTTTTTTATTTGGTTTGACTAATTGCCTTTGTTTTTCTTTGCCCAGGAATCCCGCAAAGGAACCGTTCTATTGAAAACTAACTTATTTCTAGTAGTATCTTTATCTATACAAAAATAACCTTGTCGTTCAAATTGAAATTTATCTTCAATTTTTGCATCTTTAACAAAAGGTTCTATTTTACATGCAACAACAGTCAAAGAATCAGGATTAATATTTGATTTAAAATCTTTTCCTTCTTCAGCAATATCAGGATTTTCATTAACAAATAATCTATCATATAATCTAACTTCAGCATCTAAAGCATGTTCAGCAGAAACCCAATGAATTGTACCTTTTACTTTTCGTTGAGCATTCCCTAAACCACTTTTTGTATCAGGATCATAAGTACAATGAATTTCTGTTATTTTGCCTGTTTTTTCATCTTTAACAACGTTTGTGCACTTTATGATATATGCATACCGCAAACGAACTTCTTTATCAGGAGAAAGGCGGAAAAACTTCCTTGGAGGTTCTTCCATAAAGTCATTTTTGTCGATATAAAGAATCTTAGAAAATGGTACTTTTCTTTTACCCATAGTTTCGTCTTCAGGATTATTTACAGCGTCTAGTTCTTCAACTTTATCTTCAGGATAATTATCAATAATAAGTTTAACAGGATTAATAACTGCCATTATTCTTTGTGCTTTTTTGTTTAAATCATTCTTTAAACTATGTTCTAATAAAGCAACATCAATGACATTATTTCTTTTAGCAACTCCAATTGTTTCAGCAAAATTTCTAATCGATTCCGGTGTAAAACCTCTTCTTCTTAAACCTGATATTGTAGGCATTCTGGGATCGTCCCAGCCGGTTACAAGATTTTCTTCAACAAGTTCGAGAAGTTTTCTCTTGCTCATAACTGTGTAACTCAAATTTAATCTTGCAAATTCAATCTGTCGTGGTCTGTAATCTCCATCAACAACCTGATCGAGAAACCAATCATATAATGGTCTGTGAACCTCAAACTCCAATGTACAAACCGAATGTGTAATTTTTTCGATATAATCGGATTCGCCGTGAGCAAAATCATACATAGGATAAATACACCATTTATCTCCTGTACGATGGTGGGTAGCATGTTTTACACGATATATTGCCGGATCGCGCATATGCATATTTGGCGATGTCATATCAACTTTTGCTCTTAAAACCATTGCACCATCAGGAAACTCACCGTTTTTCATTTTCTCAAATAACTCAAGATTTTCTTCAACAGTACGATTTCTATATGGACTTTCTGTTCCTGATTTGGTAGGAATTCCTCTTTGTTCGCTTATTATTTCAGATGATTGATCATCTACATAGGCTTTGCTATCTTTAATTAATTTAACTGCCCAAAGATACAGTTGATCAAAATAATCTGAAGCGTAATATTCTCTATTATCCCAATCGAATCCAAGCCAGCGAATATCCTCTTTTATCGAATCAACATATTCTACGTCTTCTTTCGCAGGATTAGTATCATCAAATCTGAGATTACACAATCCGTTGTATTTTTTTGCCAATCCAAAATTCAGACAAATAGATTTTGCATGTCCAATGTGAAGATATCCATTAGGTTCGGGGGGAAAACGAGTATGAATACGACTTTCGTTTTTGTTATTACTTAAATCTTCTTCAATGATATTTTCAATGAAGTTCAATGATTTCTTAGCTTCGTTTTCGTTTGATCCTATGTCTTTTCCTGATTTATTTTCCATATCTTGAGCTTAAAAAATTAAGTTTACAAAAGTAGTTATTTTTCTGTATTTTTTTATTGTAAGATTAATTGAATTTTTATTGAATTTATTTTTGAAAGTTCAATAGTTTTTTACGAAATTCTTTACAAAATAATAATTTACAAAAATCTAGTCTTTAGAACACAGAAATAAAAACAAAGGTTTTTAAATAAAAATCCTCCGGATCATAAACATCCGGAGGATTTAAAAAACTATAGAAAAATAATTTTAGATAATAAACAAATTTGTACGAAATGAGCGTTTTAAAAGCCTGTCAACTAATATCAGCATTACAACAGACAAAACAACAATAACTGTTATTGAAGATATTTCAACTCCTGAAAATAAGCTTTTAACATAATTAAGGGATTCTAAGATTAGAGAAGGAAAATTAATGGTTTCGATTTTAATTCCTGTAAATATATTTTTTATAAACGACCAATCATAACCAAAAAGAAGTGAAACAACAAGAACAAATCCAGCAGCTATTAATATCCAATATTTTAAACTTAGGATAGATTTACTTTCCACTGATTCCACAATAGTTTCCTGATCTATTTTTTTCATAATATTATCAGTAAAATCAACTGAAGGCTTTTCAATATCAATTTTTCTAATAATTTTTCTCAGGAGCAAATCTTTCATGATTTTTGTTTTTTTTTATTAAGCTGTTTTTTAAAATATTCCATTTATACCGGTCTGTGTAAAACTGAATTTTCATAAACTATATTATTATTAAATTCCTTTATTATAATCTGATGTATTATCGAATAAAGTTTTTTTCTTATTCTATGCAATTTAACTTTAACATTTGATACAGTTAAACTAGTTATTTCACTTATTTCTTCAATGGATTTATCATCATAATAAAATAAAGTAATAATTATATTTTCTTCGTAAGGTAAAACTTTAAGAGCTTTTTCAATACAATTCTTTTGTTCTTCATTGCTTAATTCCTGCATATCAGGAACTATATCATCAATAGAAAAATTCTCAATAATTTCTGTTTCCAGATTTACTGTTGGCAATTTCTTTTTTCTGGTTTTCGAAACAGCCATATTAAATGCAATCCTGTATAGCCAAGTTGAAAATTTCGACTCCTTCTTAAAAGTATTCAGTACTTCAAAAGCTTTAATAAAAACATCCTGTGCAAGTTCCTCGGCATCTTCCCTGTTTTTCAATATTTTTACAGCAATTGTAAAAACAAGATTTTTATGCTTGTTTACTAAAGATGCGTATGCATTATTATCACCTTTCAATAACCTGTCAATATAATAATTATCTTTTCGGAACTCCATTTATCATTTAGACGTTTGATTAGTAAAAGTGGTTACACTTTATACAAAAATACTTTTTTTTACCTTATAGATTTTAGATTTTTATTTCCGGAATCTATAAGAGATCGATAATAAGGCTGATGTATTTGACAAAACAAAACTGGAAATTTTGCCTGTCTGCTGACAAAGGCAGGCAATTCTGTTCCGTACAAGTATGGCTTGCTAATTACAATTATCATTCCACAAATAATATTTCTGAATGGAGCATTGCCTAAATTCTTTATTAGTCATGTTTTCGATATCTGGAGGTTTTTCCCGTTCTACATTCTAAATTTATAATTTTACATTTTACATTTTCTATTTCTAATAATTTCCTTATTCCATTGTTGTTGCTTCTATCATCCGCCTAGCGCCTCGAAGGCGCTTGGCGGTTTTGTGCCAAAGCTTAAATTTATAATTTTACATTTTCTATTTCTAATAATTTCCTTATTCCATTGTTGTTGCTTTTATCATCCGCCTAGCACCTCGAAGGCGCTTGGCGGTTTTGTGCCAAAACTTTAGGCACTTTAAACTTTAGTTCACTTTAGGCATTGATTATTTAAAATTTATAATTTTCTATTTCTAATAATTTCCTTATTCCATTGTTGTTGCTTCTATCATCCGCCAAGCGCCTCGAAGGCGCTTGGTGGTTTTGTACTAATAATTTAGAATGTAAAAATTTGAATGAAAAATGTAGATTTTTTATTTACCCCTCTAAATCTTGAATAAAAAACCAACAACTATTTATTGAAATTAGTTGTATTTTTGTTTTTTTCGATATCTGGAGGTTTTTCCCGTTTTACATTCTAAATTTATAATTTTAAATTTTCCATTTTCTATTTCTAATAATTTCCTTATTCCATTGTTGTTGCTTCTATCATCCGCCTAGCGCCTCGAAGGCGCTTGGCGGTTTTGTGCCAAAACTTTAGTTCACTTTAGGCATTGATTATTTACAAAAACTAAATCCTTATATAAAAATAATGATTTTAGAAATAGTTTGTAACCTCGAAATAATTTCTGCGTCAAAAGAGATGAAACAAAATTAATAATCACATAAAATTTATAATCATGGAATTAACAGGAATTTTTATCACAGCAATTGTTTTTGGATTTATATTTGGAGTCTTTTACATTTTTGTAAGAAAAAAAGAACGCTTAACTTTAATAGAAAAAGGTGCTGATGCTTCAGTATTTATTTCAAAAAAACGTAATCAATCTCTTACTTTTAAATTCGGTATGTTGTTTATCGGAGTAGCTATCGGAATACTTCTTGGAAATATACTTGAGGTTACAACAGAATTACAAGAAGAAGTTGCATACTTTTCTATGATTTTCCTTTTTGGTGGATGTGCTTTAGTGATAAATCATTTTCTTGAAAGGAAACATGATAAAATGGATAATTAATATTTCTTTACCAAAAACAAATTATTTAGGATGCATTCAGCTAAGAATGTGTCCTTTATTTTTATAATGGAAACTCTTTAATAACATTATAAATAGGCCCTTTGCGTTGTAGAATACTTTCAAATAAATAAAGCTTTTTTACTTCTGCTTTTTGAATAAAACCGTTTTTTTGTTTATCAATTATTCTTTGAAATATTTTTTTATCATTTAATTTTCTAATTCTTGCAACAGTTAAATGTGGAACAAAATTTTGCCGGTCAGGGTAATATCCAATAGTTTTTAGATTTTCGATTATTTTTTTATGAAGAAATTTAAGTTCAGAAGATTGTTTTATTCCATACCAAATTAATTTTGGATTATACGAACTTCCAAATATTCCAACATTTTCTAATTGCAATTCAAACGAATCACAATCAATCACAGAATTATCAATAAGCTCGCAAATAGGGTCAATTTTCTCATCATAAATTTCACCAAAAAATTTTAATGTAAGATGAAGATTTTCTTCCTCAACCCATTTTATTTTTTCATGTTTTAATGAATTTCGAAGATTCCAATATAATTTCAGGAAATTTTCATCAGCTTCTATTTTTATTGCTACAAAAAGTCTTTTCATAAAAAACTATTAATATTTGCCGATAAAATTACAATAATTTAATATTTTTGCATTCCTATTTTAAAAACTCTATTAAATTTGGGGCATTAGCTCAGTTGGCTAGAGCGTTTGACTGGCAGTCAAGAGGTCAGGGGTTCGATTCCCCTATGCTCCACATTAATATACAAACACTTATAATTGCTTAAATTTTAAATAAAATTTTATATACATACAAATATGCATACAAATTTATTGTTTTTTTAACAATTCTTAGAATACAAATTTGACTACAGAATTCTATACAGAAAGTATAAATAAAAAGATATATAGTTAGTTACAAAGTTCGAGCAACAAATAAGCAACAAATATTGGTGATAAAATGAGTAATATTAATAAAACAAAAGAAAATAGATATATTCCAAATCCTATAAGACGTGTAATAATTTAAAGAATGAATAATGAAATAATTAAGGTTCATTTAGTATAAAGAAACCCCAGCTATAAAATTGCCGGGGTTTAAAAAAAGATAAACCATTAACAAAAAAAACTAAGTTAATGTTTTTGATTCAAAAGCTTGATCTGAAATTTCAGTACCATCAGCTTTTGAGTAAAACCAATAAGCTGTAAAAACATCTCCAACATCACCTCCAATACCGTTAATAAATACTTCAGTTTGAGAGCGAGTGCCAGCATTAACAACAGGTAATATTTTTCCTGTTGTTGAATTAACAACAAGAACATTAAAAATGTCATCAGCTGAGGCTCCAGATACATCAGAGTTGTCGTTTTTTGTTATTGATAGTTCGTTTAGATCAACTGCTTCTAAATAAGCGCCTAATGTGCCCGGAAGATGACCTTGTGAAACTTTGATTTTTGTGGGATCAATTGTGAAGTTTGGAAAAGTGCCTGTAATTGCATTAAAAAAATTATAGGAAAATGCATAATTGTATGCCGACATTTTTACTGCAGCTAAACTAAAGCCAACTCGATAAATATAAAGACCTCTACGGATAAAGTCTACCATTAAAGAGAATTTTTGTCGTTGAGTTGTTTGAGACTCAGTACGAGGATTTCTAACGTCAGGTTGATATGCTCTCATGACGTCAATGCCAAAAATTGAGGATCCAACAACAGTTCCAACTTTGCCTCGAAAACCTCCTAAAATACCTTTTGTAATACGTGCCATAATTTTTAATTTTAAATGAATAAATCGTTAAATAATTTATTGAGGTGTCTTTTAATATATTTTCGTCGTTATTCGAAGAAAATACAGAGTTAAAACAGAGTTAATCAGAAGAGCTGTTTTTATCAGGTTTCCAAAAAGGTTTAAACAACTTAGGAAATTGAGCTTTTAAAATGTTCAAAATAATTGTTGTTAAAATACCACCTAGTAATGCAATAAATATTTTAATCAGGAGATCTAGAATGCCGTCAGAAGTAAAACTGCTTTCGTAAATAGTATTTAAAAAACCTAAAGATGAAAAACCGCCGATAAAAAAGTCAAAAAATTTACTCATAATCTCAATATATTTTACAAATGTATATAAATCAAGTTGTAATGTCAAGTTAATTAAAGTGTTTGTTTATATAATAATTGTAATAAATTGTATAACAATGAGATAAAACATCAAGCGTCATTGAAATAAATTATGTATCGGAAGTGGAATAAGGATTAATAAGTAGATTGCCTAATTTATTTTAATGATGTACGGAACTTGCAGTAATCGTCAGATAATGATTTGTTTTTTGTGTGAAGTGTCAGTGATGCTGTCGGCAGAATGAAGACAAACTTATGCGAAAGATAGAATAGAGCTTGCGTGCCGGCTGCGTGTGGAGGGCTGCTCTGGGGCAAAGAGGATTTTATTGCTTGGGGATGGAAAAGGGTAGGGGCTTATAAATTATGATTTGTAATAAGGTTGTATTGTTATAAACGTTTGATGAATAATTTGTAAGCTCCTACCGCGGGGTTGAGCGGCTTGTCTGATTTTTATATAAGTCCACGTAAATGTAAAGTTGTAAGGAGATTTGTATACAGAAAAGTGGAGCTTAGAGAAAAATCAGACAGGCTGAGAAACATGGCACAATAAAATACGATGACACGGATAGTAGCCCGACCCGCAGGCACGCTAAAATAATAAGGCACGGTTTAATTATAGCAACCTACAAGCTTTGAACAAAACAATAAAAGTTACATTGCTATACTTAAAGAGAGTGCCGGGTGAAGACACAAAAAACCGCCTTAACTTAATTTTATTATATGCAAGGGTGCACTACTTGACCTTTCTTAGAATAAATAAATATGCAGCACTTGTATACCCTTGAATATGATAAAATAGGCATTTGCCGGTAAGTTATAAGGTTTTTTGTGGCTGAACACCGCTTAACCTGTGACTTGTCAAATTATGCCATTCAAATGCGAAGAAAATATTTTTTGCTAGTTTTGTACTACGGTTGGTGCATGTTGCGGAGCGGATTTCGGAGAGTATTCATGTCCGCTAGGACTGAACTGTGATGTGAGAATCCGCAGTTGATTGACGCACCGAACCTGCTCTGAAATATGCACTGTGTTATCTTCTGGTCGTTTCATTTCATTTCATTTATAATTCCTAATAACCTGCTTCGCTATAACATTTTCGCGAACAATATCTATCTTGAGTTTTACTAAATCTAGAAGTATGATACTGACCTGTAATTCGATTACCACACCAAGCACAATAATTTTCAGAGTGTTCTTTACGTGCAAGTGCATCTTTTTCTGCCTTTATATTCTCTTCTTTTACTTCTTCTCTTACACCTCCACAAAAATCAATAATTTCACTAAAAGTCTCTGATATATTGTAATAGTTGTCGAAATAAATTTTCAAAATAGCAATAATTGCAATAAATGAAGCACGGAATAGCGCAACAGGAAATAAAATTGTAGAATAAATAAAATTTCTAAAACTTGAAAACATGAAAGAAAAGTAATGAGTTAAAAATGCTATTATTAATAACAAAGGCATTAAAATTGGCAATAAAATCAATTTAATAAATGTATTCATAATTGAAAGATTTAAGTTTATGTTTAATTATGTAATCATTCAGTTATTATTTTTTATTATTCCTATGACAAATATTACATAAAGTCTTTAGATTTAAATAAAGACTAAAGTTTTTCGACTTGAAAATAACTAGTAAATAATTAATGATGCTTTAATGTTTAATCACCAA
>Ga0222636_1000256_pt1 | contig 29870 bp, 19 predicted proteins | sample AntAcemetagen141_FD_179811 | JGI IMG/M metagenome (GOLD analysis project Ga0222636, IMG submission 179811) | Saline water microbial communities from Ace Lake, Antarctica - #141 | ecosystem: Environmental > Aquatic > Non-marine Saline and Alkaline > Saline | place: Antarctica: Ace Lake...
GGTAATTGTATTTGCAAACAAAAATTTAAAACCCTGAATATAAAAGTAGTAAATCGGTAAAAAGTTTCACCAAATAGATTTCGACTCCGTTAATTTTTTAGAGTAAACACATTCTATTTTGATTATGCCGAAATGATGTTTTGTAAAATATTTAAACAGACAGAATGAAACCCTTACTAAACACACATTTTGCCAAAGCTTTTGAATAGTAGTAATTTATATTGATAAAAGGAAAGATCTGTTAAAAAAAAGCCTAAAATTCTCCTTTAGGTATTGCATCAATCAACTGCTTAGTATATTCAGTTTTCGGATGATAATAAATTTCGTCAGCATCACCAATTTCTTGGATTTTACCGTCTTTCATAACCATCATTCTGTCAGACATAAATTTAACTACAGAAAGGTCGTGAGAAATAAAAATGTAAGTAAAACCAAATTCCTTTTTTAGGTCGTTAAGCAGATTTAATACTTGAGCTTGAATAGAAACATCTAAAGCAGAAACCGATTCGTCACAAATTATAAATTCAGGCTTGAGTGATAAAGCACGGGCTATGCAAATCCTTTGTCGCTGACCACCTGAAAATTCATGTGGATAACGATAATAATGTGCTTTTTCGAGGCCAACTTTTTTAAGCAAATCAAAAACCTTTTCTTTTCTTTCTTTATAATTTTTATAAATGTTATGTGCTTTAAGTGGTTCCATGATAGCTGAACCGGCAGTCATTCGTGGGTTTAGCGAAGAATATGGATCCTGAAAAATTATCTGAATATCTTTTCTTAATTTTCTTAATTCTATTTTTGAAAGTTGTGAAATATTTCTGTTTTTATAAATTATTTCACCTTCCGAAGCATTTATCAGATTTAAAATTGTACGCCCAAGAGTAGTTTTTCCGCAACCCGATTCTCCAACCAAGCCTAAAGTCTCGGAAGGATAAACATCAAAACTTACATCATCAACTGCCTTTACAATACTTTTTGTTTTCCTCAATAACCCTGACTTTATGGGAAAATAAGTTTTAACATTTCTGAGTCTTAATAAAGGTGTTTTTTCAAAAAGAGATTGTTGTTCTGCTTTGCGTTGTTCATCAGAAATGATAAGTTTTTTTGTGAAAGCTTCAACAGATATTTTGTTTTTTTCATTAAGAAAATCTTTTATTACGGGTAGTTTTTTTAAGCGAACATCCATTGGTGGACGACAAGCCAGCAAACCTTTAGTATAGGGATGTTTTGGATGTTGAAAAATTTCTTTTAAATCTCCCCGTTCAACAATTTTTCCATCATACATTATTAACAATTTATCGGCGATTTCTGCAATAACTCCAAGATCGTGAGTGATAAAAATCACACTCATTCCATGTTTTTTTTGAAGAGCTTTGATAAGCTGAAGAATAGATTTTTGAACAGTTACATCAAGAGCTGTTGTTGGCTCGTCGGCAATTAAAACTGAGGGATTACAACAAATAGCCATGGCAATCATCACTCTTTGCTTTTGTCCGCCCGAAAGTTGATGAGGATAAGAATTGTAGATGTCTTCAGGACGTGGAAGTTGCAATTCTGTAAGTAAATCAATGCTTTTCTGCTTTGCTTTTTTATGAGAAATTTTTTGATGTTGCAGAATAGATTCAGAAATTTGCTTCCCACATTTATAAACAGGATTAAGCGAAGTCATTGGTTCCTGAAAAATCATCCCTATCTTGTTTCCGCGGTATTTTTTTATTTCCTTTTCGGGAAGTTTTAAAAGATCGGTTTGCTTCACATCTTCATCGGAAAACAAAATATTTCCACTTGCTATTTTTCCCGGAGGACAATCAACAAGTTGCATAATTGATAAAGAAGTAACCGATTTTCCCGAACCCGACTCCCCGACAATTCCCAGTGTTTTTCCTTTTTCAAGAGAAAAACTAATATTATCAACAGCCGTTAATATGCTATTATCAGTTTTAAAACTGACCGATAAATTCTTTATTTCTATAATCGGATAATCAGGCATAAATATTGAATCTTTTTTATGACAGAAATAGTGTTTGACATTGTTAAAATGTGATTTTAAATTCTACCAAAAGTATATAATATCCCGAAAAGGAAAGAAGTTTTAGAACAAAAAAGTGAAAATGGTATTAAGTAGTAACTATATACAAAAATTAAAGATATTTTCAAGTTGATAATTAATATCGAATAACGATTAACGAATGATGAAAGGTGATTTAAGAAAGGATTTTAAATCAAAAATCGTTAATCAGAGTTCAAGGTTCGGAATTCAAAAAAATAATGAATAACGAATAACGATTAACGAATGATGAATAATGATTTAAAAAAGATGAAAATCAAAAATCGTTAATTAGTGTTCGAGTTTCTTAATTCAAAAAAAATCAAATATGTCCTTTTTTCAAGACTTTGTCTCATTGATTTATCCAAGTACCTGTGCAATCTGTGGGAATTCTTTGTTTCAAAACGAAGATATAATTTGTACTCCTTGCCAGTATCATTTGCCGAAAACAAATTTTCATTTACTGAAAGAAAATAAGGTGAGCAAAATTTTCTGGGGAAGAGTGAAAATTGAAAATGCTGCATCTTTTCTGTTTTTCACAAAAGGAAGTAAAGTGCAGCGATTAATTCATCAGCTGAAATATAAAGGCAAAAAACAAATAGGAGTAAAAATAGGAAAACTTTATGCTTATGAATTAAGAAAATCCAAATTATATGATGAAATTGATTTGATAATTCCCGTGCCTTTGCATCCCAAAAAGCAAAAAAAAAGAGGTTTTAACCAAAGTGAGTATTTTGGAATAGGATTATCTGCCGGTATGAAAGTTGAAATAAAAACAGATCTTCTTTTTAGAACAAAAGCTTCGGAAACACAGACTAGAAAATCACGCTTCAAAAGATGGGAAAATGTAAATGAAATTTTCGACGTAAATAGTAAAGAGCTGTTAAAATGCAAACATGTTTTGTTGGTTGATGATGTAATAACCACAGGAGCAACAATAGAAGCTTGCGCCCAGGCGTTGCACAAAATCCCAGATATTAAAATCAGTGTGGTTTCTATTGGTGTGTCGGTGAATTAGGTTTTATTAACCTGGATTAGATTATTAATATTTTTTCTTATGCTGTAAATCAAGGAAATACAATGATTATTCTTAGTGATTCTTAGTCCCGAAAACTTTCGGGATTGGGACTTAGTGGCTACTTTTTTTGCCACAATTCCGAAAGCTTTCGGAACAAAGACACGAAGCATCACAAAGAAAAAGCACATATTGACATAAGTTACACAAAATCAATTAGTTTGTAGTCGAACTCAGGTTATTAGGCTAATATAATGGAAACGGAAACGCAGAGTACGCGGATTAACACAGATTTTCATGGATCGTTTTTTAATATAATTTCCGCGATTATCCGTGTTCGTCCGTGTAATCCGCGCTCCCATTCAAAACAAAAGATTACTTTCTTAAAGAAGCCTTTGAAAAAACATACTCAGGAATTTTTTTATCAAATTCAATTTCACCAACAATAAACTCTGTTCCATCGCCCTTTCTCAGCATGTCTTTAAAAACAATTTTATGTGGATACCAACGAGAACCAATTTTTGTAACATCAAATAATTCAATCTTTTTTAAGAGTTTTCCGCTTTTAGCATATAGTTCTTCTTTCAAGGGAACGTTCCTGATTTTATCAACCCAAATTCTACGAACCTGATAATTAACTTCTGCAGTTTTTGCCTGTAGTTCAACAACCCAACAATTATTCTCTCGAATAATTTCCGATCCGGTAACTCCTGCATCGTATTGTTCAAGCAACTTTGCATTTTCCATCATATCTTCGTATGAGAGGTCGCTACCCATTAAAGACTGCCGTAACATATGCCCGGAAATTTTAATTATCCTGTCGGAAGAAGGAGAATAAATCCAAAGCTCATTTTCAAGTTTTAACATTTTTGTTCCTTGCTCTCGTGCCGGTGCCAGATATTCGGTATATGATTTTTTATCACTAATTCCCCAGGTTTTAGCTTCAATTATTCGTGTTTGTCTCCTACCATGAATTATCATTTTTGAAGTAGTGATGGTACTTTTCGCAGCCATGTTTTGGTCTATTTTTTCCAAAAGTTCTTTTCCTGTCGGAGACTGAGCAAAAATAAAATTTGGAATCAACAATAATAATATTAATATTTTTTTCATTTGTATAATTTTTTATAATTGTTAAACCTTTTCAGGGTTTTTTGTGTTTTCTTATTTTTATCCCTGCAATTCGTACAGGGTTAATCATAGTTCAATCCCTTCGGGATTTATTTTTTTCCATCTCAAATCATTATTCGTTAATCGACATTCAACATTCCGTTTTTCTGTTTTTACAGAATATTGAACTCCGAATACACACGAAAGCTTTCGAGGCAATGATTTAAAATTTATTTTTTTCTACCAACTCCCCCAATTTATAAAGGAATAGTTTCATTTAATTTTTACCTCCCCAAACCCCTCCTAAAAATAGGAGGAGAATGTGCTTTGCAGAATTTATTTTTCAAATCTAAAATCTAAAATCTAAAATAATTTTACGCTTCAAGCTCTTTAAACAACTGAGCTGTCTTACGTTTATAAATCCCAATTCCAGATAACATGGTTCCCAAAACAATTGAAAACAGACCAGGGATAAAACCAATATAATATGCAGGAGTTGTTAGATTTGCTCTAAAAACACTTGGCATCATCATTTTCGAATTTTTCATAAAATTACTAACATCAATTCCAACCTCCTGAAGCCAATAAGAAAAAACAAGTCCTACAATTGTACCCAAAATAGAACCAATAAGTCCGATATAAATTGCTTCGAAAATCATCGATCTGTAAATATGACCTTTTTGTTCGCCAATAGCAAGTCGAACACCAATTTCACCATAACGACGCAAACCACCAATCAGACCGGTGTTCCACAAAACAATAGACATTGCCATAATAAATATGAAAATAATTATTCCAACAAACGAATCGATAAAATCAAAATAACCAGCCATTATCGAATCGTTTTTTAAGCGATTCATCACAGGAGAAAATTCATCATTAACATCCGAATATTTCTCATTAAAAGTGGTTTCAACATTTAGTGCAAGCTCATCATCATAATTTGTAGAACCTAAAAACCCTAAAATTTCACCACAGGCGTCATTCATATCCAAAGCATTTTGAATTCCTGTTATATCTGCAATCATTCCACTTCTGTCCATAAACTGAACGCCAAATTCTATTGTCCCTACAACAATAAAATTTTGAATAGACATTCCTCCATACATCGACGAGCTAATAAGAGTAACCTGATTTCCGGGTTCAACTTCGAGACTGCTTGCAAACTCATCGCTTAACAATACTTCATTTGATTTTTTGGGAAGCCGTCCCTTTTTAAGGGATTTTCTTATGTTCAGCCTGTCAGTTTCTTTTGAGTCTTTTGAGAGTATGTCAGCCGCCATTCCTGCTACAATTCCCTGTTTTTTGGTTTCTCCGTTTTCATCAGGAGAATCTAATAATCCCCCAAAACTAATACGAGGAACAAATTCCATGTCTGGAAATTCTACTTTTAGCTTTTGAGATAGTTCGTTAATTTCAATAAGAGCAAGATCGTTAGGTTTTTGGTTTTTGATTTCAGCATAAGCATTGGTCATAATTTTTACATGCCCAGAAGTATATTTTGCAGAAAATTCAAGACTATCTCCCAAAATACCATTTATATAACAATAGGCGAAAACGGTGAGTGCTACACCTGCTGTTACGACCAAAACAGGCAACAAGCTGCGGTTTCGATCTCTTAATAATCCTTTAAATAAAAATCGTATCATTGTATTTTTCCTTTTATTGCATCAGTTGGTTTCATTTTCGAAATCTTGCGTGCCGGCATATAACTAACAATAGTTGTTATAATTATTACCAAAAGCACCGTAAATAGAATTAAACCTCCTCCATAAACAGGGAAGATTTTTTCTGCTATTGCAATTCCCATATCATCAGTACCGGCAGGCATAGTAAATCCAATTTTCATTTGCCATAATAAAAATGGAATTCCATAAATTGCACCGACAATAATTGCAAGTATTGCATGCATGGCTCCTTCAACAGTAAAAAGCCCAACTACTTGTCGGCGAGTCATACCCATGGCAATATATGTCCCGATTTCTTTTTGCCTTCTAAATATAGAAAGCACCTGTGTATCGAATATTGCTAACATTGCTAAAAGAATAAGAATAAAATAAAACACCGACCCACCAATTTTTTTCATTTTGATCATTTCATCCACTTCAGTCATTAAGTAGTCGTAACTTTTAAATTCCCAGCCCAAAACGGAATAATTAATTTCATGGTTTTCTCCAACGATGAACATACTTGCTTCATCTTTTGCTTGCATCATTTCCTGAAGAATTTTAATTGGAATCCACATTTGTCCTGCATCCACATTTGGAACATTGCAATTAAACACTTTTACAATTTTCACTTCTTTGGCATCAAAAGTTCCATTTACGTCTCTCCATCTCATTGTTGTAATATCACCTTCTTTTAGTTTACAGTTTTTTGCCATTCTGCGTCCTATCATTACAGGTATCTCCTCAGAAACAACATTCATTTCATCTGTTGGTAAACTAATAATTTTTTGATTTGGATCAATACCTTTTAAAAGGATATTTTGAATTCTTCCCTCAGGATAAATAGTTGCTTGAAAAATTAAAACAGGGGTTATAGTGCCATCACAAATTGCCTTATTAAAAGATTGAGGAATTTGGGCATGACTTTCTTCAAAAGAAAAGAAATCATAAGGATCATAATTTTGTTGCCAGTACTGTCCATTTCCAGTCTCCCAGTCTTTCATGTCTTGTTTTGCCTGCAGATTCCAACCATCAATAATACCATAATGCCAGATTATAAGAATGTAAGTAAAAGACAATACAAATACGTTGAGCCAGGTTCGCAGACCTGCACCAACCAAATTTCTATATGCTAATTTTAATGATAACATCATGTGCCCTCCTTAATTAGTTATAATATTGTCTGATTTAACTTTACCATCTTCGAGAAGAATTTTTCTCTTCAAATATTTAATTACTTTATCGTCGTGAGTGGCAAAGATGAAAGTTGTCTGCAATTCTTTATTGAGATTAACCATTGTCTGCAAAATATTATAGGAATTTTCTGAATCAAGATTTGCAGTTGGTTCATCAGCTAAAACAAGCGCGGGTTTTTTAACCATGGCTCTGGCGATAGCCACTCTCTGGCATTCTCCACCCGAAAGTTGAGCGGGTCTTGATTTAACTTTGTCTGATATTCCAACCCAATCCAGAGCATCCATCACAGCTTTTTTGCGTTCCGAATTACTCATTTTTAGTAAAAGCAAAGGAAATTCAATATTCTCAAAAACTGTATATACGGGGAGCAAATTATAAGTTTGAAAAATAAAACCCATGTGTTTTCTTCGTAATATCGCAGCCTTTTTTGTTGAAAGTTTGTTAACATCCTGTCCGAGAACATTGGCTACACCTTCTGATGGCGAGTCTAAAGAGCCAATAATATTTAAAAGTGTTGTTTTCCCTGAACCACTTGGTCCTACAACACCCGCAAACTGACCTTTATCAAAAGAGAGGTCAATACCATTTAAAGCTGTAAAGTATCCTTTACCAATAGGAAAGCGTTTGACCAAGCCTTTAATAGAAATAATTTCTGAGTTTTCCATTTTTATTTTGATTTAAATCATTATTCATTTTTTCCATCTAAAATCATCATTCGTTAATCGTTATTCAGTATTTTTTTCTTTTGAATTCCGAACCCCGAACACCCCCGAAAGCTTTCGGGGTAACGATTTTTGATTTCAAATCCTTTTCTAAAATCAGTATTCATTAATCTTAATTCGTTATTTATTTTTCCCTTCTAAAATCATCATTCGTTAATCAATATTCATTATTCTTTTTCTTTTGGAATATCGAACTCCGAACACTGATTTAAGATATAACCATAGTCACTTTAAGTACTTCTTTTTAATGATTAAAAACTACCATAAACTGAATTCCTGTTCCTGTGAAAAAACTATAATCTTGTTGATTATTATAAATTTGAAATTTATCCGGATTCCAAAACCCCATCAGGTAAAAACTCCAGTTATCATAAGTTCGTTGCCAGTTAATAAATCTGTACCAATCTTTATTTGTCCAATCGTAATAAACCATAGTCGAAATATTATCAACAATTCCGAGAGGATAATTTAATGATAGTGTTGAAAAGAATATATTCTCAGAGCTTGAAAACACTTCTTCTGACACACCGTAAGTAAAAAATTCTGTCATCACATTCAATCCGTTTCCCAGGGCAAAAGTATAATCAGCACCCAGATTTATTGCTTTTCGGTAATACAAATGAGAAATATCAAAATCCTGATGTGTGAGCGATAATTCAAACCACAAACCAATTCCAAGATCCCATTTTCCATCAAGTGCGATTCTGTTTTCATTAAGAACATCAGTTGATGATAATAATTCATCCGGCTTTATTTTTGAAAGATCTGCCTTTCGGTAATGGTAAGATAATGCAAGTTCACCGGTTAAAACAGGAATTTGAAATCTTCCACCATATTCAACTTTGTCATTAAAAGATGGAATCATTTCCCAACCTTTTGTGCCACTATTTCCGTAAAGACCCCACAACCAAACATTAGTATTATTTTGGAAATAGTACCTTGCCAGAAGAGCATAAACGCCATCGGTTAATTGAAGAGGATCGCGAGGATCAATTTTGTCGAACCACATTAATGGACGCAGTAAAGTAGCTGAGCCAAAATTAATCTTTTGCAATCCTGCACGAAGCTCGAATTGTTTTGTTGAAAGACGAACCCACATTCTGTAAGGTTTAATGTTTCCATCAAAATCTGTATTATCAAAAGAATGAATAAATGCATTTCCAAAAGTATTTAAAGATATCTCAGCATCAATTGAAACTTTTTTTGAAAGTTCTTTTTTTGCGGATAATTCGGGGATATATCTGATGCCTGTAAATGTTTGAAAAGAATTTGCCGGGTCGGGTGATAGCCAAGCAGATAATTGTCCTTTAAATTTTATGTTTTTCATAAAACCCGATTGTCCTTTGACAGAAATAACAATTGTCAAAAACATTAAAAAAATAATATAAAACTTTTTATTTATTTTCATCATTTCGTGGCATTATGCCGTAAAAGAAAAAATTAATTAACTCATAAATAAGATCTCCGGGTGTTGGGTACATAGAAATTAAATTTTCATCTTTTGCCATTTTATCTAACATAAAATTTAGCGTATAAAGAATAAAATCAGGATTTATATCTTTTCGGATATTTCCTTCTTTTTGTGCTTTTATATAATCTTTTCTTATTTTCTTGAGTGATTCGGCTGATAGTTCATTGAAAAACTTTCTTAGTTCAGGGTCAGCATTTTTATAAAAATTTTTATAAATCTCACTACTCAAATTACTGGCATTATTCATTTTTAATTCAATAGTCTGTTTCACTTTTTCAGGATAAGATATTTCCTTATCCATTATTGCATAGTATTGGTCCCAGGTATCGTTTGTTAACTTTTCAAGAAGATATTTAACCAGCTCTGTTTTATTCTTAAAAAACTTGTAAAAAGTCATTTTACTGACTTTAGCATCTTTACAGATTTCTTCAATTGTAACCCTGTTTATTCCATACTTCCAGAACAATGATTTGCCTGTGCTTACAATCTGCAAAACCTTTTTATTTTTAATTTCCTTCATCTAATAAATCTCCTCATAATTTTTTACATATTTTACAAACTGTACGAAAAACATAAAAAACAACAATTATCGTACAAATATAGTTTATTAGTATAGGGTTGTCAAGTTTTTTTGGAAATATTTTTTAGGATAGAGATTTGAATCTTTTAAAAAAGCTACAGATTCACAGATTTTAAATTTAAATTCTAAATCTAAAATCACTTATAATAAAATACAACCCTGATGGAGCAGACAGCTAACATGATAAAACAATTTTAAGGAATTACCAAATTACCTTCCCACCACACAAATCTTTTTGTAACGCCGAAACTTGCCATTCAGGTCGAAAATTTCAAAGTAAATAATATAAATTCCGATATTGGCTTTTTCATTGTTTTGATTAATTCCATCCCAAGAAAAACCTCCTATTGCTTCAAGTAATATTGGGAAATTGCTATTTAGAATGTTTTTAAATAAAATTAGCTATTTTTTTTATTTAAACCTTTTTAGAATTCAGTTAAAAAAACATGTAAAATAAAGATAAACAACAAAATACGAAGCTATTGAAATGTAAAAAAATTACTATTTAGAATGTGTTTAGAATAAATTTAGTCATTTTAAAGTTCTGTCTTATAAAAATTTACATAATTTTTATATATCACTTCCTCACTACCCAAGACTTTTTATAATGATGAACATTGTCATTGAAAACGAAATGAAAAATCCTCCCGTACGGGAGGATTTGCTTTAAAATAATAATCTGTGAATCTATGGCAAGCTTAGTAACACAATATTTTACGTAAAACCAGAAAATATTCTACATTCTACATTTAGATTTTTACATTTTAAATTCTTGGAGAAAAATGTAAAATTTAGATAGAAAAACCCTCCCGTACGGGAGGGTTTGCTATATTACCTCCCCACCACACAAGTCTTTTTGTAACGCTTAACCGTGCCATTCAGGTCGAAAATTTCAAAGTAAATAATATAAATTCCGATATTGGCTTTTTCGTTATTTTGATTGATGCCATCCCAGGAAAAACTTCCTTTTGTTCCAAGCAGTTCGTTTCTGACAAGGGTTTTTGTCAGCTTTCCGGCAGAGTTATAAATTGTAATATTTCCTGTGTAGCCGGGGTTTTCAAATTCGTAATTAATATTTAAAACATCATCAACTCCATCGGCATTTGGTGAGAATATTTCAGGGGAAACACTCACAGGATCTTCAATATCTTCTTCTTTGGTAAACTGAGAATTTTCAAAAGCAGGAGTTCCAAAACCGCTTTGCTGTGATGCAGAATGCCAGTTGGTTTTATCATTTGTGGGTCGGTTATAATTTATTCTTTCAAGGGCAACACCATCATAAAAGTTAAGTAAAGGAAACTGCATTTCTTCAGCGTATTCAAAAATATCAATAATCAAATTATTTTTGTTTTTGATGATTGAAACTCCTTTGTCGTTGTTAAATGAAGGAAAAGATTCTACCTTAATAAAACCAGTGGGATTGGAAGTGTAAAATTGTTGTTTAACAATTTCCGGGTTTTTACTAAGAACAAGATAATCTTCAGGAAAAAGTAATTTCCCTTTCTCGCAAATATTTGTTGTAATTGTATCGGGAGGATTAGGAGGTGTTTTCTTTACGGAAGAAATTTTAAGATTTTTGAGATCAATAATTTTATTTGAACGGTTGTAAATCTCAACATAATCAACACCATCGCCAAGCGGATTAAACAAGATTTCGTTTATCACAACATCATTATTTTCTGTTGTTTGGGGAATGCCGAGACGGATATTACTATAAGTTTCCAGAGGTATTCCCGAACAATTTAAAATTTCCTCAACAATATTAAGAGTGTAAATAATTCCACCGCTCATTTCTATTGAAAATTCCAAAAGCACACTTTTAAAATCCTGTGAATTAATTATGATATTTTGCACCTGACCAATTCCGTTGTCGATATTATAAGCAAAATTATTCAGAAGAGAAAGGCTGTCCATGCTTTGGTCGAAAAAAAGCTCAATAGTTTTTGTGTCAATATAAATTATATTTTCAATTTGAGGTGGAATATCCTCGATTGAAAAAACAGAATTTTCGCTTCCCGGTGTACCACCATAATCGTTGTTTGCCACTTTCCAGTTTTCGCTTCCGCCGCATGGATTATAAGGGTCAATTTGTTCAAGCGACCATCCACCGTCTTCTTTTTCCGGATTATTGTACCAGTCGTCTGTATATGAAACATAAGAAATTAAGTTGCCGTTTTGATTACGTAAAATTATTTCCTGTCCGGAATTTGTAAGAGAGAAACTCGGAAATCCATAAAAATCACCAAAGAAGGAAAACAAAGTTGCAGCGATTTCTTTTCCAAGAATAAGATACTTTCCTGCATCAATAGAAACGTCAGTAAATACTTTTTCACTCGTTCCGATAATAAGCATCCAATTGCTAAGATTAACGGGCAGAGGAGAGGCATTGTACAATTCAAGATATTCATATTCCGGCATATTGACCGTTGGGCTTGGATCAGCCATAATTTCGTTTATCACGATGTCGTTTCGCTGGGCGATGTAATACGAAAATTCAATGCTTACAGGCAAAATTGTGTTTTCGGAAAAGTCCTTCACGGCGGAAATGTTCAAAATATTTATTTCTCCGTTTGGAAAAGAATTTAAAAAATCGAGATGAACAAGCGAAGGATCAGATTCGTTTCTTGTTGCATTTTCAGGTTTACCGATATTATTATTTGCGATGTAATTATTTATGTTTTCTGAAGATAACTGATCTACTCCTTCCGAAAATTTAATATCAATTTTATTTTGTGAAATTGTGTTAACAAAAACGACTTCCGGCGGGATTGTGTCAACAAAAATATCACCCACATAAAAATTATCGAAATACATTTTACTACTGTTGCTGGAAGTATATTTACAGAAAACGCCAAAAGAATTTGTGGTATTAATTTCATTATCGTTGCCCTCGGCTTCAAGCTGAAAATTATTTCCTCCGGCGGGATCAACAAAAATTTGCCATAATGCATTTTCGTCTCTTGTAGTTTTTACAGAGATTTCAAAAGAGCCGGACAATAATCCTTCAGTACCCCGACATATTGAAAAATGCTCTTCACCACTTTGCCTGAACAACTCAACTGCATCATCTGAGCCAGATTCACCAAATTGCAAATAATATCCGTTTAAAGGCAAATTAAAGTCACTTTGATCAGAAACCAAATAAACACGGGTGTAATTATTTGCCGACGAACTGAAAGAAAGTTTAATCCAAAACCGCCATTCAGTTTCATTAAATTCAGTATTTGGTGTAGATAAAAATGATTCTCCTTCTGCTGCTGCATTCAATTGTAGTTGAAGACCGGTATTGATAATAAAATTTTCTGAATTGCCTGTCCATGGAGGATCAGCATTAAAATTACCATCCGAGAAATCATCATTTATCTGAGCCATCAGAGAAACTGAAAAAAGAAAAAAGATAATTAAAAAAAACTGTCTTTGAGAAATTTGAATGTGTTTTTGGATAGAAATCATGATAGTATGAGTTGTTATGTGAAAAAAAAGAGTACAAACCAAAGATGCTTACGAAGTTGATGTTTATTTCAAAAATATCAATTTTGCTTAACGGTTGCAAGTGATTGTATATCTGCATTTAAAATTGTATTTCTTATATTTCCATTTATGAAATATAAGAAAACAATTGGTATAATTTGTAAATATACTACTTTTGCGAAAAATTTGGTAACTGTTTTTAGAAAAAATTATACTGTTGAAACAAATTATTAAGTAGAAGTGAAAATTTACAACGGAATAGAAGAATATAATTGCAACAAGGTACCAATACCGGTGGTAAGTGTTGGGACTTTTGATGGTGTACATATTGGTCATCAGAGGATAATTGCAAGGATGGTGGAAGAAGCTCGCAAGATCAATGGTGAAACAGTTTTAATTACTTTTTACCCTCATCCACGTTTGGTTTTACATTCTGATAGCAGAGACCTGAAGTTTATAAATACGCGGGAAAAAAAATTTGAACTTCTTGAAAGATTTGGAATACAACATTTAATTGCAATTAATTTTACAAGAGAATTTGCAAAGACGACTTCTAAAGATTTTATCAAAAATATTATTGTTGATAAAATAAAAACAAAAAAACTTATTGTTGGTTACGACCATCAGTTTGGGAAAAATAGATTAGGAGATTATTCAAGTCTTTATGATATTTGTAAAGAATTATCAATAGAAGTGAAACGAGTTAAAGCACAGGATGTCAACAAAATATTTGTTAGTTCAACGAAAATCCGCAAAGCACTTAATGAGGGAAAAATCAAAAAAGCAAACGAGCTTCTTGGGTACAATTATTCGATAAGCGGAAATGTAGTTAGAGGTGCAGGAATTGGGAGAACAATAGGTTATCCAACAGCAAATATTGATTTAGAAGATGAGTATAAACTAATTACTGCAAATGGCGTTTATGCTTGTTTGGTTGAATACAAAGACAAGACTTATAAAGGTATGGGAAACATTGGTTTCAGGCCAACTATTGACGATGGAGATTTGACAATTGAGGTTAATATTTTTGATTTTAATAAAGAAATTTATGATGAAAGCCTGAAAGTTTTCTTTGTTGATCGTATTCGGGATGAAGAAAAATTTAAAAATCTTGATGCTCTAAAAAAACAACTTAAAAAAGATAAAATTAATGTTTTGAAGTTGCTTAAAAGAGAGGTTTTGTAGTTTTTTGTTGTGGTTTCAGATTTCTCCCTGCGGTCGAAAAGACTGCTAATTTAGTTTTTAAGAAAATTTCTGTTTGAAGTTTAGGCAGAATCCAATCAGATTCTGACATTTCTGTAAATGTTACGTAATTTGTAGACAGTTTTCATTCACAGTTCCTGCCAACGCATGCTCGGCGTTTGTTCGGACCACGACGCATGTGGTTCCTAAATTTGTTTTTGAATAATAGCAGTTTTCTTTGTACTTTTTTCTTGATAAAAAAGTACCAAAAAATCAAGAACAAACGATGCTTCCATGCACGAAACTGTGAATGTTTAATTCTATAATAAGTTTTTGCTAAAACTTAACTCTCAAAAAAAATCAGGAGGTTTTAGTATAAAATAACTACTGTTTTTTAATAATTAATTCAACTTTAATAAACTCAGGCGTTTCGAGTTTTGTAAGCTGGTTAACAATTTCAATTTTCGCAGTTCCTTTTTCCTGAAATCGAAAATGTTTTCTTAACGGAACAGTGTATCTCCACGAATCACCGATCTTTTCACCTTTATAATTTCCTTCATTATTTATTGGTCTTAAGTAATAAGACAAGGTCCTTGTTTCGCCGGAAGGTGTATAAAAATAAAAACTGATAGGTAATATTTTTATTTTTAGTTGAGATGTGTGCTCAATAACAAGAAAAAAATCATAATAATTATTGATATCAGAAACAGTAAAAGTAAAATTAAGAGAATTAAATTTATTCCAGGAATTATTTTCGAAATGCCTTGATTCATTAAGCAAAATATTGTTTTGATTGCAGGCAGAAAGGAAAAACAATGTTACTAATAAAAATGAAATAATTTTTTTGACCATGGTAAAAGAAATAAATTTTGTCCAAAAATAAGTAATACTTTTGTTATTGTATACTTGTACGGAACAGAATTACAAAATTCATGGCAAAGAAAAAATATTATGTAGTGTGGGAAGGAAGAGAAAAAGGCGTTTTCGACAACTGGAGCGAATGTAATAATTCTGTGAAAGCTTTTACCGGAGCAAAATATAAATCTTTTCCCGACAAACAAACTGCAGAAGATGCTTATAAAAAAGAATACAAGAACTTTTTAGGCAAAGACTTCAATAATAAATCTGTGAGTGAATCAAAAAAAAGATTTGTGGGAAAACCAAATTTAGAAACACTTTCGGTTGATGCAGCATGCAGCGGAAACCCTGGAAAAATGGAATATCGTGGTGTTGATACAAAAAGCGGAATACAAATTTTCAGAAGTAAATTATATCCTTTGGGAACAGTAAACCTGGGAGAATTTCTAGCACTTGTTCATGGCATCGCTTATTTAAAACAGATAAATAGCAGCACCCCAATTTATTCGGATTCGAAAACTGCAATGAAATGGGTAAAAGATAAAAAGATTAAAACTACTCTTCAAAGAAATCTTAAAACCGAAGAATTATTTCATAAAGTTGATCGGGCAATATACTGGCTCGAAAACAATAATTACCCAAATAAAATTCTGAAATGGGAAACAGCAATATGGGGCGAAATACCTGCTGATTTTGGACGTAAATAAAAGAAAATGAATTTTGATTAAGTATATTACTATTTTTTTTGAACTCCGAACTCCGAACTCCGATTAACGATTTTAGATTTTTTAGTGCTTTTGACAAATCATTATTCATCATTTGTTAATCGATATTCGATATTCAATTTTTCAATCTTTTTTATTGATTATTGAATGTTGCTTATTGAGTGTTTTTGGGCTAGAGCATTTTTATTTAGTATTCAATAATACACACTAATCTATTAATCGTAGAGCCAAATTTCTTATTTCAGCATGATTTGGATTAACGATTTTAGATTTTTTTAGTGCTCTTAACAAATCATTATTCATCATTCGTTAATCGATATTCATTCTTTTTTTGAACTCCGAACTCCGAACTCCGATTAACGATTTTAGATTTTTTTTAGTGCTCTTAACAAATCATCATTCATCATTCGTTAATCGATATTCATTATTTTTTTTGAACTCCGAACTCCGATTAACGATTTTTGATTTATTTCCCTTTATTAAATCATCATTCGTTAATCGATATTCGACATTCAATTTTTCAATACTTTTTTATTGATTATTGAATGTTGCTTATTGAGTGTTTTTGGGCTAGAGCATTTTTATTTAGTATCCAATAATACACACTAATCTATTCATCGTAAAGCCAAATTTCTTATTTCAGCATGGTTTGGATTAACGATTTTAGATTTTTTTTAGTGCTCTTGACAAATCATTATTCATCATTCGTTAATCGATATTCATTATTTTTTTCGAACTCCAAACTCCAAACTCAAATCCCATCTTAAATCATCATTCGTTAATCGATATTCAATTTTTCAATCTTTTTTTTTCTTTTCTTACTGTTTTGTGCTTGCACAAAACAGGAAAAGCATTAAGAGCTAAAAGAACAAATTTTGATTTTTGGTATTAAGGCAATAAAGACACAATTTATTAACCTTAAAAATCAAAAATTATGAATTACTTAAAATTTAAAAAGCCTGCTTTATTCATTGCTTTTATTTTTTGCTTTCATATAATAAATGCAGCAGACATTAGCAGCAATGGAAGCGGAGGTGGTGACTGGAGTAGTACAAACACCTGGAATGGAGATGTTGTTCCATCTGCGGGCGACAATGTTTTAATTCAAAGTGGTGATGAAGTGAGCATCATGCAAGATATTGCAAATTCTCCAAACAATCTTTCAATTACAGGGGTTCTAACTTTTGGAAGTAGCGGCTCCTTTTCGTTAACTGTTTCAGGCGATCTGACAATTAACACAGGTGGTATTTTAAATGTTGAAGCTGATGGAGTTAATACTAATTTCCATAGTTTGAATTTATCGGGAAATTTTACAAATAATGGTACTTTTACTGCTAATGCGGGAGATGATGAAATTATTAATGTAAGTTTTCAAGCTACTGCTGATGTAAGTTTATCCAGTACAAGTCAAACAGATTTTCAAGGTTTAACCATTAATCTAACAACAGGAAAAACTTTGGATATTACTTCAGTGATTACTTTTCCCGATGCTGATGATTTTACTTTAACAAGCGGAATTTTTAAACTCTCAAGTGCATCTACAATTACTCCTTTTTCAGGTACTTCAGATATTAATTCAAATTCCGGATTTTATTTGAATCATACTTCGGCGGTTGTTAATCAATTTACTTCTTCAGGAAGCCTTGAGGTTAATGGCACATTACAAATAGATAATGGCATAATGACAATTGGGAGTACAAAAACAAATAAAATTGATATTAATGGTTCAAGTGCACAATTTACAATGAATGGGGGAACATTAAATATTACAGGATATTGGAATCAAGTAGGTGGTGGAGATGCTGAAATTACTGGAGGAACAATAAATGTAAATAATGTAGGGAATCAAAACAATAGTACTAAAATATTTTATTGCCCAAGTACTTGTGATTTTGTTATGTCCGGGGGAACTCTTGAAATTAAAAATGGAAATATTGGCAGTGGAACAGAATTTTACTTTAGAGCATCGGGAGGAACATCAATTACAGGAGGAGATATTAAAATTTCAAATACAATCGGAAAAACAGTTCCAATAATTGATTGCCAAACAACTTTAAATAATTTTGAATGTAATGTGGGAAGCGGAAACACTTTAAAGTGTTTAGAAAATTTTACAATCAATGGAAATTTTACAATTTCATCAGGAGTTTTTCAACTCGATCCAGGCATTCAATTGACTGTAAACGGTACAACATCTCTAAATGGAGCTGAAAGTTTAATTCTTAAATCAAATATCACAGCCACAGCTTCTTTTATAAACAATGGATCAATAAGTAAAGCGGGAACTGCAAAGGTTGAACGCCACATTACCGCTTATACAGCCCCAGACGACGGTTGGCATCTTTTATCTTCTCCGGTGAGCAATTTTAGTATTAATGGCTCTGATTTTGCTCCTGGTGATAATGATGACTTTTACAGATGGGATGAAGCAAATACTATCTGGGAAAACTGGAAACCGGGAAATGTTTTCACGAGTTTTGATAATGGCAAAGGGTATCTTGTTGCTTATGAAACAACATCTGTCAAAGAGTTTATTGGAAATTTGAATAGCTCGGATATTACATTTTCTGATCTTTCTATAACTGGAGGTGTTGATAATGGATGGCATTTACTGGGGAATCCTTTTCCTTCTGCTTTGATTTGGAATGATGCCAATTGGACGATTACAAACTTCTCGGGGGTTGCTAAAATATGGAACGAAAGCGCAGGGAATTATACAAGTATTGAGGCAGATGATTTTATTCCGGCTACTCAGGGATTTTTTGTTCAAGCATCAAACTCAACAAATGAAATAATAATACCGGAAGCTTCAAGAACTCATAACTCTACTAATTTTTATAAAAATAGTTTTGACGTATCAGAAAAGCTGGAACTGATAGCCACCGGAGATATAAATGCATTTTCTGATAAATGTATTGTCGGTTTTAGAGAAAATGCAAGTTTAGGCTATGATTTGGAATTTGATTCACATAAATTATTTGGCAGTGAAAATGCCCCGCAATTATATTCCATAATTTCTGATGAGGAAAACCTTTCAATCAATTATCTTCCTCAATCATCAAAAAATAATACAGTACATTTTGGTTTTGAAATTGGAATTTCAGGAATATATTTTATTGAAGCAAACAATCTTGATAATTTTGATACGCTAAATCAAATTATTCTTGAGGACTTTTTAACAGGGGATTTACACGATTTTCGACAAGATAGTATCTATTCTTTTTATGCTGATATCGATGATGATAATAAAAGGTTTCTTTTGCATTTCAAAAATTTCACTAAGATTAATGAAAAAGAAAATCCCGGTGAAATTCAAGTTTGGGCTCATGGAAAAAATATCTATATCAAAAACAAAAGCACAGATAATACAATTGTTTACTATTATGTTTGTGATATTTTGGGACAGGAAATAATAAGAGGCAAAATAAATGGAAAATCTGATATTATTATTCCCATGAAAGTGAAAACAGGTAATTATATTATTCGAATTACCGGCAATATAAATTATTCAAAAAAATTATTTCTTAATTAAAAAATCACACAAAATGAAAAACAAAATTATTATAACAACATTTATCATTTTAGTAATCGCATTGTTTTTTATAAATACCAATGTTAATGCCCAGGTACCGGATCCACCGAATCAACACGGCCAAAGCGAAGATAGTGCACCAGGAGGGGGAGCACCAATAGGAGGGGGCTTATTGATACTTTTAGCTCTTGGTGCGGGATATGGCACAAAAAAATTGTATGACAGGAAAAAGAAAAAACTTTTGGAGTAATACCAATTGAATTTCTAAATTGCTGATAAATATTTTGAAATATTTTTTTCTTTGTCAAGGCAAATAATATTTAACACAGAGAAAGGAAAAAAGAAACGAAATATATTGGTAATTTGGATGTTCAGTTGGTATAAAAATCATATAAATTCCCTTTCAGTTTATGGGTATAAAAAAAGCCGGAAAATATCCGGCTCAAAGAATTTTCTCAACTGAAAAATATAAGATTAATAAGAAACTATTTTTCTCCATTCAAAATTTCTTGGGTTAATACACATCACAGGTATCTGAGATGTATTAAAAATTAATTGTTTATCCCACGATCCGAGAATAAATTTCTTAAGACTTTGATCAGGATCTGTCATAATCATAATTAGATCTGCATTATTTGATGTGGCATAATCAATCACCTGATTTTCAAAATTGCTGTTTTTTGGTGAAACTTCAATAGTATATTTAACACCATTTTTGACAAAAAATTCAGTTATTTGTTTAGTAGCTTTGTCAATATCCGCACCGCTCATTTGATAAATGTGAATTTCTGAATTAAACTGTTTGGCAATATGGGCAGCCCATTTTGTTTTTTCCCAGGGACCGGCACTACTGGTTATTGGCAGAACAATACGATTATAACCATTTATAAATGTTCTTTTTTGTACAACAATTACGGGAGCCGGAGAACTTGTAATAACCTTAAGAGCAAAGCTTCCGGTAATATGTTGCATTCCAACTTTACCATGTGTTCCCAAATAAAGAAGATTTGCGCCTGTTTCTTTGGCAACATCACTGATGGTTGTAAAAATACTGCCTTTGCGGGCAATGCCCTCAGCTTCTATTTTGTAATTTTCTTTGATCTCTTTAGTAATAAGATTTAACTTTTTGAGAATTGAATCTTCTGTGAGATTTTCTTTTTTTAACTGCGACTTGGTTATTTTGTCAATAACATGTAATATCACAACTTTGTATTTCAGATATTTTGCAGCTTCTGCTGCCTGGTTGATGGCGTTGTCTCCAACAGTAGTGAAGTCTGTAGGGACTAATACAATATTGTTCATTTTTTCATACATAATAGCAATATTTTTTCTTGTGAGTAATTTGCATTTAAATTATCGAGTATAAAAATAATAAAAAATTTATGAGAATAAATGATTTTTCATTATTATAGCGTTTTTAAAAATATTATTAATAAAAACAGGAAAAAAAAGAGGAACCAAAAAGCCCCTCTTTTTTTTCAAAATTGTTTTCATTTAATTTAATGTAAATTTTGTTTGTCCAATAACATTATCGCCAACAAAAATTTCAACATGATAAGTGCCCGCAATCATTTTTTCAGTGCTTTTGTTTGTCCAGAAAAGCTGTAGATTTTGAGCTTCATTTTGGTAATCAATTTCTTTTTTTATTGAATATTGAAGCTGTTCACCGTTATACATAAAGGAATAACTGTCTCTTCTTGATGGTGTTAAAATAAGTTTGTCGGGTTTGGCTATTCTAATGAAAATCTCTTTTGTTCCTGCAGGAATAATAGTATTTTCACTTAAAGTGAAATTAATTTTTATTTTGTCAACTTTTTTTGCCTTGGTAACAACTTTTGTTTTTTGTCCACCCCATCTTAGCTGTATTGCTTCAGCTTTAAGATTATAAGTTTTTAATATTGATGCAGTATTTACTTTTTCATTAAGAGCATCTTTAATTTTTGTCAGCTCAACATTTTTTTTCACTTCAGAATTATAATTCTTGGTGATTTTAACATTTTCGTTTTTAAGAGTTTTGTTTTCTGAATAAAGAGAATCCATTTGATGAACATAACCTTGAGCAATAAGCTGTAGTTTTGCAATCTTTTTCTTTATTTTATAATACCTCCATTTTGTATCGAGGAGCTTTTTAATTTCTTTTGCATCTTCCTGAATTATACTATCTCGAAGGTATAAAGTATCAGATAATTGACCATATACTTCCTTAATTTTATTATGTTGAACGAGTAAAGTATCTAACTCAGATTTAAGCTCAACTCTTTGTTGTTCTTTTTCTGCTTTAAGTTCTTTAAGTTCAGCGATATCTCCCATGGAAATAAATAACCATACTGCCAAAGCAATAATAATAATACCAAATATTCCCAGAAAATAAATTAAGTTTTTAGAACCAGAATTTTTCTGTGTTCCTTCATTTTTTTGATTTTGTGCTTGTTGGTTCATTTTTAATATTGTATTTGTTGAAAAATATTAAGAATTCATTTCTTTCCCAAAAAAGAAACGCAAAAGTACTATAAAAATTTATATAATCCTAATATAATGTATATTGAGATATGGAAAAGATAAAAAAATCACTGTTTAATTTATTATTTGAAAATCCATTAAGATAAACTTGCTTTTAGATTTCTCCCGTTGGTCAAAATGACCGTTCTATATATGTTTTGCAAGATCGATTCAGATACAGTCATTTCAACAGAATGGAGAAATCTATTGTTTTTACTTTTTTCTTAATAAAAAAGTAACAAAAAATCAAGGCTTCTTAAAAATCAACTAAAAAAATAAAATTTTCGCTAAAAAATACGAGCTACTACCTTTTATACTAATAACTTAAAATTGTAAAACGGATTTAACGGAGTACAATGCACTAATTTCACCGCACCCGTATTTTTTTTAACGCTACAGTTTTATTTTTTTTCTACGACCGTTGATTTTTAAAATGCCGATCCTAAAAAAATCGGGTTTTGTGATTGTTTCTTTGTCACGTTTAGATTTCTCCCGTTGGTCGAAATGACCGTTTTATATATTTTGCAAGATTGATTCAGATACAGTCATTTCGACAGAATGGAGAAATCTAGTATTTTTATTTTTATTTTTTTCTTTTGTCTTGAACCTAGTGAAATATGCTATGCATTTCACGGGTCAGGTAAAAAAGAAAGAAAAATCAAGAACAAACGATGCTTCCACGCACGAAACTGTGAATACTTAGTTCTGATTTTATGTATCACAAACGATCTAAAGTATAGGTGGTTATAATTTACTTATTTCACAGTTTCCGCCTTCATAGGCCCGCCGTTTGTTCGAGCCTACGCTCATGAAACTTCATTTAGTTTGTATGTTGCAGTCTTATATGTTTCCATGTTTTTATCTTTGGAACAACATCTTTCTATCAAACTTTTTTAGCCGTAACTGTCATTCTGTTCCGATAGCTATCGGAATTCGGTTTATGCAAAAGTTAGCAAAGAGGGATGAAATTTCTGATATTGTTTTTTTTGACTTGAAATGGGCGAAGAATCTTTTTGCGTTTTCAACTATAGTATTTAAAAAGTCTCTCTTGTTATCCTCTTAGAGGGTTTTGTGCAGAGCTTTTAGATTTCTCCCGTTGGTCGAAATGACCGTTCTATAGATGTTTTGTGAAATTGATTCAGATACAGTCATTTCGACAGAATGGAGAAATCTAGTATTTTTCTTTTACTTTTTTCTTAATAAAAAAGTAACAAAAAATCAAGGCTTCTTAAAAATCAACTAAAAAAATAAATCTTTCGCTAAAAAATACAAGCTACTACTTTTTATAATAATAACTTAAAATTGTAAAACGGATTTAACGGAGTATAATTTACTAATTTTACTGCACCCGTATTTTTTTTAACGCTACAGTTTTATTTTTTTTCTACGACCGTTGATTTTTAAAATGCCGATCCTAAGAAAATAGGGTTTTATGATTGTTTCTTTGTCACGTTTAGATTTCTCCCGTTAGTCGAAATGACCGTTCTATATATGTTTTGCAAAATTGATTCAGATACAGTCATTTCGACTAACGGGAGAAATCTATTTGTTTTTATTTTTGTCTTGAACCTAGTGAAATATGCTACGCATTTCACCGATCAGCTAAAAAAATTATGTTTATTAACGAGGAATTTTGAATTTCTCAGGGTAAAGATTTATCATCTCCTGTTTCCATTTTTCAGGATAACCGGGAGAAGTAATTTTACCATTTTCATCTTTAACATATCCATCATTATATTTCATGATGAGAAATTCCGCAAGCTCAATCCATTCTTTGTGAGCAAGATTTCCCTGATTACAGGAATATTCCGTAATAAAATTAATTCTCTCCTCTTTGTTTAATTTTAGTGCAGCTTTAACGATAGAATCCTGATCGGAAATAAATTTAGATTCGAGTTTTTGCTGAATTTTTTGAATATCCTCTTTCATATAAGAATATTTAAGGTTGGAGAAATTTGAAACAAAATTGAATGTCCACCATGCAGATTCCCATGAGAAATTGCGAATATCGCCTTTTGTAAAAGGTTCTGATATTTTTGTAACCCCACAATAAATAGGGAAATAACAAGAAAAATATGTACCATCAACACCAAACCAGGCAACACCACCAATTTCATTTGGAAACCACGAGCGAAGTTGTGCAATATAAGAAAAAGCAGAATTATAAATCGAAATTGGTCTTTCCCAGGAATATTTTACCGAATCACTTTCCCACGAAAGTGGTCTCCACCTGTTTGGTGATCCGAAAGGACCGGCATCAATTCCTTTTGTCATGTCGAAATCTGTTCCCTCATAATGATCCCTTACAAAGTCGATAACATTTTCAAGCGTTATTTTTTTATCAGGTTTGATGTACAGGGGATATCTTTTGGCATCTTTTACCGCACGGCAATAATCGGGTGAAAGATTTTGCGATGGCGCCGCTCTGTTAAACAAACTCCAGACTCTTGATTCGCAATATTTCAGACGTTCAGGGTTTGGAGGACAGTAAGCTTCGTTAAATCTAAATGGTTCACCCGAATCCGGATCATAATATCCTTTTTCCACGGCATAAGAAATTACATTATCTGAATACAAACAATTTTCAGGATCATCTAAAGGAAACTCACCTATGCGAGCCATATTTGCATGAGCAGAAATATATCCATCCGGTATTTTTACAGCTACCCAGATAGCACCTTCACCACCATTACCTGTTCCTACCATTTCGAGTATCCATGCTTCGTTAGGATCGGCTATTGAAAAAGATTCTCCTTCGCTGCCATAACCATATTGTTCAACTAACCCGGTCATGACTTTGACAGCCTCTCTTGCTGTTTTTGCTCTTTCCAAAACTAATCGCATTAGATGCCAGTATTCAAGATATTTTGATTTGTTCCAAAGTTCTTCTCTGCCAACAAAAGTAGTTTCTCCTACAGCCACCTGATGTTCGTTCATCTGAAAACCAAGCACAGCATAAGTGTGAGGCACTTGAAGAATTTTCCCTTTTGCACCAAATCTTCCTGAAAACTCAAGTGAGTCACCTAACTGATGATTTTTTGCAGGAGTTTTATCTAGATGATAAATCCATTCACCATCATTAGAGTAAAACAAGAATGTTGATCCATCAGCGGAAGCTCCCTTTGTAACTATTAAATTCGTGCATGGAAAAGCTATACCTGAAAGGATGAATGCCAATATTAAGAGGGAGGTTTTTTTCATGATAATAGTGCACTAATTTGTTATGATATTTGTTATAATAAATATTGATAACACACTAATTTTTATTCGTGAAACTCAATTTTCAAAAACGTAGTGCATTGAAAATAGTTTTTGAACGAATCCCGATAGCGAAGCGTATCGGGATAAATGAGTTAATACTCCGATGCACTGAATCAAATCAAAAAAGAAAATCCTATTTGATACCTCGTTAGCTATGCTACGAGATCGTTCATTTAAAATCTTATATAATCATAAAAATCAGTGTGTTATTTTTAATTTTAGTGTGCTGATCCAATAACTTTAAATCTATCTCCGGTTTCCTGGATTATTTTATGATACCAATCATCACCGTAGCCGGGTTGTTTTAGTTTTGGATTTTGTTTGCCTGGATTTGGTTCTTTAATATTACCATCCATAAATCTCATAAAAAGATGTTGATATAATTTCTTCCATGTATAAACAACACGGTTACCCTGATTTACAGAATAATTGGTGAGATATTCAACAGCAAGTTTTGCATCTTTTTTATGAAGTTCAAAAGCGGCAGCATCAACAGCCGTAGTGAATTCAATAAATTCATTTTCCAGTTCGAATTGCACTTTTTCAATTTCAGGATGAATAGCATTATAACGTGTATATGCTAAATTACTTACTTGGTTAAAAACCCAGAAAGCAGCATCATCAGACCATTCCATCATTTGGCCGTTTCCTCTTGCGAAAGTATGAGGTACTTTTGTTATACTTGAGTAAAAAGGAACATAAACAGTACTTGCAGCATCATCAACACCCATCCAGAATATTCCACCTATTTCATCAGGTATCCAAGAACGGGATTGAGTAACAAAAGAAAAACCGGTTTGTTGAGTTGAAGTTGCCCTTTCATTACAATAATCAACACCATCAATTTTCCATGTTAGTGGACGCCAACGATATGGAACTTCAAATGGTCCGGCACCAATATCTTTTCTCATATCAAGTTCAGTACCTTCAAGATGATCTCTCATAAACATCATCATATCATGAACAGAAACTTTTTTATTTGGTTTGATCCACAAAGGCATTCTGTTAGTTGCATATTGGTTGATGTTTTTTCTTCCGTCAACATATTTTTTATCATGTTTGATATGACCTTTACAGTAATCCCAATATTGATCCATTCCATCTGCAACAGCATTAAACATAGTCCAAACCCGAATTTCACAAAATCTGGCTCCACCAAAAGTTACAGGAGCATAAGTGTCAGAAAAACTGAAATATTGGCTTTTTCCCTTGAACCATTCTTTTTTTCTTGCGAAAGATATAACATCAGCAGCATAAACACATTCTATATCTTTATCAAAAATCATATTCATATTATCTGAAGAAATAGAAGTTGTTTTATTTTCGAGTGGAAAAGTAGTAATTCTTGCTTGATTTGCATGAGCACAAACATAACCGTCAGGAACTCTTCTGGCAACCCAGACAGCACCTTTTTCGCTTTCACCTTTACTTATCATTTCCATAATCCAAACCTCATCTTTATCTGAAATTGATAAAGATTCACCTGAGCTGTAATAACCATATTTTTCCATTAACTCAGCAATATTTTTTATGGCTTCGCGTGCTGTTTTTGATCTTTGTAAAGCAATAAACATAAGGCTTCCGTAATCCATAATTGCACCGGGTTGTTTATGCAATTCCGAACGACCACCGTAAGTTGTTTCTCCAACGGCAACCTGATATTCATTCATGTTTCCAATAACATTATATGTTTCGCGAGCCTGCTCAATCTGTCCAAGATAATCACCGGTGTCCCATTCGTAAATGTCCATCATAGTACCTTCGGGATATGTAGCTGCGGCCCAGTGGTATAATTCTCCAAAAAGAACATGAGAGTCAGCGGCATAAGAGATCATGGTAGAACCATCAACAGAAGCACCCTTAGTTATTAGATAATTTGTACATGCGAAAGAGTTTATGTTTATTCCAATCGCAAATAATAGACTAATTGTTAATAAGATTTTTTTCATTTTCATTTTATTTATTTGTTGTTTTTTGATTAAAATTTTGAAGCAACAAATATATGAAATTTCTAAGCAAAGTTTTTAGATTTCTCTCCGAGGTCGATGACCTTTCTATATATGTTTTGCAAGATCGATTCAAATACAGTCATTTCGACAGAATGGAGAATTCTATTGTTTTTACTTATTTCTTTTGTCTTGATACAAAAGAAAGAAAAATCAAGAACAAACGATGCTTCCACGCACGAAACTGTGAATACTTATTTCTGATTTTATGTATCACAAATGATCTAAAGTATAGGTAGTTCTAATATACTTATTTCACAGTTTCTGCCTTCGCCGGCCCGCCGTTTGTTCGAGCCTACGCTTATGCTACTTCATTTAGTTTTTGTTTATAGCAGTCTTATTTGTTTCCGGGTTTTTCCCTTTGGAATAACATCTTTCCATCAAGCTTTTTTAGCCGCAACTGTCATTCTGTTCCGATAGCTATCGGAATTCGGTTTATGGCAATGTTAGCAAAGAGAGGTGAACTTTCTGATTTTGTTTTTGTTGGTTTGAAACTCGCGAAAGAATCTTTTTGCGTTTTCAACAGAACTTTGTGAAAGGCTTTGTGACTTTATTTTACGTATTTTGCCTTCACAATTTGATAACCTTTTCTTTACAGCAAGGAGCTTCTTTTAGTATGGAACGTGGATGACCATGATACGCTTCGCTATATGTTAGTGTTTTAGGAGGCTTTTTCTTGCTCTTAAATTTAAAGAACAATAAAAATCTCTACGTACCTCTGCGGTTCTTAGCGTAACTATAAAAGAAATATAACTATATAATTGAAATCAACTTTTTTGTATAATCTGCCATAAACAAAGGGATATTGATTAGTCCTTCCTCTTGTTTTAGATTTCGTAAAGAAAATCGCACACTCAGTTGTGGATTGAATTTTTTACGATAGTACGCCAGACTTTTACTTCTTACGTTTTCGTCCGATTTAACCTCCACAGGAATGATTTCGTTTTTGTATTGAACCAAAAAATCAATTTCTGCTTTATTTCCTGATTTCCAATAGCGTGGAAATCCTTCAAATTGCTGGAGCAAGCTTGATAAAACAAAGTTTTCTGTCAATGCACCTTTAAACTCAGTAAGCAGCCGGTTTCCTTTAGCAATAGCAACAGTATCTAACTGCGATAACCGTCGAAGCAAACCAACATCAGGTAAATAAATTTTGAAAGCTGTCAGGTCATCGTAAGCAGACAGGGGGATGGATGGTTTTATTGAGCAGTATATTCTGTTTGCCAATCCGGCATTAATGAGCCACAACAACGCATCTTCATATTCACGTGCCCTTGCTCCGGATTTTATTGACTGATATAAAAATTTCTTGTTTTCTCTGGCGAGTTGCGATGGAAGGGACGACCAAATATATTTTATTTTGGGGATGTTTTTGTTTTCAACATGCTTTGAGAAATCGAGAGTATAAGCATTGAGTATGTTTTGAAGCACGTTTTGCATGTGCTGTAAATCCCTGTTTTCGAGTAATGCAACAATAGCTTCGGGCATTCCACCAGACAGATAATACATTTTTAGCTTTTCTGTAAGGGGATTAAAGAATATATCCGGAATTTCTTCAATCTTGTTTATATTTTCCAAATAATTAGACAGGCCCTGGTCTGCCTCAGCAAGGAATTCAGAAAATGTAAGCGGATGAATTTGAATAAATTCTACTTTCCCAACGGGGAATGAACTGCCCCTACTCATTGCTACACCCAATAAAGAACCTGCGCAGGCAATGGCAAAGTCAGGTGCATCTTCACAAAAGTATTTTAATGCATTTAATGCCTCATTACACTCTTGTATCTCATCAAATATTACCAAAGTTGACTGTGGAAGGATAGCCTTGCCATGTACCAACGATAGATTTTCAAGAATTCGTTTGGGGTCTTTTGTTGTCTCGAAAAACTGTTTTAACTCAACTTGCCGATCGAAATTGAAATAAGCCGTACTTTCAAAATATTGATTGCCAAAGTGTTTTAAGAGCCATGTTTTACCCACCTGTCTGGCTCCTTGTAGGATTAATGGTTTACGCCCGGGTTTGTTTTTCCACTCGGTTAATTGCCGCAAAATAGTCCTTTTTATTTTCATACATCACGTATTAAATGTCTATTATGTGATAATATTCACACAATAGACACCATTCATTGGCAAATGTAATAATATTTTTTTAATGGAATGCAGATTTACCCTGTGGAATAGTAATTATTCTTCTTATAATGTTTAATTTAATAATTATTCCACAGGGTGAATCTGCGTTCTATCCTTCTCAATTAATTTTGATTTTTAACTTTGTCTATAATCCTTTTACAAATTCACCAAATAATAAAATACGTTTACTATTTCTTTTTTGAAATACAAGATGGTCGAAGTCTTTTTCTTTTTTGTTTAAATCAACCTTTGTTAGCAAATCTGAAAACGCCCTTTTCAATTCATTTAGATTACTAATTCCACATTTCGTGGATAGAAATATATAATCAGGTTTGGTTTGATCTAATAAAAACATAGTGTCATAAAAATCCCGTCCTTTTTGTCTCGACAACAATGCAGA
>Ga0222636_1000262_pt1 | contig 29590 bp, 24 predicted proteins | sample AntAcemetagen141_FD_179811 | JGI IMG/M metagenome (GOLD analysis project Ga0222636, IMG submission 179811) | Saline water microbial communities from Ace Lake, Antarctica - #141 | ecosystem: Environmental > Aquatic > Non-marine Saline and Alkaline > Saline | place: Antarctica: Ace Lake...
GTCCTTTTTTCAGAGACATCAAAACAATAACTCCCAAAAAGAAAATAGAATAAAAAAAAGCAGGCAAATTAAAAGAACGATAATGAACAGGATATAAATAAAAGCTATTGATTTTTTGTAAACTCAACGCAAGTAAATTATTTAAACCTACATAAACCGGTCGGAAAAGATTTGTAGATATCTTGCCAAAATTACTGAATGGGTCAAGCAAATTGATCAGTAATACACTACCAAAAAAGAAAGCAAGAATCGTAATAGCAAGAATTGAGTACCTCAGCCAATTATAAGTTTTAGTCTTTGTAAACTTTTTTGTGATCTTAAGTTTCCTTGAAAAGAAAATAATTATATCCTGAAACGTGCCAAGTGGACAAATTGTTGAACAATAAATTCTTCCAAAAAAGATAGTTAAAACAAGTATGAAAATAAATCCGGCAGCAGCCAATCCACCAATACTGATAAATTTAATAAGAGAAGGAAAAAACTGAAGGTATAAAACCGAATCGTAAAATTTCTCCGGTAACAATCCGCTGATATCCAAAAAAAGACCAATTGTCAGGAAAAAGAAAATAAGAGAAACTACAACCCTGATTTTTTTCAGAATAACAAATTTCCTCATCAGCTTACATTTTTATCCTGTCGATATTTAATTTAGTTAAATCCATATTTCCCGCTCCGATGTTATGTGCAATTTGTATATGTCCAATATCTTCAGGTTCATGTCCGAATATTTTCGCGGCGGCAGCATCAGCAGCAACCATATCAGTAGAAATTATCATTGATTTAAGTTCAACAACATCTTCTACTGAAACACCACGCGGACCATTTTGTTTCATAACTTTAGAAGCATCAACAATATTAAGGTCTGGTTTAATTTTTGATGCAAAATCAGCTATACACTGATTAAGATCGTTTTTATGCCAGAATTTTCTGTCCCACACAATTCCCATCAGGTTTTTCATGGAAATTGTCAGCTTTGTAGAGCCATGACTTTTAAGAACCGGAACATTAATAAATACATCCGAATCTAAAATCAGTTCATGAACCTTGGGATTTTTTAATTTTTCTGCTCCTGGTATTTCAACAGTACGATATTTGCTTTCGATATTTCCCGGAACTACCTTAGCACCTGCATCTTTGGCTGCTTTTTCTATTCCGCTATTTTTATAACATTTATTCCATTTGTCACATGTATTATCAAAAACATAAACTTCTTTTGCACCGGCTTCAAGGCAACTTTTAATAATTTGTCCGATAAGTTTTGGGTTTGTGTTGGCAGCTCTTTCGGGTATGGCATCCCAACCAATGTTTGGTTTAACAACCACAGTTTGACCGGGAGAAACAAAATTTTTCATTCCTCCGAGAGAATTTATTCCAGTTTCAAACATCTCATAAGCTTCGCCACCTCTTATTGCAACAAGATCAAAAGGGTCTCCTTGTGGAAAATTATTCCCGCCAAGGAGATCGAAATATTTACTGAAAGTTAAAGCCGAGCCGACAACTGCTCCTGCACCAATACTTTTTATAATAAATTCTCTTCGTTTCATAGAATTTTGATTTTTATAATATTTCAAAAATACTATAACTGTTTATTTTTCACTCATTTCCATTTCTACCTCAAGAGGAATTTCTGCTTTTATTGGTTCCGGTTTTTCACTCACAATAGTCATTTCATCAATCAAATTTTGAGCTCCGGCAAGCTTATCAATAATAAGCAAAACATAACGAATATCAACATTAATAGTTCTTTGTAATTCCGGTTCAAATGCGATATCGCCACTCATGGCTTCCCAGTTTCCATCGAAAGCCAAACCAATAAGTTCACCGTTTCCATTAATAACCGGGCTTCCTGAATTACCACCGGTGATATCGTGGTTAGTTAAAAAACAAACCTTCATTACATCACCTTCGCCATATTTTCCGTAGTCTTTGTTTTTATAAATTTCTTTTAATTTTTCGGGAACGAGAAACTCAAATGTTGAAGGATCTTCTTTTTCCATAACACCGTCTAAAGTTGTGAAATAATTGAAATGAATAGCGTCGGCAGGATAATAATCCTGAACAGTTCCATAAGTCAAACGCATAGTGAAGTTTGCATCAGGATAAAAAGTTTTTTCAGGTTGCATTTCCATTAATCCGGCAAGAAACAATCTATTTCCTCTTTCGAGTAAATCTTGTGATTCGCTGCTTTTTTTGTACAACTTCCTATAGGTTGCAAAAAATGCTTTAACGGCTTTGGTAACCGGGTCTTTTTTAATTTTTTTCGCTTTAGGATTTTCTAAAAATTCATAAACATTCTCTTTACTTGCAAAAATTGATTTCTTAAAAACCTTATCAGTATATTTATAAAAATCACCTTTATATTTATTTGCTAATTCTAAAAGAAATGCAGATTGTTGATCAAGAGGAACATTTTCGTGATACATCTTAAACATTTCGGCAAGTAATTTTTTATCGATTGGAGTATAATAATCTTTGAAATATTTATCGGTCGATTCTTTTAATGATTCTATTATTTCGACAACTTTTTCTTCATTTTGTTCTTTTTCTTCAAGAGCCTTTTGTAGTTTACCGAATTTCCTTGAAAACCCTAATATTTCGGGACCTCTGTAAACTGCCTCAATAAAATACAAATTTGCAATATTGTAATCACCAATTATTTCATAAGCCTTTGCAATATCGGGAAGAGCCTCTCCATATTTATCTTTCCTTATTTGATTGGCATTTACCCAGTCAGTAAATTTATTTTCAATTTCTGCTTTTTTATCATAAACTTTAAGTCTTTTTAAACCTTTGGTTTGCCCAATAAAATATTTCCAATAGTTTGATATTCTTGCATATTTTGATGCATATTGAAGTCTTACAGCTTTATCAGCATTCATAAATTCTTTCATGATATCCAATTTCTTAGCACGAATATTTACAATAGTCATGTTTGATTGGTCAACTGCAAGTTTTACTCCGTGAGAAGTTAAATAACGATCTGTTCCTCCGGGGTAACCTAAAATCATTGCAAAGTCTCCTTTTTTGACACCTGCTGTTGAAACAGGGAGATAATGTTTCGGAGTAATTGGTACATTCTCTTTTGCATATTCTGCGGGCGATCCGTCTGGAGCACCATAAACTCTGAACATTGAAAAATCGCCTGTATGACGAGGCCACATCCAGTTGTCGGTATCCGAGCCAAATTTTCCAATAGCTTCGGGTGGTGCACCTACAAAACGAATATCTTTGTATGTTTCATAAGCAAAAGTGTAATATTCATTTCCGTTGAAAAAACTTCTCACTGCAATCTGATAGTCATTATCTTTTTTGGCTGTTTCTTTAATTTTTTTAATGTTTTGTTGAATTTTTTCACTTCTCTGTTCTTCCGTCATATTAGCTGTAACACTATCCAAAACCTGTTCTGTGGCAACTTCAATTTTTATCAAAAACTTAACGGACAAACCTTCAATTGGAATTTCTTCATCTTTACTCATAGCCCAAAACCCATTTGTAAGCAAGTCGTTTTCAACTGTACTTACCGATTGAATTGAACCATATCCACAATGATGATTTGTAATAAGAAGTCCTTCAGAAGAAATAATTTCTCCTGTACAACCGCCACCAAAGATCACAATTGCATCTTTTAAACTAGAATTATTAATACTGTATATTTCTTCAGGAGTTAGATTAAGTCCCATTTTTTGCATATCAGTATAATTCAAACGCTCAACAAGCATAGGTATCCACATTCCCTCATCGGCTTTTACTTCCGGACGCAGACAAAACAATATTGCTGCAAAAACAATTATTAATTTTTTCATTTTTTTATTTTAATGTTTAGTTATTATTTATTTGCTTTTTATTTGCTTTTTTAAATAAAATTTTCTCCCTTTTCAGATTTTACATCATTTACAATTTGGCGAATGTTTTGTTCGTCTTCTTTTTTACAGATCAAAAGAATATCTTCATTTTCAACAACAATATAATCTTTCAGTCCCTGAATAACGGCAAGCTTATTTTTGGGCATATTTATAACATTGTTTTTAGAATTGTACAACATTACATTTTTACCAATAATAGCATTTTCATTATTATCTTTATTCATGAGAGTATATAACGAGCCCCAAGTTCCAAGATCAGACCACCCGAAAGCAGAAGCCAAAACCTGAACATTATCAGCTTTTTCCATTATTCCGTAATCAATAGAAATGTTTTTACAAACAGAATATGCTTTTTCAATAAATGGAATTTCATTGTTTGTATTATATTTTGATATTCCTTCTTTAAAAATATCATTTACTTCTGGTAAATATTTATCAAATGCACTTAAAATACTTTTCAACGACCAGATAAAAATTCCGGAATTCCACAGAAAATCACCGCTTTCGATGAAAGTTTTGGCAATTTCAAGATTTGGTTTCTCAGTAAAGGTTTTAACTTTTCTTATTCTTTTATCGTTTTTATATGTAAGAGCTTCATTAAATTGAATATACCCATAGCCAGTATCCGGACGACTTGGCGTTAATCCCAGAGTGAGCAACCAATCGTTTTCAGTAACAGCAGCAAGAGCAGAATTTATTACTTCCACAAAAATATCTTCTTTAAGAATTATATGATCGGAAGGTGCAACAACTATTTTTGCATTAGGATTCTTATCTAATATTTTATAATTGGCATAAGCAATACATGGGGCTGTATTTCGCAAGGTGGGTTCGCCAAGAACCTGTTCATTATTAATGCTAGGAAGCTGGTATTTTACAAGATCTCGATAAATTTCATTAGTTACAATATAAATATTTTCTTCAGGACAAATTTTTTTAAACCTGCTGAATGTTTGTTGAAGTAATGTTTCGCCTGTACCAAGAATATCAAGAAATTGCTTGGGTTGTGCTTTTTTGCTCATGGGCCAAAATCGTGAGCCAACACCTCCCGCCATTATAACACAATAACGATCTTTATTCATTTTTAGAGTATTTTTTCTGTTGATAAAAAGACAAAGGTATAAAACTAAATAATATTTAGTTGTAATCAAACAATTGATATTAGTATTTAATAAATAGTAATTTTATAATCGTAAAATGAATACAACTTTTACAATGTTTTTTACGTCTGATATTTGACAACAATGGACATTACTGAAAATGAACTCATCAGGCTTTGCAAACGCAAGAATGCCTTAGCACAGAAATTGCTGTATAATACTTATCACAGCAGTTTATTGGGTATTTGTTTGCGCTATGGGAAAAGTAAAGCCGAAGCTGAAGATATTTTACAAATAGGCATGATAAGAATTTTTAAAAATATTGGTTCTTACTCAGGAAAAGGTTCGTTTGAAGGCTGGATGAAACGTATAATAGTAAATACGGCTATTGACAATTTCAGAAAAAACAATAAGTTTTATTATCATCATGATATTGATGAAATTAACGGGGAACCCTATTTTATTTCGGATATTTCTGATGATCTTGAAGTTAAAGATATTCTAAATACTGTTCAGCAACTGCCAAACGGCTATCGCATGGTTTTTAACCTATATGCAATTGAAGGTTATTCCCATAAAGAGATTTCCGGAATACTTGGTATTTCGGAAAACACTTCAAAAACACAGTTGCTCAAAGCCAGAAAAAGCTTAAGAAAAAAACTTTTGATATTAAACAAAATACCCTCTCATCAAATAAAAGTTGAAAATGAAAAATAAATTAAAAAACATTGACGGGTTTTATAAAAGCAAGCTTGAAAACTATAAAGAGAAAGCCGAACAGGATGTTTGGGAAAAACTTAAATGGACTTTGTTTTGGATGCGTTATAAATTGATTATCAGTCTAAGTTTTATTGTTTTGCTACTGGGTTTAAGCTCATTAATTTACATAAACATATTTAGCAGTTCGGAGCCTGCAACTAATAATTATACTTTGGATTACAATAAAACTGAGGTTGTTTTGACAAAAAATTATAAAGAAAAAGAAGTACCGCAACATGAAAAAGAAGTTTCTTCAGAAGTACAAGATGAAACTATAGTTTATAAACAATTATCAAATAACACTAATATTTCTGATTTTGCCCCTAACCCAACTATTATTAAAACAAAAAACGAAAATACTAAACCTGCTAATTCTAAACTGGAAAATCTAAGCACTACATTTGTAAATGAAAAACTACCAATGTCGAAAATGTCCAGCAAAGAATACAACAACAATATTACTGTAAAACCAAATAATAATTTGTTAGATAATAACTCTCATGCAAATATTTTAAACCACGTATTAAGGAATCAAAGGTTTTCAGTTAATGTTTTTGCAGGACCTGCTTTTTCACAGTCTGATATTTTAGGATATGACCCGGAATATTTGGCATTTAGAAATTCAAATGAATCAGACAAATCGGGTTGGTCGTTGGGAGTTGATATGAGGTTTCACATAAAGAACTGGATAATCAGTACGGGCATTAACTATTCTGTTTACAATCAAAGTCGCTCTTATAATTACAACTATCAAGAGTATTCTCCTGAAAACAGTTATTATCAATACGATACAAGCTGGGTATGGATTTTTGACCCACCTAATTACGGAACACCATTGATAACAGACATCGACAGTAGTTGGGTAAAAGCTTATGATAATATTACCATCGACAATTCGGGATTAAACCAATTGAAATATTTTGAAATTCCGTTGTTAGTTGGATATAGATTTAATGCAAATATGTTTGTGCTGGAAATAAATACAGGTGTCTCAGCAGGTTTTTTAGTTTATTATAAAATTAAAGTGCCAGAGTTCACCAACAATAATGATATTGTATCAGCACAACAAATGAACTATACAATGTTCAACTTTGTTGCAAATGCTTCTTTTTATTATTATATCAACAGTAAAACCAGTTTATTTGTATCGCCATATTTTAAGCAAAACCTACAATCTGTTTTCAACGAAAGTTATCCTGTGAAACAGCAATATAAAACTTATGGTTTAAATTTTGGTGTAAGTTTTCGGTTTTAGTAACTTTGTTTTTAAAAAAAAAAGTCACAGATTCACAGACAGACTTATGGAATATTCAAATTATATATATCCATTACAAAATGATTAATATTATAATCTGTGAATCTGTGGCAATTTTTATTACACAATGTATTAATAAAGCCATAAAGAAACAATACACTTATCATAAAACATGAAGTCTTTTACAATTATAGGAATAATTTTTTTACTGACTGTTAACTGTTTCGGTCAGGAAAGAGCTATGGTTTGGTATTTTGGCGACCATTCAGGAATAGATTTCAAAAGTGGGGAACCACAAGTTTTGGTTGATGGAGTATTAAAAGCCGAGGCAGGTTGTGCAAGTATTTGCGACGAAAATGGGAATATTCTATTTTACACTAATGGAAATAAAGTCTGGAACAGAAATCACCAACTAATGGCCAACGGCGATACTTTAAATGGAAGCCAACTTGTAAACCAAAACAGTGTGATTATCCCAAAACCTTTGTCGGATTCTATTTATTATCTATTTACCTTAAATGATTACGATACTTTGCGAGGATTCAATTACTCGGTAATTAATATCAATTTGGAAGATGGTTTGGGTAAACTGGTGGAAAAAAACATTCCTATTTCGATTAACATTCTTGAGAAAATTACTGCTGTTGAACATTGTAATGGGCAGGATTACTGGATAATTACTCATGGTTATAACAACGATTTTTATTCTTATTTGGTTACAGATGAAGAAGCAATATTTGACACAATTAAAAGCAATACCGGTTCTGAACCAAAGGCAGATATTGGCTATTTGAAAGTTTCTCCTGCTGCAAATAAAATTGTGATGCCGATAAACAATGTTGATATTTTAGCTGAAGTGTTCACTTTTAATAACCGTACTGGAGAAATAAATAATCCGGTTAAGGTATTTACAAAACATGAAAATACTTACTGCTTTGGTATTGAGTTTTCACCCGATGGAAATTTACTTTACATAAGTACAGGAGGTAAAAGTTATGATATTTGGCAATATAATTTAAGACAGCAAAACGAAGAACTATTTAACAGTTCGGCAATTCATATTTCAAGTGGGAACAATTTTGCAATGCAACTTGCGCCAAACAGCAGAATTTATATTGCCTGTGAAAACCGGCCTTACCTTAATGCTATTAATAAACCCAATCAACTTGGTAAAGAATGTAACTATCAAGCTAAAGCTGTAAATTTTACCCAAAGCACTTCACTAATGGGATTACCAAATTTTATGCAGTCGTGGTTTTACAAGCCATCATTTGATTTTAAAAACACATGTTTTCAAGATTCCACACTCTTTACTTTTTATCAGTATGAGAATACCGATTCGTTAATATGGGATTTTGGTGATGCTTCGAAAAACCATTCTTTGATAGAAGATGGATTTTCTGTTTTCCACCAATATAAAGAAACAGGTTTGTATAATGTTGAGTTAAAAATATTTCATTGCGATATTGTTGATACGGTAATAAAACAAGTGGAAATATTCCCTTATCCTGTATCAAAACTAATTTCTGATACAGTAATATGCAATAACTGTTCGCTGGTACTTGATGCGGGTAGCGGCTTCGATTCTTATCTCTGGGATAATGGAAATGAAAGCAGGTTTTCAACTATTTACAATAGTGGAACCTATTTTGTGGAAGTTGAAAAAAATGGTTGTTTTACAACAGATACTGTTTTTGTTAGAAATGAAAAAATAATTCTTAAACTACCCAATGCTTTTACACCCAACGGCGATGGGCTTAATGATGAGTTTAGGGTTATTAGCACTAATGATGTAGTTGATTTTAATATGTGGATATATAATCGCCACAGTGGGATTGTTTATCAAAGCAATAATATGTTTGAAGGGTGGGATGGAAAACATCTGGGGAAACCCTGCAATCAAGAAACATTTGTTTGGAACATTACTTTCAGTTATTACAACGAAATGGGAGAGTTAATTAATGAAGTCAAAAGAGGATTTGTAACTTTGATAAAGTAGTGGTTAACAGTTTATCTATCTTAGTCGGACAACTAAACTCCCAATATTTCCGTCTTGCATTTGAAAGGCCTTTTTTTATTCACGGAATAATAACACTAATTTAAAATTACAATTATGAAACACTTTTTACTTCTTTTTTTCGCACTTGTTATTAGCGGCTGTTTGTTGTCGCAAAATGCACCTGTTGCTGTTGACGATTATGTTGATGTTAATCTGGGTGATATAGTAACTGTTAATGTAATCGAAAATGATTATCATCCGGATAGTTTATCTTTTAGTATATTTATGGCTGGTGGATCTGTTTCCTTCACTGACAGTACAATTACGTATGATATAAATTATGAATTATATTATAACCATACTGATACAATTGAATTTAACTATGTCATCAAAGATGAAAATGGAAATTATAATCCTGAATTTTCCAGAGCTATTGTTTTTATTATCATAAAGGATAATAATTATTACGATTTTCTGGATCAGAACAATATTAGGGCAAAAGTTCAGGCAAGCGGCCTTCAGTTTCATAGAGAAGACCCATCAACAATGTATTACGACACTAGTTATTTTGAATTTCCAAAGGGAAGTGGGAAAAACACAATTTTTAATTCATCTTTATGGGTTGGTGGAAATGATGGATCGGGAGAACTAAAATTGGCAGCAGAGCGTTATCGTCAATTTGGTTTGGATTATTGGCCAGGACCCTTAAGTATAAACGGCAGTAACTTAAGTATGGATACTTCTACGGTTATCAAATGGCAAAATGTTTGGAAACTAACCAAAGAAGAAGTGATCTATCACAAGCTTCATTGGTGGGAAGCAGCTTACGAACCTATTGAAAATATTGCTACATGGCCTGCTCATGGTAATGTAGAATTAAATCAGGCAGAATATCTTGCTCCGTTTATTGATGTTGATGGCGACAGTATTTACAATCCAATGTCAGGTGATTATCCGCTTATTCGTGGTGACCAGTGTATTTATTTTATTATTAATGATTTACGGCAACACACCGAAACTGGGGGAGAGGCACTTGGTCTTGAAATTCACGGAATGGCTTATGAATTTTTTGATACGGAAACCGAAGCAATGAACAATACTGTATTTTATAGTTATAAAATATTCAACAGATCATCAAACACTTATTATGATACATATATTGGTCTGTTTACTGATTTCGATATTGGTTTTGCATGGGATGATTTTGTAGGTTGTGATGTAGCAAGGGGTGCTTATTATGGTTATAACGGTGATTCAATTGATGGTAACGGAGAACCAGAATCGTATGGAGATTTTATTCCAGCACAGGGTATTGCTATACTTGGTGGCCCTATTATAGATGCAAACGGAGTAGATGATCCAACAGGTCAATGTGATGAAGGTATTAATGGTATTGGGTTTGGTGATGGAATAAAAGATAACGAACGCTATGGAATGAAGAAATTTCTGTATATGATAAATTCAAATGGCGTGCAGGGAGACCCACAAACAGCAGATGAATATTACGGATATTTGAATGGAATATGGCGAGATGGAACAGTTATGGAATATGGCGGAAATGGCCATGTAAGCAGTGGTGCTTATGGACCGGCAGCAAATTTCATGTTTCCCGGTTTAAGTGATCCTTGTTTCTGGGGAACCGGAGGCGAAGAGCCTTATGGTCCTGTTGACTGGACAGAAACTTCAACAGGAAATGAGCCTGGAGACCGCAGGGGATTGAGTGTTATGGGACCTTTTACATTCGAACCAGGAAGCATGGAAAGAGTTGACATTGCTTATGTTGGTGCATTCCCTGAAGAAGGAATAACAGCTGTTGAAAATCTTATGAACTATATTGACATAATAAAAAATGAATATAAAAAAGATCCTACTTACTTCGGCTATCAATGGTTAGGTATTGAGGATAATAAAATAGAAACTGCGAATAATAAGTTAATTGCATATCCAAACCCTGTAACCAACAAACTTACATTTATTTATGAAGGTACTGCTAATAAAGCAAGCTATAAATTAAGTGATATAATGGGAAAGATAATTTATACAGGAAACATAATCAAAAAAGAGCCACTTACTATTAATCTAACAAAACTGACCTCTGGTGTTTATGTTCTCACAGTAACTGACACAAAAATGATATATTCAGCAAAAGTGATTAAGAAATAATTCAATTAATTTTTCATTTTTACTAAAACTCGTAGTTTTCAAACAGCTACGGGTTTTTTTTATGTTTGAATAAAAAATCTGAAAAAATCCTCTAAGAGCTTTTGAGTCTCTGGGGGGTTGCCATTACAAATTCACTGAAATCCTCCATATTTTAAAAATCCAAAGGACTTTATTATTTCACCAAGACAACATTTATAAGAGAGTTAACAAGATATGTTTTTTTGCTTGACATACAAACACATTTATATCGTTTTCTAAGTTTTTCTTTTTTCTTAAAAATTCTTCCACTTGGAATTTGAAAAACAGAATTTAGTGGAATATCTTCTAAAACAAGCTGTCCGGGATTATCATCATATTTTTGCAAACATCTTGATAGCTCAAGATCAGAATCACATGTAGCTTTTGCATTTTTTAAATATTTTTTTAATGCTTTTTCAATATCCTCAGGAAAAATATTCTTATCTAAAAAATTATTCATTAAACAATAAAACTCCGTTTTCCATTCAATGCCGTGGGGTTTGGCTTTTCTTTTGAATTTATTCCAAACCAATAAATGAGCAATCTCATGAATAAGTGTTATCAAAAATGAATATTTATTTAAATCATGGTTGACAGAAATTCTGTGTTGTAAATTTTTTGTTGCCGGTCTGAAATCTCCTAATTTAGTTGTGCGTGATCTCGAAATTCTTAAATAAATTTTTTCTTTTACAATCCATTCAATAATTGTGTTAAGTGTTTTTTCGGGAAGATATTTTACTAAAATCTGTTTCTCTTGATCCATTCTTACTAATAAATTAGTGTTTGATAATAAAGTCAAACAATTCTAAACTCATAAACTATATATTCTTTTTGTGGATTAATATAACTCCATTTCGAACATTCAATACATTTTTTTGATTTTCTTCTTTTATATGGATACCTTGAAGTTGAGCAAGATGAAAAGATCATTAATAATGCAAAAGCTAATATGGAAAACAAAAAGTAGTTTTTTTTCGTTATAATCATCATATTTTTATTGAAAATTGAAAATTTTATTAATTATATAACGTTATTTTATATTTATAATTTTGTTCAAAAAAGATATTTACACAAAAGTAAAAAATTTATAAACATTTATTAAATTAGCAAAAAAATTACCAAGAGAAAAATGATACGAAACATTGGTAAATATGTGACTTTATTGTCTGAAACCTTTAAAAGACCTGACAAAGGATCAGTCTTCAGGAAACAATTATTGCGTGAATTTAAAAATCTGGGATTAGATTCTCTCGGAATTGTTGCCATTATTTCTGTTTTTATGGGTGCAGTTGTTGCACTTCAAACAGCATATAATATTGATAATCCTTTAATTCCATTAACAATGGTTGGATTTACAACACGGCAATCTATTATTTTAGAATTTTCTCCTACAATTATTAGCTTAATTCTTGCAGGAAAAGTTGGTTCCAGAATATCATCAGAGATAGGCACAATGAGAATTTCAGAACAAATTGATGCATTAAAAATTATGGGAGTAAGTCCTGCAAATTATTTGCTTCTCCCAAAAATTTCAGCAGCAATGATTATTCATCCTGTGCTTATTATTTTCAGTATTGTAATTGGTTTATTTGGAGGATGGCTTGCATGTGCTATCACCGGAATTGTTACTCCAACCGATTATGTCATTGGTTTAAGAAGCTGGTTCGAAACATATACTGTTTTTTATGCTTTGATAAAAACTGCAGTATTTGCTTTTATTATTACTTCCGTTTCCGGTTATATGGGCTATTATACAAGTGGTGGTTCACTTGAAGTTGGTGCGGCCAGCACAAAAGCTGTGGTTTACAGCAGTATTCTTATCATTTTTTTTAATTTAATTTTAACCCAAATGTTGTTATCATGATTCAGGCAGTTAACATATCAAAATTCTTTGGGGAGACGGAAATACTGAATGATGTTTCGCTTACTTTCGAAAAAGGGAAAACCAACCTAATCATTGGACAGAGTGGTTCGGGCAAAACAGTTTTAATGAAATGCCTTGTTGGATTATATGATGTTAATGAAGGCAGTGTTGAATACGACGGTAGAAATATCTCGAAAATGTCTTTCAAAGAAAAAAAAGGAATAAGAAAAGAGCTTGGAATGCTGTTTCAGGGAGGAGCTTTGTTTGATTCTATTAATGTTGAAGAAAATATTATGTTTCCTCTTTCGATGTTTACAAACCAATCTTATGAAGAAAAACTCGAAAGAGTAAATTTCTGTCTTAAAAGAGTAAACCTCGAAAATGTAAACAATCTCCTTCCTTCGGAACTTAGTGGAGGAATGATGAAAAGAGTTGCCATTGCCAGAGCAATTTCTTTAAATCCAAAATATCTTTTTTGTGATGAACCAAATTCCGGTTTAGATCCTAAAACTGCTAATGTTATTGACAATCTAATTAGTGAGATCACTCAAGAATTTAAAACCACAACAATTATTAATACCCATGATATGAATTCGGTTTTAAATATTGGTGATAACATTGCGTTTCTATACAAAGGTAAGCTTGAGTGGCAGGGAACAAAATCCGAAATATTAAAAACAAATAATAATAAATTGAATAGCTTTGTGTTTGCAACAGAATTAACTAAACGATTGAAGTAAAGAAACTTTAACTTTAGGTATTTTAAAAACTAAAATTTAATAAACATTATGAATTTTCTGGATATAATTTTTGCAGTTTTCTTTGTATGGTTTGCATACAATGGTTTTAAAAAAGGACTTATAATCGAAATAACTTCTCTTGCTGCCTTAATTCTTGGTATTTATGTCAGTATAAATTTTTCATTTTACGCTGCTGATTTTCTCAATAATAATTTCGAAATTAACCCAAAATATATGTCAATTATTTCTTTTATGATCACCTTAATTGTTGTGGTATTTTTGGTTTATATGGTTGGGAAGATTCTCGAAAAATTCATCGATATTATCATGTTAGGTTTTTTGAATAAATTGGCAGGCTCTGTTTTTGGAATAATAAAAGCTGCATTTATTTTAAGCGTGCTAATTTTTATTATTAATTATTTTGATGATAATAAATCTGTAATCACTGAGAAAAGCAGAAATAACTCATTGCTTTATGAGCCAGTTTCTTCTTTTGCTCCTACAATAATTCCAAAATTAAACCTCGATAAATTAAAGGAAATAACAAAACCTATTCAGGAGGAGCTGGAAAATCTTTAGAGGTTAAATACTAAAATTTTAGTATTTTTTTATCTGTATGAATTTTTATGTTTGGCTAAATAGCACTTATTTTTTTAAATATTTAACTCCGAATATCGATTAACGAATAATGATTTGAGAAAGAAAAAAAATCAAAAATCGTTAATCGTTAATCGATATTCGTTATTCATTTCTTTATTAAATTGTACACAGCTTTATAATATTGCTTCATTAATATTCACAAAAAACTACTAATAATTACAACAAATTACAATCAATTACTACTAATTACTACAATTAATCACTGTTTAGTTTCACGCTTTGAATATTCCCAATTTTACTCCATTATCGCCTTCACTCCCGGAAGTTCTTTGCCTTCAATAAATTCAAGCATTGCACCACCACCTGTAGAAACATAACTGACTTTTTCTGATAAATTAAATTTGTTAATTGCTGCCACAGAATCACCTCCACCAATCAACGAATACGTTCCATTTTGAGTTGCTTCTGCAATATCTTCGGCAATAAATTTTGTTCCATCTTCAAAATTCGGCATTTCAAAAACACCCATTGGCCCATTCCAAAGTATGGTTTTTGAATTATGTACAACTTCAGCAAATTGTTCTGATGTTTCCGGTCCTATATCTAAACCCATCCATCCTTCAGGAATGTCAAATGAATCACATGAGATTATTTGTGCATCATTTTGAAACTCATCAGCTGCAATAACATCTGTTGGTAGGTAAAAATTTACACCAAGTTTTTTTGCTTTTTCAATAGCACTTTTGGCAACTACCAAAAGTTCTTCTTCAATTAATGAATTACCAATATTTCCTCCTAATGCTTTTATAAAAGTAAACATCATACCACCTCCTATAATGATATTATCAACTTTGTTGAGCAACTGATTTATTATTTCAATTTTCCCGGAAACTTTTGCTCCGCCGAGGATTGCAGTAAAAGGTTTTTGTGGTTCGGATAATACTTTGTTTAAATTTTCTAATTCATTTTCCATGATAAATCCAAATAGTTTATCATTTGGAAAAAACTTTGCAATTACTGCAGTGGAAGCATGTGCACGATGAGCTGTTCCAAAAGCATCATTAATATAAACATCACCTAATCCGGCTAATTTTTTAGCAAATTCTTCATCTCCCTTTTTCTCTTCTTTATAAAAACGAAGATTTTCTAAAAGCAAAACTTCTCCTGTTTTTAAATTCGTTGCTAATTCAAAAGCTTTTTCTCCAATGCAATCATCGGCAAATTTTACATCAACACTTAGTTTTTCAGAAAGAAATTTAAGCAAATGTTTTAATGAAAACTTATCTTCCGGACCATTTTTTGGTCTGCCAAGATGCGACATCAAAATAACTGAACCTTCGTCGTTAAGTACTTTTTTAATTGTAGGAATTGCAGCATTAATCCTTGTTGCATCAGTTATTTCAAATTTATCATTTAAGGGTACATTAAAATCTACTCTGATCAATGCCCTTTTATTCTTAAAATTATATGTGTCAATTGTTTTCATAGTAAATGTTTTGTGAATTTCAGAAAAATCAAAATTAATAATATCAATCCGTTTTTTCTGTTTTATTTCCAAATTAATTTGTATTGATTATTTTGTACTTTCGCCTGATAAAAACTTAATTATGAAAAAAACAATCTATTTATTGTGTTTAACGGCAGCATTTATTCTTGTAGTACTGCCATCTTGTAACTATGAAAAACCGGCAGTTCCGAATTCATCAGGAAAAACGTCAGAAATGCTTATTATTACAAATAATAAAGCACAATGGAATTCACAGCTTGGAGATACAATAAAAGATTTTTTTGGTCAGTTGTGTGTTGGACTTCCACAACCCGAACCATTGTTTTTGATGGTAAATATTCCCGAAGATGCATTTATTGAAATGTATCACAAACATCGTAATATTTTTATTGTTGATATTGATAATAAATTTAAAGAAACTCAGGTTGAAACAAAAAAAGATCTTTGGGCAATTCCACAAAGAGTAATTAAAATTACTTCTCCTGATGTTAATTCCTTTTTTAAGAAATTTGGTGAAGATAAAAATGTATTTCTTGAGCTTTTCAACAGGGTTGAAAGAAGAAGGATAAACAAAGCATATCGATCAATTGCAGTTTCAAAAATCGAAAATAAACTTATAAAAACTTTTGGAATTTCATTAACTGTACCCGGCGGTTTTAATATTGCCAAATCTCATCCTGATTTTATTTGGTTACGCAGGGAAACCAAAAAAGAAAGTCAGGCAATTATGGTTTACAGCTTTGATTATAAAGATAAGTCTTCTTTCGAAATGAATAAAATTATTGCGAAAAGAAATTTTTTCACCAAGAAATTTATTCCCGGACCTACTAATAATTCTTATATGTGTGTTTCGGAAGATGTAATTCTTCCGGTAGCAAATGAAATAAATTTTTTAAAAAATTATGCTATTGAAACCAGGGGTCTTTGGAGAGTTGAGGGAGACTTTATGGGTGGACCGTTTTTAAGTTACACTTTTGTAAACGAGAACACAAACAAAATCATTACAATTGATGCTTATGTTTATGCACCACGAACAATAAAAAGGGACTTAGTGCGACAACTCGAAGCCATTTGTTATACAATGAAATTTGCAGAAAAAAATAATTCAACAAAAAAATAAAATGAAAAATCATCTATCATATTTGAAAGTAAAAAAATTATTTAGTTTATTAATGTTACTTTTAATGGCTATTATTTTTATCCCGACAAATACTTTTTCACAAATTAATAAATTCAAAGGAAGTGATAAAACCCAATTACATCACGAAATACTTGATGATAATTATATTAACATTTCTCGTGAAAACGTTAAAACATCACCTGCATTCAGATATAAGGGCAAAAGTATTTTTACCACTCAGGTTAATGTTGACGAAAATGGAGATAATATTGTTGGGGATGCAGCAAACGAACCTTCTATTGCCATCGATCCAACTAACCCGAACAGAATGGTAATAGGTTGGAGACAATTCGATGATGTTACTAATAATTTCCGACAAGCTGGTTATGGTTATTCTCTTGATGGAGGGCAAAACTGGACTTTCCCGGGAGTTATTGATCCGGGGGTCTTTCGTTCTGATCCTGTTCTTGACTTCGATTCAGAAGGGAATTTTTATTATAACAGTCTTACATCTGATGCAAACAACAATATGACTTGCAAGGTGTACAAAATTGATGATGGCGGTATTGAATGGGATGACGGAGTTGAGGCACAAGGTGGCGATAAACAATGGATGAAAATTGACAGAACTGATGGAATGGGGGCAGGGAATAATTATTCGTATTGGACACAATATTGGAGTTCTTGTTATCCGGGATGTTTTACACGTTCGGTAGATTTAGGTACCACTTTTGAAGATTGTGTTGAAATTTCAGGTAATCCACATTGGGGGACTTTAGCAATAGGTCCGGAGGGAGAATTATATACTGCCGGTGCAGGTCAATATTCTGGAGTAATTGTTACTAAATCAACTTTTGCACAAAATCCGACTTTTCCGGTTTCCTGGGATTTTGAATCACAAGTGGATTTGGATGGAGAAGTTGTCGGATGGGACATTGTTAACCCCGAAGGTTTACTTGGTCAGGTATGGATTGATGTTGACAAATCAGGTGGTCCCGGACATGGAAATGTTTATGTTGTTTCTTCCGTCGACAGAAACTCTATTAATGATCCCAGCGATGTTATGTTTACAAAAAGTACTGATGGCGCAACTTCCTGGAGTTCTCCGCTAAGAATTAATAATGATTTTGCAACAAATAATTATCAATGGTTTGGAACTATGTCGGTTGCTCCAAATGGACGTATTGATGTAATTTGGCTTGATACAAGAGAATCTCCTCAAGGAATTTATTTATCTGCCTTATATTATTCTTTTTCTATTGATCAGGGCGAAACATGGTCAGAAAACAAAAAACTTTCTGATGTATTTGATTCTCGTGTTGGTTGGCCAAACCAGGAAAAAATGGGCGATTATTACGATATGATCTCAGATAATGAAGGTGCTCATCTTGCATGGGCAAATACACTAAACGGCGAACAAGATGTTTATTACAGTTATATTACCCCCGAGAATGTAGGAATCGATGACGTTAATAAAACCCAGAAACTTCTTTCTCTGGCAAGTTATCCAAATCCATTTGTTAAGGAAACAACCATTAGGTATAGATTACCCGAATCTGGTGCAGTTCAGATAATTATTTATGATATTTATGGAAAGAAAATAAAAACTCTTGTTGATAAAAATCAACAATCGGGAATTTACAATATAGTATTTGATGCTAATAAACTTTCCAAAGGAATTTATTATTGTCATTTACAAACAGGAAATCATACCGAAACAATTTCTTTGGCGTTGATTAAATAAAAAAATAGATGAAAAGCATTTTGGGTTTTTAATCCTTTAATTCTAAACCTTTGTAAAACAATATGTTTTGCAGAGGTTTTATTCTTTAACATAAGTAACAATAAATTCTCCTACCGGAGTTTCGTTATTGCTTATAATTTTTCCGTTTACCAGCTTTCCCATAATTGTAGAATCTTTTGGGTTACAGCCATCAATACGAATAAATATTTCATTGCTTTCAGTAGAAAAACTCCAAGTCCCGGAAAATGATCCACCACTTGTAATTACATCCATGGTATGATCTTTAAAATATTCAAAACTTATTGATTTTTGAATTTCAATTCCTTTGTTGATTTGCTCATTTGAAATTTTTGTTGTATCAATATTTGTCACAACTGTTTTGGCTTTCCATACTCCCGGAATATTTTTTTCAGGAGAACCAGTGCATGAAATTATTAGTAATGAAATAATAAAAAGTGCTATTATTGATAAAATAAAATGCTTTTTCATTTGAGTTTTTTGTTTTTTTCTGACTACAAAAGTAATTAATCAAAAAAATTATCAAAAAAATATTTGTTAAATAAATATAAATGTTTTACTTTTGACCACTTGGTTAAACCAAATGATTAAACCACTTGGTAAAAAAATGACATCAAAAAACAAAAATACTGAAGCTAAAATTTTAAAAGCGGCAAAAGAAGTTTTTATTATTAAAGGTCTTGAAGGTAGTCGTATGCAGGAAATAGCTGAAACTGCCGGAATAAATAAATCACTTCTCTATTATTATTATCGCACAAAAGAAAATTTATTTGATGCGGTTTTTAAGGAAGCTTTTTTTAGTATTATTCCACGAATTGCAAAAATGTTTGATGCAGATATGCCAATTTTCAATAAAATTGAAATTTTCGTGAATTATTATATTGATATGATTGTGTTGAATCCATATTTACCCGATTTTATTTTTCATGAAACAAACAGACATTCTGAAAAAGTAGTTCTTTTGTTGAAAGATGCCGGTCTAAATCCTATGATTATTATTGACAATTTTAATGATGAAATTAAAAAAGGAAATATTAAAGCAATTGATTCAAGACAATTGATAATAAATATTATTAGCATGTGTATTTTCCCTTTTGTATCCAAACCGGTAATAAAAGGATTGTTTTTCAATAACGATGAAGAAGAATTTAATGTTTTTATTGAGGAAAGAAAAAAACAAATTACAGATTTTATAATTAATGCAATTTCAATAAAATGAAGCGAGCAATTATTTTATTTACCGTATTGTTAATACATGTCTTTTCATTCGGGCAAAATATTAAAACAATAAATTTAAAGGAATGTTACAAAAGTGCGGTTGAAAATCATCCGGTTTATAAACAATTAGGTTTGTATTCAGCAACATATCAACTGGAGCAAAAAAACATTCAGGTAAATTATTTGCCTTCAATGTCATTAAACGGACAGGCAACTTATCAATCAGATGTTACCAAAATTCCTTTTCAACTTCCAAATATGATTATTGAGGAAATGAGCAAAGATCAATACAAACTTACTTTTGATATTTCCCAAAACATCTATGATGGAGGCATTACAAAAAAACAAAAAAACATTAATGAAGTTGATTTTAAAATAAATAAACAAACCGTTGAAATAGAATTTTATAAATTAAAAGAAAGAATAAATCAGGTTTATTTCAATATTATTTATCTTAAAGAAAACAAAAAAATTCTTATTGTTTCTAAAAAAAATATTGAGTCAAAGCATAAAACAGCACAAGCGGCTGTTAATCATGGAACATTGCTTCAATCGGATGTTGATGCCTTAAAAATTGGGCTGATAATCCTCGAACAAAAAATCACTGAGGTTGAAATAGGAATACAGCTTAGTATAAAAATTTTAAAAGAACTTACTTCTCTAGAAATAAATGAAAACACAATTTTTGATTTCCCTGAGATAGAAATTGCTCATCTTGAATTTCAAAATTTCAGACCGGAGTATCAATTATTAAATCTTCAACAAGAAAAAACAGCTGCATTAAAAGAAGTTGTTTCAGCAAAATTATTGCCTCGCATAGCTGCTTTCGGAAAAACCGGTTTTGGAAGACCTGGTTTTGATATGCTTTCAAACGAATTTGATTTTTTCTATTTCGTTGGTGCCCAAATTAGCTGGAGCCCATTTAATTGGAGCAAAAGTAAAAGAGAAAAAGAAATTTTTAATCTCAGAAACGAGATTATAAATACACAAAAAAATGCCTTTGATAAAAATCTTAAAATCGGTCTGGAGCAAAATAAATATGAAATTATAAAATACAAAGAGCTGATTAAAAAAGATATCGAAATTATTGAACTAAGAAAGAAAATAACAAAAACAGCATCAGCAAAATTTGATAACGGAGTTCTTACGTCATCAGAATATATTGAAGAAGTAAATGCCGAAACACAGGCACAGCTAAACTTTCAAACTCACAAAATTCAAATGCTGATGGCAAAAATTAATTATTTAACAAGTATTGGAAAATTATAAATTAATAATAATAAAATAAACAAACCAAAACACATGAAAAAATATATATACGGGTTGATTTTGCTTTCTTTCTTTGCTTGCAATAGCAACAATAACAGATCAGATGCGTACGGGAATTTTGAATCAACAGAAATTACGGTTTCTTCAGAAGCCAATGGTAAGATTCTTAATTTTAACATTATTGAAGGTCAAAAAATAGATAAAGGTTGCCTTGTTGGTATTATTGATACTATTGACCTTGTTTTGAAAAAAGATCTATTATTAAAAAGTCAAAAAGCTATAGCTTCAAAAAAACTTGATATTGCTGCACAAATTGATGTTCTTCTTCAACAGAAAAAAAACACTTTTATAAACAAAGAGAGACTGAAAAATCTTTTTAATGAAAATGCTGCAACACAAAAACAACTTGATGATATTAATGGTGCAATAAATCTTATTAACAAAAAAGTTGAAGCAGTAAAAGTTAAAACAATTAGCATTAATGACGAAATTAGTATACTCGACAAACAAATAGCCCAGATAAATCAGTCAATAGAAAAATGCTTTATTAATAATCCGGTAAGTGGAACCGTTTTATCAAAATATGTAAACGCCGGAGAAATTGCAATGTTTGGAAAACCGCTGTACAAAATTGCAGATTTAAGAGAATTGAAATTAAAAGTTTTTGTTAGCGGCGATCAGCTTCCGGAAATTAAATTAGGGCAAAAAGTTGAAGTTCTTGTTGATAAAGACAAGAAAACGAATAACATATTACAAGGAACAATCAGTTGGATATCTTCTTCAGCTGAGTTTACGCCAAAAACAATTCAAACAAAAAAAGAAAGAGTAAACTTAGTTTATGCAGTTAAGATTCTTGTAAAAAATAATGGTTCACTAAAAATTGGTATGCCGGGTGAAGTTAATTTCAAATAATTTTTATAATATAGCAAGCTAAATTTATTATAAACCAAAATAAAGAAGATGAAAAAACTAAGTTTATTAATTTTAATTATGGCATTGGGAATATTTGCAGGAAAAACAGTGTCAGCACAAGAATTTAAAGCTAATGATGTTTTAGGAATTTGGCTTAACGACGATAAGGATGCCCAGATAAATATTTATCAAGAAGGTGATAATTATTTTGGGAAAATTGTTTGGTTAAAAAATCCTATTGACGAAGAAACCGGCAAACCCAAAACAGATGATGAAAATCCTGATGAGAGTTTACGTAATACTCCAACTTTGGGATTAGTTATTCTAAAGAATTTTGAGTTTGACGAAGATGAATGGAATGACGGAACAATTTATGATCCCAAAAGCGGAAAAACTTATAGCTGTTATATGATTTTTCGTGATGGAAAAGAAAAGTTAAAAATCAGGGGTTATATCGGGATTTCTCTTTTAGGAAGAACAAGCTATTGGACCAAAGAGAAAGAGCAGAATAAAATGAATTGATGGATTAATGGTGCAGCAAAACATAATGCTTGCGAGATGAAGCTAGCCCGTACGGCCAACGGAAGTCCGTTTGGATGGGAATGAAACATAGATTTGATGAAAGAGCTATCGATATTAGTAAACAATATCAGTAAAAACTTTAATAGCCAGCAGGCCCTTGATGATATTTCAATTTCAATAAAAAAAAAGGAATTGTTTGGATTTATTGGGCCTGATGGTGCAGGTAAAACAACTTTATTCAGGATACTTACAACTTTGTTAAAACCTAATAATGGAACTGCAACAGTTGAAGGTTTCGATGTAGTTAAAAACTATAAAGAAATTCGAAAAATATCGGGTTATATGCCCGGGAGATTTTCTTTGTATTTTGATCTCACTGTTGAAGAAAACTTAAATTTTTATGCCAGTATTTTTAAAACTTCCGTTGAAGAAAATTATCATTTAATTAAAGACGTTTATCAACAAATCGAGCCTTATAAAAAACGGCTGGCAAGAAATCTTTCAGGCGGGATGAAACAAAAACTGGCTCTTTCTTGTGCCTTAATTCATCAACCGAAAGTTTTGTTTCTGGATGAACCAACCACCGGCGTTGATGCTGTTTCCAGAAAAGAATTTTGGGAAATGTTAAAATCCCTTAAAGAAAAAGGAATTACAATTTTGGTTTCTACTCCTTATATGGATGAGGCTGTTTTATGCGACAGAGTTGCTTTAATGCAAAAAGGAAAAATTTTAAGTGTTGATACACCACAAAGTATTATTGATGGTTTCGAAAAACCCATACTTTCGATAAAAACAAACCGAATGTATGAACTAATTTATGATTTAAGAGATTTAAAAAATGCTTTGTCTGTTTTTCGCTTTGGGCAATGTGTTCATTATTGCTCAATTTTACCTGAACACGATATTAAAGAAATTACAGAATATCTTAAATCAAAAGGGCACAAAAATATTGAAATAGAAAAAATTGAACCGGATATCGAAGATTGTTTTATGGATATGATGTAAAAGTTGAAAGCAGAGAACAGAAATAATGTAGTTTGCTTATAAAAGGATTATTGGATTTTAATTGCAAATTCAAAAATAAAAAAAGCAATAAAATAAAAAATTAGGAAAGCCAAACTCCTTCCTCCCGAATGCTTTCGGGGTTTGAGGGAAGGTTGGGATGGGGGTTATTAAAATGAATCAAACTGAAAATATAATAGAAGTAAAAAACCTGGTTAAAAAATTTGGGCAATTTGTTGCAAACGATAATTTGAACTTTGAAGTTAAGCAGGGTGAAATATTTGGATTTTTGGGTGCGAACGGAGCAGGAAAAACTACAGCTATTAAAATATTATGCGGACTGTGGAGACCTACTTCAGGTGAGATAAATGTTGCAGGTTATGATGTTTATAAACAAACCAATGAAATAAAAAAACACATTGGTTATATGAGCCAGAAATTTTCAATGTATGAGGATTTAACCATTAAAGAGAATTTTCGATTTTATGGAGGTATTTATGGATTGTCTTCTTTACAGATCAAAAAAAAGACAAAAGAATTATTACAAAGACTGGGACTTGAAGAATCGCAAAATAAATTGTTAAGTGCTATTCCTCTTGGGTGGAAACAAAAACTAGCTTTTTCAGTTGCAATTATGCATGAACCTCAAATTGTGTTTTTGGATGAACCAACAGGTGGTGTTGATCCGATTACAAGGCGACAATTTTGGGATTTGATATATGAAACAGCAAATTCAGGAATTACGGTTTTTGTTACAACACATTACATGGATGAAGCGGAATATTGCAACAGAGTATCAATAATGGTGGATGGCAAAATAGAAGCACTTGATACACCTGCAAAGCTTAAAAAAGAGTTTAAAGTAAACTCAATGAATGATGTGTTTTTGAAATTGGCAAGAAAATAAATGGGTGATTAAGCGAAAATATTTATTACTTGGTTGAGTAGGCAATAGACAGTAAAGCAGTAAAACAGTAAAGCAGTGAAACAGTAAAATAGTAAAACAGTGAAACAGTAAAACAGTGAAACAGTAAAACAATGAAATTATTTTGGGCATTTGTTAGGAAAGAATTTTATCATATTTTTCGTGATAAGCAGACTCTATTAATATTGTTTGGCTTACCGATTGCCCTTATTATGATTTTTGGATACGTTGTAAGTAATGAAATAAAAGATGTAAAAATTGCAATATTTGATCAATCTAAAGATGGCACAACACAAAAAATCACTAATAAAATATTAAGCTCAGGATATTTTATTTTAGATATGGATATTGATAATGCTAATGAAATTGAGGCTGTATTTAAAAAAGGGAAAGTGCGTGAGCTTGTAATTTTTGAACCTGACTTCGAACATAAACTTAACAAAAATGGTATAGCTAATATCCAAATAATTGCTGATGCTTCAGATGCTAATACTGCTAATTTGGTTGTGAACTACACAAAAGCCATAATTTATAATTATCTGAGTGAATTAAATATCAACAAAAAACTACCACTTCAAATCGAGCCGCAGGTCAGAATGATTTACAACGAAGAACTTAAAAGTTCGTATATGTTTGTCCCCGGCACAATGGCTTTGATTTTAATGTTGGTTTCGGCAATAATGACTTCTATTTCAATTGCCAGAGAAAAAGAACTTGGAACAATGGAAGTACTTTTGGTTTCGCCATTAAAACCAATCTTAATTATTTTAGGAAAAGTAACTCCTTATGTTGTTCTTTCCTTCATAAATACTATTACAATTATATTGTTGGGTTATTTTGTTTTTGGGGTTCCCGTAAAGGGAAGTATTTTATTATTAATCGGCGAATGTATGTTGTTCATTCTTATGGCTCTTTCGCTTGGTATTTTGATTTCTACTATTAGCAAAACACAGGAAACAGCAATGTTTGTTTCGATGTTTGCTTTATTATTGCCTACAATACTTTTATCAGGATTTATATTTCCTATAAAAAACATGCCTGATATTTTGCAGTGGTTAAGTTATATTGTTCCACCAAGATATTTCATTAATATTATTAAAAATATAATGTTAAAAGGAACCGGAATATTATTTGTTTGGAAAGAGACTCTTATCCTTTTCGGGATGATGTCATTTTTTATTTTGTTGAGTGTTAGAAAATTTAAAATCAGATTGGAATAATATATGCGGACGATTTTATACATATTACAAAAAGAATTTATCCAGATTTTTAGGAACAAAACAATGTTACCAATAATTTTTATTGTTCCTATTATTCAGTTGATAGTGCTTGTTTATGCTGCTACTCTTGAAATGCAGGATATTGATACTTATATTGTTGATAAGGATCAAACAATTACTTCAAGGGAATTAATAAATAAATTCAGAGGTTCACCTTTTTTTAAAATTCAGGAAAGTTCTTTTTCGATGAAAGATGCCAACGATGCTTTAGAAGAAAATCGTGCAGATATAATAATTAATATTCCTTCGGGTTTCGAGCGAAAACTTTTTAAAGAAAATCAATCGGAACTGCAACTTCTTATAAATGCTATTAACGGAACTGCTGCAGGACTTACAAATGTTTATGCAACTTTTGTAATCTTAGATTTTAATAAAAATATTATTGCTGAGAATATTAATATTATTCCTCTCGTACAAACAAAACAAATAAATGTTTCATCATCATTTTGGTATAATCCCGAGTTGAATTATAAAATATATATGCTTCCGGGAATTCTCGTAATCCTGGTAACCATTATCGCGATGTTTCTAACAGCACTTAATCTTGTAAGAGAAAAAGAACTGGAAACCATTGAGCAGATAAATGTTACGCCAATACAAAAATATCAGTTTATTATCGGTAAGCTTTTACCATTTTTAATAATAGCGCTTTTTGAACTTGCATTTGGTCTTATCATTGGAAAAATATTGTTTGATATACCCATGGTTGGAAATATGTTTCTTTTATTTGGTTTTGCCACTATTTATTTGTTTGCGGTTCTGGGTTTAGGATTATTTATTTCAACAGCATCAAGTAGTCAGCAACAAGTTATGTTTATTGCATTCTTTTTTATGATTACATTTATTATGATGAGTGGAATTTTTACCCCTATAGAAAGCATGCCCGAATGGGCACAAACTGTAAATATTATTAATCCTTTTGCTTATTTTATGAAGGTGAACAGGATGATTTTGTTAAAAGGTTCTGATTTTTTTGATTTGAAAACCGAATTTATTTCTATGACTGTTTATGCTATAGCTGCTTTGAGTCTTGCTGTTTGGAAATATAGAAAAGTTGCATAAAAAACAATTAGCCCTTAAAATCCTTAATGTATTATTGGTGAAGTCTTAAAATTAGTGTTCAGACACTAAAGCACGGTTTTTATATTTCTATGTTTAGAGTCAATGGGCTGAATAAATCAGGTGAAACAATTATAAGATGTTCGTTAAGGCAGATGCTTTACAAAGTTAAAGGCACATGCTTTACACTAAATTAATGCTTAGCCTAGTTGATTTTTCGAGTCGGCAAAAAAGCGGTGGCAGGTGTGAATCGCAAATGTGTTTGGCTGTTAGGGCTAGCATCATTCTTTAAAACCTGCAACTTTCAATTTCTCTAAGTAAATTCTAATGTTTTTCTCATGAAAGTCATTTATTTTTTTTAAACCATAGGCAAAATCTGACAAGTAACTTCTTTGTTTTAATGAAAATATTTTAACTCTTGATTCCCAATCAACCATTTTCAAAATTAGTTGCTCATTAATCTTTATGTCTGATTTTGAATTAGACTCCCAATTACTTTCTATTTCTGATTGATTCGGTTCTAATAATTCAGATGCTTCATGAACTACTATTTCCAATATTGTAATCCCTTTCGCTCTTAAGTGCTCACTTATACTTATATTTTTCTTTATTGAGACTGATAAATTAAGAGCAATATCTTGAAGATATTGACTTAATAGACCAGTCTTTGCCCCCCAACGTTCAATTATTTCCCAATTCGCTGCAGAAATTGATTTAATAAGGGCTATTTCCTGATTTATTATTTTCTGATTTACATCATCATCAGATAAACTTTTTCTTATTGGAGATTTTGAATCAATGAAATCCGAATTTAATTCGTCAACACTTATTTCAATATCACTTTCTTTAAGCATTATCCAACATTCTTCTTTTTTAGCCCACTCTCCGTACAATGAACCAGGAGCATTGTTTTTAATGAAAGTTTCAACTTCTTCCATTAAATTAAACAAAGTTGTTTTTAATGTTTCGCTTAACGACTGTTGCTTCCATGTTTTGTATAAATCAATTTTATAATCCGTCTTAATATGCAATAAAGCTATAGAATAAGGAACAGTAATATATCTCATGTCACCAATAGCATTAGGTTTAACGCCATACAATTTTTCTGCTGTTTTAAACATAATAGCTTTTGCAACAGTATCTTCATAAAAGATGTTGTCTGGTTTTTTTGGCATATTGTAATTCAAAAACTGCACATAGTTTTTTTGACTACCTCTTACAACTATATGTGGTCCAATTACTAATTTCTTCCCATTCCATATTTCCTCATAACTGTTTACATATTTTGCAAGTAATTCTTTTGTAATCATCTGTCCTCTAGGATTTCTAATGTCAAATGCCTTTTGTCTTGCTGAAGTAAATCCTTCTTTCAATCTGGCATTTTTATACTGACCACGAGCCCTTTCATAAAACCATCTGGTTTGAATATTAAATCCTTCAATAGGAGGAGACCAAATAGAACGTGAAATTTTCTCTAGGTCAACATGAAAAGGTTTGTTTGAACTTAAATCAGAAGTTGAAACCTTATTTTGAGTATTTGCATATTCAGCAATACGATTTACAATCTCATCAAAATTATCACGTTTTTTTACAACTGTTAGTTTGGTCTGAACATAGATTTTATCTATATCAACCTTATCCTTTTTCCATGTATGATATATTGATGCAGTTGTTTGTCCTCCATTAACTATTTGAAAGTCTTTTGCCCAAACAATTTCCTGTTGCCCATCAGGTGATAAAATTATTTCCAATTCATCTGCTGTTGCTGCAATACCATTGTTAAAGGCAAGAAACATATGAGATTCCTCTTTGATAGTTTTCCGTATGCCTTTGTTAATTTTTCCTGTAAACTGTAAAAATGAACGTACATTTTGTTCCAGTAGTCTGGAACCATATTCTTCATAAATATTCGCAAGGGTTACACCTGGAATTAATGCAAGATATGTTTCATAGTCTTCGTTTTCACCAGGTGATTTCAAGCAAGGTATTGTCCGACCGTAATTTTCAAAATTAATTTCAATTGGAACACGGGACTGGTCTGACAGATTGAATAAATATTCTATATCAATTACACGTGTAAAAATAGTATAGCCTGAAATCACTTTCGTGTTTTTTATGTCAGATTTAAAAATACCATTTGTAAGAATAAAAATGTTTACTCTGGATAAATATTCTTTAACTTCTTTAACTTCTGCTAGGGTATGTGCTAAGTCAAATACTTCAGAAGACTCTTCTATCTCATTAATATAATCTTTGTAAACCGCATTTCTGAAAAAACGTTCAACTTGCTTATTTGAAGATTCAGTTTCTTGTTTTGTTAATGTAAATGGGGCTTCAATTCCCTTAAAAACTGTGATAAATAAATCCAGTGTTTCATAATTTTCTGATAGGGCATATCCATTTAATTTATGCATAGTTCTCCCAAGTCTGTCTTCTTTTCTGTCAAAACAAATTCTTGCATTTTCGGTCTCACCTGCTTCTGCTAATAAGTCAATAGCTAATTGTGTAAATATTTGCTCCTGAACGGCTCCTTCCTCTTCTGAGACTTGGGTTGACTTAATTTCCTGTAATAGCTCGTTATAAAAATTTTCAATTGTCATGTTAAATCCAGATTTATTAAAATCTCCTTAAAACTTGTTTTATGTTTTTCTGT
>Ga0222636_1000269_pt1 | contig 29493 bp, 18 predicted proteins | sample AntAcemetagen141_FD_179811 | JGI IMG/M metagenome (GOLD analysis project Ga0222636, IMG submission 179811) | Saline water microbial communities from Ace Lake, Antarctica - #141 | ecosystem: Environmental > Aquatic > Non-marine Saline and Alkaline > Saline | place: Antarctica: Ace Lake...
CCCGTTTTAGGTGGACTTTTACTTATGCCAATAGGAACCATATTCCTTGGGATATTCCTAGGTTGGATTTATTTACGTTCAAAAAGCATATGGATGCCTGCTTTAGCTCATGCTTCTTTGAATCTTTTTTCAAGTTTTCTCTATAGTATGACGATGCATTCTACTGAGATATCACGCCAATTATTATGGATTGCCGCTTGGGGAATTATTGCAACTTTCTGCTTGATTAATCTATATAAAAATAAACCAATATTCTGGCAAGAGATAAATACAAAAGCAGATAACAAAAAATAAACGCCATTAAAACAGACGTTTATTAAAAATATTTTGTATCTTAGCGCAACTTTTTATTCGTGAAACTCAATTTTCAAAAACGTAGTGCATTAAAAATAGATAGTTGAACGAATCCCGATAGCGAAGCGTATCGGGATAAATGAGTTAATACTCAGATGCTCTGCATCGAATCAAAAAAAAATCTTATTTGATACCTCGTTAGCTATGCTACGAGGTCGTTTATTAAAATCGTTACCAAAACATTTCACATATAAATTAATTAATAACTTAAAAAAATGAAAAAATCATTAGCAACAATTATTCTTGCATCATTTATAGTCGCGGGATTTTCTCAAGTAACCGATGCAGCAGAAAGTTTAAAAACTCAAACAGCAGATTCTACAGATGGATGGAAAAGAGGTGGAACAATATCTATTAATTTATCTCAAGTTTCGTTAACTAATTGGGCAGCTGGAGGACAAAATTCTATATCATCAAATGGATTAATCAGTCTTTTTGCACATTACAAAAAAGGAAATAATATATTGGAAAACTATCTTGATATAGGGTATGGAACATTAAAGCAAGGCAAGGATGAAGATTGGTGGAAAACAGATGATAAAATTGATTTTACATCTAAATATGGTAAAAAAGCAATTTCAAACTGGTATTATGCTGGCTTGTTAAATTTTAAGACACAAATGACAAATGGATATAATTATCCTGATCATAGCACTGCAATATCAGGATTAATGGCTCCGGGTTATTTATTGGGTGCAATTGGTATGGATTATAAACCAAATGATAATTTTACTGCCTTTATTGCTCCTATTACATCAAAAATGACATTTGTAACTAACCAAACACTTGCAGATGCAGGAGCATTTGGTGTTGAACCTGCTGTTATTGATATTCCAACAGGTAATATTATTACGTCAGGACAAAATATTCGTTCCGAATTTGGTGGATACATGCGATTTTTTTACAAAAAAGATATTATGGAAAATATAGAATTTCAAACAAAGCTAGACCTGTTTTCTAACTATTTAGAAAATCCACTAAATATAGATATAAGTTGGGAGGTATTAATCTCGATGAAAGTTAACAAATACATATCTGCAACCATATCAACTCATTTACTTTACGATGATGATATTGACATAGCAATTGATACCAATAATGATGGGATTACAGATAAAGTAGGTCCTAGAACTCAGTTTAAAGAAGTTCTTGGAGTAGGTTTTTCTTATAAATTTTAATTAATCATTAACTAAAAAATATAAAATTATGGATACAGAAAAAATAGTAAATCAAGTAGTTGAAATAGCCGTTTCATATGGTCCAAAATTAATTGGTGCAATTGTTATATTGCTTGTTGGTTTGTGGATTATAAAATTGCTAACAAAAGCATTCGGAAGAATAATGGAGAAACGAAAAATGAGCGATTCATTGAAACCATTTCTTCGAGGATTAATAAGTGCCTTGTTAAAAGTAATGTTATTTATTACCGTATTAGGAATGTTGGGTATTGAAATGACGTCTTTCATTGCAATTTTAGGTGCGGCTGGTTTAGCTATTGGATTAGCTCTCTCTGGAACATTACAAAATTTTGCAGGTGGTGTAATCATTTTAATTTTTAAACCATTTAAAGTTGGTGATTATATTGATGCACAAGGTTATTCAGGAAGTGTTAGTGAAATCCTGATTTTTAACACAATATTAAAAACTCTAGATAATAAGACAATAATAATACCTAATGCAGGTTTATCAACTTCTTCAATGACAAATTATTCATCAGAAAAAACAAGGAGAGTTGATTGGACATTTGGAATAGGGTACGGAGATGATATAGATAAAGCAAAAGAAGTATTAAAAACATTATGTGATAAAGATTCTAGAATATTAAAAGACCCCGAGCTGTTTATTGCAGTTTCTGAGTTGGCAGACAGTTCTGTGAATTTTGTAGTTAGAGGATGGGTAAATGCAGCTGATTATTGGAGTGTGTTCTTTGAAATGAATGAAAATGTGTATAAAACTTTTAATGAAGAAGGACTAAATATTCCGTATCCACAAATGGACGTTCATATACAAAAGAATTAATTGCTGAACTTACCTGAGTTTTAACAAAAACGTTTGGTAATACGCAATATAGCAAAAAGCGATGAATTGCTTAATTGGGGCGGTTTTATCCTGTTTCAACTTTATATCTGTTTGATAAGTAATCACTCACAATCTGCCTCATGCCATATTGCCATCGTTACCTGCAAGGCTGATAAAGAACAAACAGTAACTTATAGAATAATGAGAAATATATATCGAAAGATAATTAATCAAATGATGAAATCAGAATTTATGGTAAGAGTGTTCGTTTTCTTAATAGTTTTTTTCGGTTTCCTTGATGTTTATAGCCAGGACACAATTATAGGTAGTGGACATACATGGAAATATTTGGATAATGGAACTATTGACATTGAGAATATTTCATGGTTCAAATCGGATAAAATCAATTGGGGTAAAGGAGAAACACCTATTGGTTTTGGTCAGGGAGATGAGGCTACAGTGATTAATAGTATAAATAAAAAAAGAAATTCTATTGTAACCTGTTTTTATTTCCAAAAAACTATAACAATAGAGAATACTGATGAATACAAAACCTTTCTATTACGTTTGGTCCGCGATGATGGAGCAGTAGTTTATGTAAATAACAAAGAAGTTGCAAGGTCTAATTTACCTGAAGGAAACATTTCATCACAAACGCTTGCTTCCTCGCTTGTTAATGGATTATCTGAATATACATTTTATGAATATTTTATAAGCCCATCATATTTTCAAACAGGTGAAAATATTGTTACTGTCGTTTTATTTCAGTTTCGTTCTAACAGCAGCGATTGTAGGTTCGATATGGAATTATTCGGATACAAGAATTATGAAATTTTAAACAAACTTATCCATAACATTAATAGCGAGCGTAAATTATTAAATAATGAATTAGAACTCTACACTGTTGAAAGAATGCTTTCCGAAAAAACAAATGAAATTAAGTTTTTGAATTTAAAACATTCAACCAATAAAAATATCTTTTTAATTGTAATTGGGTTATTGGCAGCAACATTTATTTTATTAGTCATTTTTTTGATAATGTCCTGGAAAAAGAACCATAGTACAATTTTAGAGTTCCGCTTGCTTGAAAAAGAAACAGAAGAAAAAAGCAAAGAATTAATTAATCTTTCTTTATCACTACTTAAAACCAAACAATTTATCTCAAGCCTAATGGACAACTTGCAAAGCATCCATAAAGAAGCTAACCATAATCAACAGGCACATATAAATAAATTAATAAACCGGGTTGAGTTTCATAAACATTATGAAGAGGATTGGGAACGTTTAAAAATGCACTTTGATACCATACATTCAGATTTTTTTGCACGTCTTAAAAATAAATATCCTGAGTTGACCCAATCCGAACTCCGCCATTGCACCTATATAAAGTTACAAATGTTCACATCTGAAATAGCTCAAATGCTAAACATTGATAATAAATCGGTACAGGCCAGTCGCTATCGTATCAAAAAGAAAATGCAATTGCCACAGGATGTGGATCTCAGAAATTTTCTTGAAGACTTTTAACCAAGGATTTACTATTCATTTGTTTTGTTTCTGCTTTTTGCTTATTTGATCGAAGAATTTCTGCTTTATTTTGTGTTTTAGGCTGTTACGTAATTAAAATTATAGCTGTAGTATCTATATAGTAGGTTCTTGAATTTCGATAGTATATAAATCTGCTTTTAAAAAATCGTATTCCTCCAATCCAAATTAAGTTTGTTGCAAATATTCATTTACATAAAAACATTAAAAATTTGCACTATGAAAAAAATCTTACTAAGTCTTTTATGCATTCTGTTTGTTTTGGGAATAAATGCTCAAACAATTACCTTCACTTCTCCTATCGCTTCAAGTTCTGATGATGCTGAAGAAAGTGAAGATGGTACCGAAGTAGATAATGGCAGCAGCGATCTGGAATTGGTTTACGATGGTAATAATCAAACAGTGGGTATCCGTTTTATAGATGTAGCTATACCTTCGGATGCAAACATTGATAGTGTTTATATTCAGTTTATAGCCGATGGAGATTATGATGAAACAACAAACCTGTTAATCAAAGGAGAAAATGTTGAAAGTTCACTTACTTTTGAAGAAATTGCCAATAACATCAGTTCACGGCAAACAACATCCTCCCAAGTAAATTGGAATAATATCCTTCCTTGGACAGATCTGGAAGCAGGAGAATTACAACAAACTCCCGATTTGACTTCAATTGTTTCAGAAATCATAACAAGTAACAATTGGCAGGAAGGTAATCCCATTACCTTTATTATTACCGGTTCAGGAAAAAGAAAAGCATTTTCATATGATGGAAGTGCCAGTTTTGCCGCAGAGTTGCATATTATTTATACACCAGATACACCTATTTACAATGACTTAGGTATTGACCAAATTGTGAACCCACCAGAATTAATTTTTACAAATGAAGAGGTTGAAATTGAAATTTCAATTTTTAATCTTGGGATTAATTCACAAGTAGGATATTCTGTATCATACTCCATCAACGGTGACCCTCCGGTTACTGAGGTAGTTTCTTCAACCATTAATACAGGTGAAAGTTTCACCTATACTTTTCTTCAAACTGCTAATATGATCGAAGTTGGCGAATATGAAATTGAAGCTGAAGTAATTCTTGCAGGTGATGAAAATTTGTCAAACAATTCCATGTCATCCACAACAACTGCTGTTTTGGGTTATGATAGTTTGTTTTTTGTGCAAGGATCATATTGGAAATACCTTGATGATGGTTCTGATCAGGGAACTGTTTGGCAACAACTAAATTATGACGATTCACAGTGGGCGGTTGGTGAAGGACACATGGGTTTTGGTGAAGGAGATGAAACAACAGTTTTGACATCCGGTTATATCACTTATTATTTTCGGAAAATTGTAAATATTCCTGATATTAGTTTATTAGAAAATGTATATTTCAATATGGTTCATGATGATGGAGCAGTGGCTTATGTCAACGGAAACGAAGTGCTTCGCTCTGCTCTTATGCCGTCAGGTACAATTAATTACCTTACCGGGACAACTACTTTTATTCCAAACGATGTTGAAAATGATTTCTGGTATTACCCAGTAGATAAATCATATTTTCAGAATGGAGAGAATATTATAGCCGTTGAAATACACAATCAAAAGGTAAGTAGTTCAGATATTTCATTTGATTGTTATGTTTCTGATACCCTCATAATTGAGTATAAACTTGATGGCCCATTTGTATTTTACCAGAACGGTGAAGTTATAGTCAAAACTGTTGAAGCATCAGGCCCTCAAACATACGTATATAGTTCTCCCGAAGAAGCAAATCTGATTTGCAGGTTCCAAAATGGGATTGATAGTTTTGCAGTGCAGATTCAACCAGAACTGAATATCGAACCTAGTATTTACACTTTACCAGAAAAGTTTTTGGCCATATCTGATATCGAAGGGAATCTGGAAGCCTTTGTTATGCTTTTGAATGATGCCGGGGTTATGGATACCAATTATAACTGGACTTTTGAAAATGGTCATCTGTTTTTTATTGGAGATATGTTCGACAGGGGAAATAATGTTACTGAATGTCTATGGTTATTATACAGGCTCGAAAGTCAGGCAGAAGTGTTGGGAGGAAAAATTCACTTTGTTGTAGGGAATCATGATATGATGAACATGATTTTTGATTTTAGATATGTAGCCCAAAAATATTTAACCAACGTTCAACTAATGAACGAAACACTTGAAAGTATTTATGCAAATGACACTGAACTTGGCCGATGGCTAAGGACAAAAAATATTATCGAAAAAGTTAAACCTTTCATCTTTCTCCATGGCGGGCTTAGCCCAGAGGTTGACGCTTTAAACCTTTCTTATGATCAAATTAATTATTGGGGAAGATATAGAATGGATAGTGTATGTCAATGTAACGATTGCGAGATTATAAATGGAGGAAGTGATTACGGGATTTATTGGTATCGTGATATGGCTGATGAACTTCTTACCCAACAACAAGTAGATACAATTATTTCAAATTTTGATGGAGAAATGGTAGTTATAGGCCATACTGTTTTTGATAACATTACTTTGTTGTATGAAGAAAAAGTGATTTGTATTGATCTGGATCATAAAGATAACTTTATGGCTGGATATATGAGTGCCTTATATTATGAAGATGGAAATCTTTATGATTTTTATACTGATGGTGTAAACCAAACCTATACTTTTCTAAAAACGATAACCAGTATTGATGAGCCATTGCAACATCCAGGCAAACTGGATATTGAAGTATTTCCAAATCCTACTAAATCCACTACAACAATAAAATATACCGTACCCTTATTAACTGGTAATGCTATGGATTACCCTTTTGTTTCATTGTATATCATTAACAATATGGGAAATCACGTAAAAACCCTTGTCAATAAATCACAAATTCCTGGCACATATCATATTGAGTTTGATGGTAACAAGCTGAAATCAGGTATTTATTATTATCAATTATCTGTTGGCAATTACAATGATTCCGGCAAGATCGTAATATTAGATTAGAAAAAAACAACCTAATTATAATATTGATAAGTTATTTCTGTCCAATTAATGAATCCACCCGCAAAGGAGGTGGGTTCTTTAATTAAATTCTCAATATTTTCAATTTGATAAAAAACATCATAATAGATTATGCTCATAAGGTATTCACTACCTTAGCTTAAAAAGCCCAGCAGGTAACAAAGGCTATAAAAAATAGGCGGTTTAGTAGTAATATCAAGGTTTATAGCCAATTTAAGCTTTGTTGTAAGTTGAAAAATTGAACTTCGAAATCGCCTACATTTTCATAACCAAACCGTTGTGTGGTATATTAAAGAACCCTTCTGCTTCACATATCTGGATAAATAGTGTGCGACAGCGTACTTTTATATCTCCTGTTAGCACTGTGTATCTATACTTCGTAGACCAGACAATATGGGTTGCCAACTTAGAGACTGTATGTCCATTTGTGCGTTGTGATTCCATTGCGCAAAGATAATATTTTTAGAAGCTAAAGCGAAATGCACTAAAGCGCATAGTTTTAACTGAAACCAATAAATATCTCTGATATTAAACCCGGAATCTATTTCATAAAAGTGTTCCCTCATGAAAATGTAATTACCAAGAAGCTGGTGATTGAGTAAAATTTAGTTTTGGTTTTTATTTATTGCCCGGTTCGTGTTTATGCGGATCGGGGCTTTTTACACTAATCTAATACATTAGCACAAAGTGGAAAAAAATTGACCAATGATATAGCAGTTTTTATTGCAGGACGGGGATCAAAAATAAAAGATGGAGCGATACTTGATAAACGCGCAAAACAAAAGATTATCGCACAGAAATTGGCGTTAAACCTAGGTTTAAGGGTAATGAACTTTTTCTTAACCGTTTCTCTAAATCAGTCCACTTTATGCTGAATATTTACACCCAGTTTGTTGTATAATGGATCGGTGCTCTTTTTAGAATGGAGATAAGAGTGATTAATCCATTTTATTGTACTTTTGCTTTGATGAAAAAAATACCTTGCTTTTGGATAGCGATATTCTCCCTCTTAATGTTGTTTGGCTATTCTCAAGATCGACAAGTAATTGATTCCATTGAAATGGTCTTATTACAAACTACTGATGTGGATTTGAGGGTTGATTTGCTACTTAATGTTTCTGATGAATATTTGACCTTGGATCCTGACAAGGCAAAAATTTATGCTGAAAACGCATTAATACTTTCCAACAAATACGAATTGGATAAAGGCAAAGTTTTATCGCATATTGACCTTGCTGAAATTTACCAGATTAAAACCGATTTTAAAAACTGTATCGAACATGCATCTCAGGCTAAAGAAATGGCCATTTTAAATGGATTCAAAAGCGAGTTTGCCAAATCAGCATTAATCATTGCCAATAGTTATACACAACTTGGCTATTATACGAAGAGTTCCGATTTATGCTTTGAAGCTTTGGAAGTTTATGAAAAATTAGAAAATGCCAAAGGGACCTGTGATGCATTAAATAGTATTGGTATTATCTATTTTCAACAAAAGCAGTATAATAAAGCGCTTGAATATTTTCAAAAATCCCTTGACATAGCCGAAGAGATGAAAGATGACAGAGGCATATCACGAGGCTTGAATAATATATCCAATGTTTACGGTCTAGAGAAAGAAAACATTCCCAAAAACATTAAAATATTAATAAAAGCCGTTAAAATTAATCAGCAAACAGGTCAAAAGTTATGGTTGGGTATTAATTACAGTAACCTGGCATTATACTATAGTAAAATTGATGAATATGATTCTTCATTTTATTATATTCATAAATCGATTAATACATACAAAGAATTAAATAACCAAATGGATTTAGCCGAGGCTTACAATCAAATTTCCGGGTATTACTTTAATCTGGAAAACACAGAACAATTTTTTTATTATCTAAATATGGCGGATTCCATTGGTAGCAAAAATGATTATTTGGATATTCAATTGACCTCTGCAAATTTGCTTCAAAAATATTACAGTTCCATTGCGGATTTTGAAAATGCATTTAAATATAAGTCCATTGAATTTAACCTGAAAGACAGCCTGGATAATGAAAACAGCCTAACCCGCCTGGCGAAGCTTGAATCATTATATGACCTTGAAAAGAAAGAACAAGAGAGAAAGATACAGGCGCAACGTAAGGATTTTATCAGCATTTTAATCATTGTATGCCTTGTAGCAGGTTTAGTTGTAATTCTGTTGCTTCTTTTCCGTTATAGGATCAAAGTCCGCTATTCAAACCTAAAACAGCTAAAACTGGAAGATGAGCTTGAGTTCAAGAACAAAGAGATGGCAGCCAATGTAATTGGTGTAATGAAAAAGAATGATATGCTTTCAGATATTATCAGCAAATTGATTGACATCGAAAATGAAGCTACAAAAGATGAAACCAAATCTTCTATAAAACAAATAGCTATAGAAATTGAAAACAGTATACAGGCAAAAATATGGGAAGAATTTGAAATGCGTTTTAAACAGGTTCATTCCGATTTTTATGACAGGTTGAACCAATGCTTTCCAGACCTGTCTCCAAATGAGCAACGCCTTTGTGCTTTTTTGAAATTGAATTTATCCACCAAAGAAATTTCTTCAATCACGGGTCAGAGTTCCCGCGCCATCGAAATGGCCCGTTTCCGCTTGCGCAAAAAACTGGGCATTTCTGCCCAGGATGTAAACCTGATTACATTTATTACCGGTATTTAGTACTGCTATAAGCTTTAGATAATCACCCATTAACTCTAAAAATACACCCTCTTTATATACTAGAAGCATTCTTATTAAATGAAATAACGAATTTTTATTTATGAAATAGATAGATTTCATAATCTGTTGAGAATATATCAGATATGCTTTGTTTTAATATTCTTGTGAAATTTTTGTAGGGGTATTTTGGGCAAATATGAAAATTTTGTATGGGGTTAAAAATTGCTTTATCTTTTTTTATCCTGGAGCTTTGCCACACAATATTTTTAATCATGATTAATGAAAACTAAAAGAAAACAAGTTGAACATAAAAAAGATGACGTAAACAAAAATGTCGACCTGAAAGAAATGATTAAATACGCAATAGTTCAGAATGAAGTGTTGAAAACAAGGATCGATTTCCTTAAAAATAATAATAGGGACATCACTAATAAAAATAAATAAAAACATAACTAAAATTAAAAACAATGAAAAAAATCTTTTATCTATTTATTATGATAATGCTTGGGCTGACAATAAATATTAATGCCCAGCAATCCTATAACGGGATCAAAAACAATGAGGTAAAGGCTAGCAAACCTTTGCAAAAGACTGAAACCTCATACCTTGATGAAAACCTTGCCAATGGATCGTATGATTATTATGTAACAGCAGTTTACGACGAAGGAGAATCAGAAGCATCCAATACGGCGAATGTAATGGTTGGTGAGATCGTAATTGAGAAAAATGTTATTATTGAAGAAGGAACCGGAACATGGTGTAGCTGGTGTCCGAGAGGAACCTATTACGGCGATTCACTTACACATGCTAACGAAAATGTATTTTTGATTGCTGTTCATGGAGGAGATGTTATGGAAAATACACCTCATGTTGAAGGTGCTAACATTTCAGCTTACCCTTCAGGAAATTTCGATCGTAACATTATCGGAGCTGATCCACTTACATGGTTTAGTGTTGCACAAACAGCCCTGGCGGAAGTACCTGTTGCAGGAGTAGAAGTAAACAATACATTCAATGAATCTACCAATGAACTTACAGTTGATGTTTCAGCATTGTTTGGCGAAAACGTATCAGGTGATTATCGCCTGGGTGCTGTAATTTTGGAAAATGGAATTACCGGACCTGCTCCTCAGTATGATCAGTCCAATTCATATAGTGGTGGTGGTAATGGCGACATGGGTGGCTTTGAAAATCTTCCCGGTCCGGTTCCTGCTAATATGATTGCTTATAACCACGTTTCACGTCAATTGCTTGGTGGATATAGTGGAGAACCAAACAGTTTGCCATCAAGTATTAATGCCGGTGAAACCCATAATTATTCATTTGATTTTACCATTCCTGAAGAATGGGATGCCGATCAGGTGTATGTTATTGCCTGGCTCATTAAACCCAATGGTAAAATAGATAATTCTGCAAAGAGTCATTATTTAACAGGAAGTGATAATGCTAAACCAGTATTCCTTTCCAATCCGATTACTGTTGCTTATGTTGATAATAACTATACCTATGGAGTTTTTACTCACGATCCTGATAATTCAGATCTGGAAATCATCGGAACTGAAATGCCTTCATGGTTAACATTATCAGAAACTTCTACTCTTGGGCATATTCATAATTCAGCAACTTTAACAGGTACACCAATAAATGCTGGTAATTATGATGTTACCTTAACCATTTCGGATGGTGAGTATGAAATAGAGCAAACATTTACTATTGTTGTAGAAGGGGCCCTGGCGGGTTCGTGGGAATTGATTGGTGATGCAGGTTTTACTAATGGTGATGCTTACAATCAGGATATGGCAATCGCTGATGACGGAACTATTTACCTTATTACCCGGGACGCAGATATACTTGAGGTTTATAAAAAAGAAGAAAACGGAGACTGGGAAAGTATGAACCTAAATGAATCTTTAGGATCGTATGGACGACTAGCCATAGCATCTGATGGAACCCCGTATATTGCCTATACTTACGATTGGTCGAATGTATACGTTAAAAAATACAATGGAAGTAGCTGGGAGCAAGTTGGTAATTCTCCAACTACAGGTGTACAAATTGGGCTCGCCCTTGATAGCGAAGATAATCCTTACATTGCTTTACAGGATGGTGGAAATGGCTACGAAGGCTGGGCATATAAGTTCGATGGAACATCATGGAATGAAATAGGTGGAGCTCCTTATTCCGGTTCAGGGACGGCGGGTGTTTGGAATAACGTCCTTATTGATAGTGAAGACAATGTATTTGTCCTCTGGGGCGATTTCTCTTATAGTGGTACAACATCTTATGTCTCTAAGTTTGATGGAAGTAGCTGGAATATTGTTGGAGACGAGGCCATAAGCGAACAATATGTTTACTTCTACCAAACTTTCAGCATGGATGATAATGGAAATATCTATGCAGCATTCCCCGAGTGGAATAACCAGGAATTGGAAACTGTTAAGTTCAATGGAACATCATGGTCATCCATAGGAACAAACCTGGTAGGTGGTGCGGTTGAATATTGCGATATGGGAATTACAGACAATGGAGAACCCATTGTAACTTTCCTTGATATAAATTACAACAATACAATTTCAGCAATGAAATACAATGGTTCGGAATGGAGTTTTGTAGGGCCTCAAGGATTTACCGGAACAGGCGGAGCCTTCCCTTATATTGATGTATTAGGCAATACACCTTATGTAGCTTACGCTGATCTTCCATTGGGAGAGAAAGCAACAGTACGGGCATATATTTCCCAGGATGTGGCTGCAATTAATGTAACACCAATGGAAATTGTGTTTGATACCACTGAGGTTAATTATACTTCAGCGGAAATAATCACCATTACCAACCAGGGTACAGCCACACTGGAGGTTTCAGGCATTACATCAAACAATGCTGTATTTACAACAGATGTAAACACATTAAGTATTGAACCTGGCAACAACGAAGATGTAACCATCACCTTTGCTCCAGCACTTGTTCAGTTATATGAAGGTGAAATTACCATTCAAAGCAACGATCCGGAAAACAGTACACTAGTTGTTGAAGTTTCAGGTTGGGGAGTTATTTATGACGGAATTTATGAAAATACTTTTGGAACTATTGTCTTGTATCCAAATCCTGCAAAGGATATCGCATATATTAAATCCTCAGATGATATTGAAAAGATACAACTGATCAGTTACTCAGGTCAGATTATATTGGACCAAATTACTGTTGGAAAACAATTTGAAATTAACACAAGTAAATTTGAAGCGGGCATTTATTTTGTAAAAATATTCTCTTCAAATAATGTAATTACCAGGAAGCTGGTGATTGAATAAATTTAAATTTGGTTTCTATTTATTGCCCCGGTTCGTGTTTATGCGGAACGGGGCTTTACTTTGTTGATATTCTGAATGTAACCTATGTGAATTATGTTGTCTATGTTGTGTCTATACGTTTAATTTGCTTGTTAGTTTCGTTAAAATTATTTTTGCTTTCAATAAATTTAAACTACAAACCTTATGAAAACATTATTCACTTTTATTTTAGCTCAATTCCTGATTTTTGGAATTTATGCACAGACACAAAACACAAAACGAGGTATTTTAGAATACCCGGAGTCCTTAAGGATTTCAGTTGAAAAACCATATGTTGCAGCTGCATCTGGTAGTAAAGACTATTGTATACCAACAGGAGTAGATTGTACAGCCGGTGATGGAATTACTGACTTTGAACTGAATGAAATATCAAACTTAGGTTCTGGTTGTAGTGCCGATGGTTATGGTGATTTTACCTCCATGGAAACAACTCTTATTCAAGGCTCTACTATTGAAGCAAGTTTTGCATCAGGTTACTCTGCTCAACAAGTTTGCCTTTGGATAGATTTTGATGATGATACAGAATTTGAAGCAGATGAATTGCTCATTACTGATTTAGCCATTGAAGCTGCAGGAACTTTTTATTTTGCTGATATCACCATTCCAACAGGTGTAACAAACGGTGCAAAGCGTTTACGGATTCGAGCGAACTGGAATGCTTCTGCACAAGACCCATGTGAAGTATGGACCTATGGTGAGACGGAGGACTATACAGTAATTATAAGTGACCCATTGGATGCCGATGTAGGTATTATTTCTATCAATTTGGATGAGGGTTATGGACCAGGATCATTAACGCCAACAGCAACATTTAAAAACTTTGGTGCGGCTACACAATCTTTTCCGGTTGTCCTTGAATTTGATGATGTTTATTCTTCAACAAAAAATGTTACAGACCTTGCTTCTGGAGAAGAAATTGAAGTTGAGTTTGACACCTGGGATGCCACCCTTGGAACCTGGGGAGTGAATGCCTGTTCAATGCTCGAAGGTGATGAAAATACAAACAATAATTGTATTACAAGTTCTGTAAATATAAGCGGTTCAGAAGTTGGAGTTGTACTGATAAGTATGCCTACCGAACTTATGGTTGGAAACCATATTCCAAAAGTAAAAGTTGAAAATTTTGCTTATGATACCCAAACTTTCCCGGTAACATTTACAGTTGGTGATTATTCCAATACCCAAACTGTGACAGATCTGGCACCAATGGAGACTGTTTTTGTCGAGTTTGCCAACTGGACTGCAGAAGCTGGAATTTATAATGCAGAAGCCTGCACGGAATTATCAGGTGATGAAAACCCAGATAATGATTGCGCAAGCAAGCAATTGTTTGTTGGAGATGGATTCCCTGACTTTAGAGCGCACGAAACCAATTGTTTAACTGGCTTAACATTGCCATTTAAAGATATTTCCACAATACAGGTTAACTCTCGGAACTGGGAATTTGAAGGTGGAACACCAGCAACATCAACTGAACAAAACCCAACTGTTACTTATAATACAATAGGAACTTATGATGTTACCCTGACAGTAACCGGACCAGACGGGCAGGAAACCATCACTAAAGAAGATTATATTACGGTTGCTGATGAAATTACAGCTGAATGGGAAAATGTATTGTCTAACGGGCTTTGGATTTCAGATATCCATTTTATTGATGAGAACATTGGGTTTATGTGTGGTGAGGATGGTAAAGTTTTTAAAACTGAAGATTCAGGATTAAGCTGGCAGCAAAATTCAGCCACTGGCTCCGGAGCATGGGCATATAATATTCGCTTTATCGATGACATGGAAGGATATATCAGTTTTTATATGGCCAAGCTAATGCGAACATTGGATGGTGGAAATACCTGGGAATGGATTACCCCGGATGTCCCAACTGCCTGCAGATTATTTACACTTGATGTTTGGGACAGTGAACACTTGCTTATCGCCGGTCAAAAGACAGGTAGTACATTGCTGGATGCTTATACAACTCAAACAGGGCCAGGTGGATTTACAGCCTATGAAACTCCTGGTGGATCTCAATATAATACACTTAAATATTTATCAGAAGATACCATTATAATGCAACACTTTATGGATATAACTTTTAGTTATGATGGTGGACAAACATTTGAAAGTGTTTCCAACCAGGTTTTATTCGGGTACTTTAAAAATGCAGGTTACAATACATTGGATTTTGGCTCCAATAAAGTGGGCTATATGGGAGGGACTAATTATAACCTTGAGAGTATTGGAATGATTGCAAAAACAACTGATGGTGGTCAAAGCTGGGTTGAGCTTAGAGAAGGTTTTGATGAGTGTCGCGGTTCTTTCTTCTTAGACGAAGATATCGGGTTTATGACAGGTCACAACGGTTTTATATACAAAACAATTGATGGAGGGAATAATTGGTACGGAACACATTTGCCAACTGTTGATATTGAAGCTGTTTGGATGGTGAATGAAAACCTGGTATTTATTGCCAGCCGTGGAGGAGATGTATATCGGTCGGCCAATGGATTTTTACAGCAGCCATATCAATATGATATATCTTTAAACAGTGTAGACCTTCCAGAAATTGTCAATCTTGACAATGCACCATTTACTTTAACAGGTTTAGTAGCCAACAACGGTTTAGAAACCATAGAAAGTTTTAATTTGAATTACCAGGTTGATAACGGAACTATTTACACCACTGAGTTTTCGGGTTTAAGCCCAGCACTATTAAATAGTGTAAATATGGAAGCTACTCATGGTGATAGTTGGGATCCGGAATTCGCAGGTACTTTTCAGGTTAAAGTCTGGGTAAGCAATCCCAATGGAGAGGAAGATCAGTATACAGCCAACGATACAATTAATCTGAACGTAACTGTGATTGGAGACATCTGGAATAACCGGACGGTAATATTAGAAGAGGCAACAGGAACCTGGTGTCAATATTGTCCCAACGGTCAACTCGAAGTGACCTATACACTGGAAACCTTAAATCTGGAAGCTGTTCGGGTTTTGGCTATTTCCATACATGGAGGAGATCAATTTTCGTTCCCGGAAGGAGAAGAGATTAATACTGTTTTTGGTGGTGGTGCTTATCCTGCTGGTTGGGTCGACAGGTATAAGTTCTTTGGTGAACCGTCAGTGGGTCTCCCTATGGGATCCTGGACAGAACATGCAGAGGAAAGACTAACAGCTGATGCACCAATGAATGTAGATATTCAAGTAGCATACAACGCTGCATCCGCATCTTTGGGAATTGATGTTATAGCAGATATTATTACTGGAAATTCAGGTAATTTCAGATTTAACTGTTATATAATTGAAGATAGTTTAATTGCACCACAGGCAAATGCTTATAACAATATACAAGGGCATCCTTACTACGGCTGGGGTAATCCTATACCTAATTTTGTACATAACCATGTTTTGAGAAATATAGTTGGAGACACCTGGGGAACCCAGGGAGAATTTCCTAATCAGGTTAATCCGGGAGAAAGCTATACGCACGAATTTTCATTTATCATACCCAATAATTATGTAAAAGAAAATTTACAGGTTATCGGGTTTATTTCATACTGGGATGATGATTTAAATGCCCGATCCATCATAAATGCAAATTATAAATCTTACTTAGATTTCACGCCTGTTCGGGTGGATGATAAAATACCTCATGTTAGCAATAGCTTGAAAGTATATCCTAACCCGGCCAGTAATTTTATCACAGTTCAATGGGTGGGTGCTCAAAATTCAGCTACTGTTGTTGAAGTGAATAATTTCATGGGACAGCAAGTACTCAAAAAGGAAATAAATACCAATACAGGATTAATCAAGGAAACTATTCAGCTTGATGATTTAACACCAGGTATTTATTATGTAAGCGTCACTTGTGAATCCTTTTCAGCAACGAAAAAACTTGTTATTAAATAATTGATAAGGAGGATGTTTACAATATTTATTGCAAACATCCTCCTTATTTAAAGGTTTAAATATTTTCAATCAATTTAAATATACCATACATCCTGGTTCAAAAAGCAATTCAACATTTTTCCATATAAAGTTGCAAAATAAAACCGTGGTAAACTTGATTGTGAGGTCATTGAAAGGAACTGTTGTGTTTCGATACATCAGAATATTAGACCGTGGAGATCATAAAATTGAATTTGACAATACAAGGTACAACGAAGATGTGTTTCTTGTTTTCCTTGAAGTTAACAATGAATTAAAAATGAAAAAAATCACAATACAATGATAAAGTTTACAGCCAAACTTTCGGTTATTTGTTTTACACTTTTATCCGTTTTTAATTTAACAGGGCAAACAATCGTTAACACACAGCCTGAAAACAGAAATGTAATCATTGAAGAATTTACAGGTCGAAATTGTATTTATTGTCCAAATGGTCATACACTTGCAGCACAGTTGGAAGAGTTTTATTCGGGGGACGTATTTATCATTGCCCGTCATACCGGTTATTTCTCACCCACAGATTATCCAAACCTCAACCTTGCAGAAAGCGATTCAATAAGAATTTTTTATGGAGCAAACAGTTTTCCTAGTGGGGTAATTAATCGTGATTTGTATCAAAATTCAGGTCCGGTTTTAGGCCTTGACAAATGGCAGGGAGCTACTGCTTCAATTTTAGGACAGGCCTCGTACGTGAATGTAGGTGTTGAAGCTTCAGTTAATCCTGATGATAGAATGCTCAATGTGCACACGGAGCTTTATTATACAGAAAATGCATCATCGACAAATAAAATTTCGATAGTGCTGGTACAAAGTGGCATTATCGGATTTCAACTTGGCGTAGGCCCCTATTACGAATTTAATCACAATCCCATCTATCATTTTAATGGAGTCTGGGGAGAAGAAATTGAAACGACTACTTCCGGAACTTTTATCGATGAAACCTATTCTGTGGAATTGCCTGAATATTTTAATGATATCGAAATCGATTTGAACAACCTGGCTGTTGTTGTTTTTGTGTCGGAAGATGATGAAACCATTGTTAGTGGCTCAGGAATCGAAGTTGAGATGAGTGCTGTTTATGACAACGACCCTGCTTTAACCGATGTGCTGATCCCCCTACAGATGTGTATGGAAAACCTCTCTCCTGTTATTGAAGTTAAAAATGCAGGCAATGCTGTTTTGACTTCCATTGATGTGCAATACATGGTTAATAATGGAGAATACCAGGAATATACCTGGACGGGAAGTTTAGATTTTCTTGAAACAACTGAAGTTGAATTACCACAAATAACTTTCGATATTCAGCAAAACAATATTTTGGAAGTTGAAATTATAAACGACGAAAACCCCATCAACAATACCATTCAAAAACCCTTCAACTTTGCATTTGATGTGGAAGGTGAATTTATGATTGAATATAAAACCATATTCGATAGCGATGAAAACTACTGGGAGATTGAGAATTGCGATGGAGAAGTTATTTTATCCGGCGATGGGTATAACAACCTTTCGGTTTATGAAATTCCAGTTGAGATTCAAACATCTGGTTGTTTTGAGTTTAATTTTTACGATACCGAAGGAAATGGCTTCGCATCACCCAGTGCCTTTTTAAAAATTATTAAAGATGGAGAAATTCTCTTTGAGGTTCAGGGTGATTTTGGTGATCTTGTGACATGGTCCTTTGCTTCAGATTTTAGCGTAGATATTGAAGATGTTTTGGAAAAGAATAATTTTATTACGGTTTACCCAAATCCTGCAAAAGATATAATATTTATAGAAACTTTAAAAGAAGTGAATAAGGTTCAACTTGTCAATATTACAGGCCAATTGGTTTTAGAACAAATACAAAGAGGTAATCAATTTGAGCTAAACACCTCAGATTTTGAAGTCGGAATCTATTTCGTAAAAGTATTCACTTTAAACAATGTAATTACCAGAAAGCTGATAATTGAATAAAATTTAGTTTAGTGATTTTTTAAAACGGCAGCCTGGTCAGAAATTGATTCAGGCTGTCTTCATTTTCAAGTCCCAGTTTTTTCCGTAGTCTGTATCTCTTGGTAAAAACACTTGTATTGGAAATATTTAAAATGGTGGCTATAGTTTTCGATGGGATTTCCATTTTCACGTAACTCAATAACTGCCTATCTCCCTTCGTAAGTTCAGGATGGTTCAGTTCGAGATATTGAAAAAAATTCTGATTATTTCTTTCAACCTGCATTTTCAGCTCTTGCTGATCTGTATCTACTTCAAGGTTTTGATGTAAAGAAATCAAAAGACTGTTCATTACATTTATTATATCCTCATCATTATCGATACCTTTCAAGCTGCTAATCTCCTGTTTAAGTTTATCCATAAAATCATTCTTACGAACTACGCTTGATGCTAGTCCGCTTATTTTTTTTGATTGCAGATTTACTTCTTTTTCCAGTAATTGTTTTTCCATTTCAGAATTCCTGATCTCCACCTCCATCAAATCTTTTTCAGTTCTGGCAATCTTTTCATTTTGCGCCTGAATAATGCGCATTTTTTTTACCTTGAATTTTTGTTTTCGGTAAATGATTATACTAATCCAGCTTACTAATAGAAAAATCAATATTAATCCAAATTGGATAATTCGGTTGGTTCGTTTATTTTTTTCAAGTATTTCAATCTCTCTTAATTTTTCGGCAATTTCAAACTCCTTTTGAAGAGACAATACTTTATCCTGGTTTTGTTGTTTGCTTAATTGTTGAATTTTGTTGGTATATTGCTGATTCCAGAATAAAGCCTTTTGGTAATTGCCTAAAGAATCAAAAACCGAAGACCTACATTTATAAATTTCCGATAACTTTTCTGTAAATCCGAGATCTTTAGCAATTTGCTCAGATGAATCTAAATATGCTAAAGACAAATCATACTTCTGCATTTGCAAATAGAGATTCCCTATATTACTTAAACTGTGAGCTACTCCTTTTGTATGTCCAACTTCTTTAAAGGCTCTGATAGAATTATTGAAATATTCGAGTGCAAGCTTGTATTCTAAAGTTTTTAAATAGATCTCACCCATATTAGTAAAAATGGCTGCAATTCCTTCTTTGTTATCAATCTTCTCAAACTTTTCGAGGGCTATATCAAAGTACAACCATGCAGAATCTAGATTTTCAAAATGGTCCAGAAAAACAACCCCCAAGTTGTTATAAGCCCTGCCAATTCCAAGGTCATGATTATTTTCAATAAAATATTTCAACGCCAGGTTATAATATTTATACTGTATTGTATCCACATTATTATTTGCTCCCAGGTTCAGATATGCATAAGCAAGTCCTATGGTGTTAGTAGTTTCACGGTATGCGGCAATAGCGGATAAAAAACATTTTATAGCTTTATCAGTTTCAAATTTACTCGACCACAATAATCCCTTCGAATTCCAGAAATCAGCCTCAAGTTCTTTTTCATTGTATTCCTGGGCTAAACTGATTCCTCGTGAAATATAATACACTGCTATCTCGTAATTTGAATACCTGTACTTTTCAGCAGAGTCATAAAGCATGTACATAATTTGCTGATCTTCCACATTGGCAAATTCATCTTGGAAAGACTGCATATCAATCGTGGCTTTTTGTCCATGTAGTTGATTCGTTATCAATATATGAAAAAGGCAAAACCCAAAAATCAATATTAATACTTGTTGCTTAGTAATAGACATATGTATTTTATGAATAAAACAATGTGTAAAAAACTAAATTCAAGTAGAAAATGCAACTTTTCACTTAAACAATAATTTGTCCATCACAGCTAATGGATTTTCAAATTTAAACTTTTTTCTTGGTATAGAGCCTGTTTTTTCTTGAACATCTCTAATCATTTGATCATTAATCATATTAAAGTCAGATTTTTTAGAAAAATATTGTCTAATTAAGCCATTCAGGTTTTCATTAGACCTTCTTTCCCAGAAATGATAAGGATGAGCAAAATAGAAATCTATATGGTCTTCCATATCTTCTGTAACCTTCCTAGGCTTTGACTTATACGATTGTCTTTGCTCATATTTTCTTTGAGCTAGATCACAACGATATGCTCCACTTCGTAAATCACAATTACGCTTGATTTCTCTACAAACTACAGACTTATCTTTTCCTATACATTTACCTATTTCAGTATTAAAATCATTGAAAAAAGTGGAGCTCGTATGCTTAATATTATAAATGATATTGTAAGTATCCAAACCGCCTAGCGCCTCGCAGGCGCTTGGCGGATGACAGAACTTACAAACTTGCCTAGGGTTTTAAAAGCGATAGGCGGATAACCCGTTTATTAAATCAGTGAGACTTTAATTTTGTGAAGCAAACATTTAGTCGAACTGATCCCGAGCGTAGTTGAGGGATCTCCAGGGTTATATTCCCCGCCGCATGCGGTGGGGAGCTTCATTCAGTTTATATTTGATTGATTATTAAGAAATAAATTTCCACAGTTTTTACCTAAACGCAGCTATTAGCAATTCAATATCCTGATAAGGAATATCGTATAAATTTCCAATATGACGTTTTGTTAAAATTCCATTATATAAAAATGTACCTTTTGATAAACTGTAATTTCTTTTAATTAGATTTTCAACCCCACCTTCCTCGCCTGCAGACAAGATTATTGGAGCGAAAAAATTACTTAATGCATAGGATGCTGTACGTGGAATACGAGAAGCAATATTTGGAACACAATAATGAGTTACACCATGTTTTATAAAAACAGGATCGTCGTGTTTTGTTGGATAAGAGGTTTCAAAACAGCCACCCTGATCGATGCTTACATCAATAATTACTGAACCGTTTTTCATTTCCAAAACTATATCTTCGCTTATTAAATAAGGAATAGATCCTTCGTGTGAGTGAAGAGCGCCAATCACAACATCAGCTCTTTTCAAAGATTTGTGTAATACCTTTGCTTGAAGAATGGAAGTAAATACTTTAGAATTGAGGTTTTCCTGTAGTCTTCGAAGTTTATAAATATTATCATCAAAAACTTTAACTTGTGCTCCCATGTTCATTGCTGTTCGTGCAGCATTTTCGCCAACAGTTCCTGCGCCAAGTATCACAACTTCTGTTGGTGTAATTCCTGGAAATCCACCAAGCATTGCTCCTTTGCCATATTTGGGATCGGCAAAATATTCTGAAGCAAGAAAGATAGAGGTACGTCCAACAATTTCGCTTGTGCTTTCAAGAACAGGGAAAGAACCTGTTTTGTCTTTTATGAATTCAAAGGCAATGGCGGTAGTTTTTTTATCAATTAATTTTTTAAAGTAAGATTTTTTTCGAGTGGTTAAATTGAGTAGTGAAAAAACGGTTTTTCTGTTGCCAAGCATTTCTAATTCATCGTTATTTAATGCCGAAATTTTTATAATTATATCAGCTTTGAAAACCTCTGAAGAAGTTTTTACTATTTCTGCTCCTACTTCGCTGTATTCATTGTCGGGGAAATGGGCGTTTTTGCCTGCATTTGTTTGTATCAATACTTTATGCCCTGCCTGAACTAATAAACCAACCGCTTCCGGTACTAAAGCAATGCGATTTTCCTGCATGTTTGCTTCGCGGGGTATTCCAATTGTTAGTATTTGTTTGTTTTTGTCGAGCTCGAGCTTTTCTTCTTTTGGCATGAAACTTTCGACATGCGAAAAGTTTGAGTATGATCTTTGACCGGATTCCATTTTTTAGTGTTTTTTGTAATGATTAAAACTTACTTATTGCTTTTTAATAGCTGATAAGTCTTTCATTTCCTTTTTCATCTGCTTCTATTTTTACATATACGAAATTTTCCGGTAAAAGTTCTTCAATCATTTCCGGCCATTCGATAAAACAATACGAACCGCTATAAAAATAATCTTCATAGCCAATATCCATAACTTCTTCAGTCTTCTTTATTCTGTAAAAATCAAAATGAAATAAGTTTTCTCCATTTTTTGTATTATATTGATTTACAATAGAAAAAGTAGGGCTTGTAACTATTTCTTCGGTTCCCAAAATTTTACAAATAGATTTAATAAAAGTTGTCTTTCCTGCACCCATTTTACCATAAAACGCAAATATTCTTTCGTTAGGATGAGATTGAATTAGCTGTTTTGCAATTCTATCTAATTCTTTTATTGATTTGCAGCTAACATATTGTTTCATTGTTGAAATAATCTTTATTTCTTATTTAATCTATAATTTATGTTTTAATAATTTAAAATTTACCAACTTACAATAATTATACTCGTGCTTTTAGGTAAGCTACAGGTATAAGGTTTTCTTCCATCGAAATGCCACCATGCTGAAATGTATCTTGATAATATTTTGCATAATAATTATAATTATTCGGGTAAACCAAAAAATCATTTTTCTTACAGAAAATATATGAAGTGCTTACGTTATGTTTTGGCAGATATATAGAGTTTGCATTGGAAACACTAAAAACATGTTTCTTATTGAAATTAAGGTTTTTACCAAATTTATATCTGAGATTTGAATTTGTTTCTCTGTCTCCAACAACTTTAACCGGATTATCAACTTTTATCGAACCATGGTCAGTAGTTATAATAATATCAATGTTTTTCTCGGAAAGATATTTAATAATTTCGAACAATGAAGAATGTTTAAACCATGAGACCATTAACGAACGATATGCGGATTCATCATCAGCAAGTTCACGGATTATTTCCATTTCTGTTCTGGCATGAGAAAGCATATCAACAAAATTGTAAACAATAACATTTAATTTGTTGTTTATCAAATTAGGAATTGTTTCGAGAAGTTTCTTGCCGGAATTAAGATTAAGTATTTTATGATAAGTAAATTTTATTGACTTTCCGTACCTTTTTAATTGTTCTTCCAGGAGTTCTTTTTCGAATTGATTTTTTGTACCTTCTTCCCATTCATTTATCCAGTATTGTGGATATTTTTTAACTATTTCGCTTGGCAACAATCCGGAGAATAATGCATTTCTGGCGTATTGTGTTGTTGATGGAATAATACTATAAAAAATTTCATCTTTTTCAACTCTGTAAAATTCTTCAATTAATGGTTGGATCGATTTCCACTGGTCGTATCGCAAATTATCAATAACAAGTAAAAACAAAGGCCTTTCAATATTATTCAATATTGGAAGCACTTTTTCTTTAAATAAAGTATGCGACATAACCGGATGGTCGTCAGAATTAGTATTTACCCAGTTGATGTAATTTTTTTCATAAAATTTCGAAAATGCATTATTTGCCTCTTCTTTTTGCATCTTTAAAACTTCAATAATACTTGTATCCTCTGATTTTTCAAGCTCAAGTTCCCAGCGAATTAATTTTTTATAGATGCCTTTCCATTCATCGAAATTTAAATTATTTGAAATTTCCTGGCTTATGTTTCTGAACTCTTGTTGATAAGCATGAGTAGTTTTTTCGCTTACAAGTTTTTTGTTTTCAAGATTTTTCTTTAATGAAAGAAGTATCTGGTTGGGTTTTACAGGCTTAATTAAATAATCGGCAATATTCGAACCTATGGCTTCTTCCATAATAGATTCCTCCTCACTTTTTGTAATCATCACAACCGGGAGATTTGGAAAAGAAACTTTTATTATTTCCAGAGTTTCAATGCCTGAAAGTCCGGGCATTTGTTCATCAAGAAAAACAATATCAAAAGTTTTTGTTTTTAAAATATCAAGAGCTTCATTTCCATTATTTGAAGTATGAACTTCATAGCCTTTTTGCTCAAGAAATATGATGTGGGGTTTTAAAAGATCTATTTCATCATCAACCCATAATATGCATATATTTTCCATCTAAAATTTGTTTCTATTATATTTGAGTTTATTTAAATTTTTATAATTCATGAGTTATTTACTCATAATGCTTTTTTGTTTTGGAATGTATAATGTTTTAATGATTTTTTGCAAAAAATATTGTTCACTCTAAGTTAATTATTCATAAAACTATAAAATTTTAATGTTTTACAGATACAAAATTACATAATCTTTTTACTTTTGCTTTTTATCATAAAGTAAGTGAAGAAATTAAGCTTAAACAAAAGAAAAATTTTTAATGATCCGGTTGTCAAATATTTTTTCTGTTATCCAAAATTTTGTAACAATTAAAATAAAAGTCTTATAATTTAGTTTTATAATTTATGAGTATTAATTTTCTAAGATAGTAATAAAGAAGATAATAAATGGAATTTACAGCAAAGCAAATTGCCGAAATACTAAACGGAACAATTGAAGGAAATCCTGATGTAACTGTTAATAATTTGTCAAAGATTGAAGAAGGAAAAGAAGGTACTCTCTCTTTTCTTGCAAATCCTAAATACAGTCGTTTTTTATACAAAACGAAAGCCTCAATTGTAATTGTAAATTCCGATTTTATTCCTGAAAAAGAAATTACATCAACTCTTATAAAAGTGGAGAATGCTTATTCAGCTTTTGCGAGTTTGCTCGAAATGTATAACGAAGTAAAACTGAATAAATCAGGTATATCTGAACAGGCTTTTATTTCTGAGAGTGCCAAAATTGGTAAAAATATTTATCTTGGTGATTTTGCATACCTTGGCGATAGTGTTGAAATAGGTGATAATGTAAAAATTTACCCTCATGCTTTTATTGGCAATAATGCAAAAATCGGGGCAAATACAACAGTTTTTGCCGGAGCAAAAATTTATTCCGATTGTATTATTGGAAATGATTGTACAATCCATGCAGGAGTTGTTATAGGTGGCGATGGGTTTGGTTTTGCACCACAGACAGACAATAATTATAAAAAAGTTGCTCAGATTGGGAATGTTGTAATTGAGGATTTTGTTGAAATTGGCGCAAATACAACTATCGACCGTGCTACTATGGGCTCAACAATTATCCATAAAGGAGTAAAACTAGATAACTTAATTCAGATTGCGCATAATGTGGAGATTGGTGAAAATACAGTTATTGCGGCTTTGACAGGTGTTTCCGGTTCATCAAAAATTGGAAAAAACTGTATGATTGGCGGGCAAGTTGGGGTTGCCGGTCATATTGAAATTGCCGATGAAGTGAAAATTGGTGCACAATCTGGAGTCTCAACATCAATAAGAAAAAAAGGAGCAATTATTCTTGGTGCACCTGCATTTGATATTTCCAAATCTAGAAAGTCAATTATCCATTATCGAAATTTTGATAATATTGTTAAAAGACTCGAAGACCTTGAGAATAAGATGAAAGGATAGTTTATGATTTCCCTATTTAGAATTTCTGATTTAAGATTCAAGAATTGTTAAATCAGAGAATTTAAACCAAATTTCTCGTTTAAAATATTGAACTCTAGTAAAAATGCTAAATGATATATGAGATTTATTTTGTAAGTTCCGAAAGTTTATTTAGTCTCTTGCCATTTTTAAAAACAACAATATAGGCATCATAAATTTTATTTTTTGATTTGAGTTTGTCACGATGTTTTCTTGTTTCTTCGTAGTTTTTAAAAGAGCCGACAGTGTAAATATAAAACCCATTATGAAAATCTTCCTTAACAGTTTCTTTTAGTTTAAATTTATTAATTACAAATGACAAAGAAGAAGCCCTGTTTAATTTTGCTAAAATTTGAACTCGGTATTCAACTTTTGGAACAATAGCTTTTTTTCTCTTTGTTTCTGTAGTTTTAGGAATAGTTTGCTTTTTATTTGTAGCAATAGCTTTAATTTTTTCTTGCTGAATCTTTTGTTTTTGTTCCTCAAGGGCTTTTTCCTTTTGTTCAACAATTTGATTATTTGTAACAAATTTATTTGGTGTTTCCGTAACAATATTTGTATTAAGTTCTGTTTTTGGCAGCAAGGCTTTTTCTTTATCCGAATCAATAATAAGTTCTTTTATAATTGTTGGAGATTTTTGATTTTTGGTAAATTTGTATGTAAGACCTAAAGATGAATAGCTAAACATATCGTATTTAGAACCACTAACTTTAGTGTCTAATTTATCAGAGTTAAAACCATAAAAAGTGTTTTCTAAATTAATTACAAAATTGTTATTAATACGAAAATTAAAACCTATACCCAGAGGAATATTTCCTTCGAGAGTTCTTCCCCACAAACCTCTTCCATTTCCGGTTCCATTGCTTGCTAAAACTTTATCACTTTGTAAATTTTTCATTTCTGTTCGCCAATTTGAAAGCCCAATACCGACAATTCCATAAACAGAAAAAAATCGATTAGGTTTGTATTTGAAAAACATATTGCTGAAATTTACTGATGAACTAATATTTCCGGATAAAATATTTGCCACAAAATATTTATTTACTTCTCTGTTAGTGCCTGATAATTTGCCGTTTAATAGCTGCCCTCGCAAACCAAATACCGGACTAATTTGCCAGTTTAGGATTAAACCATAGCCAACTCTCCATTCGTTTTTGTTGTTCATTACAGGATAATAATCATAATGTCTTAGATCTCCCCAGAATAAAGCTGGACCTCCATTTAAATTAATAGAATAATACTTTTGAAAAGCCTTGTTATTAGTATTTATTTGAGAAAAAGTTGTTGTTGGAATTAAAAAAATTGAAAGAATAATGATAAATACAAAGTGAAAATTATTGAAATTTTTCATGAAAAATATTTGTTGATTAATATAAAATATACATATATAATAATACAATATTATGAATTATGATATTTATTTATATGACCTATTAAAAAACTTGTTAACAGTACTTTGTTAATTTTAAAATATAATTTTAGATTTTTCGTTTAGCTTTTTTAAATTTTTGTGGATTAATATCGTTCAATAAAATTTATTACATTTGCTCGATATTTTAGAAATAATTTTTTTAGATATTTATGCAAGAAAAGCAACATACTTTAAAGAGTGAAATAAAAGTTTCCGGTACAGGATTACATACAGGGAAAAATGTTAATATGGTTTTTAAGCCGGCACCGGAAAATCATGGAATAAAATTCAAACGAATTGATGTTAAAAATCAGGCTATAATTGAGGTAGATGTTGATAATGTGGTTGATACATCTCGTGGTACTACTCTCGAACAAAATGGAGCAAGAGTTTATACGACTGAACACGTTTTAGCAGCATTTATAGGATCAGGCATTGATAATGCTTTAATTGAGCTCGATCAACTTGAAACACCAATTATGGATGGTAGTTCAAAATATTTTATTGAAGCTATTGAAAAAGCAGGTGTTGTTGAGCAAAATGCACTTAAAGAATATATTGAAATTTCTTCTGACATTGAATATATTAATCCAGGAAATAAAGTTGAATTATCAGCTTCTCCGGCAAAAGATTTTACAATAAACGTTGATATAGATTTTGGTACAAAAGTTTTAAATACTCAGAATGCAAAACTTAATGATATCAATGATTTTAATAATGAAATATCAAAGTGCAGAACATTTGTTTTTCTTCATGAACTTGATTTTCTTTTGGAAAATGATCTTATTAAAGGTGGTGATCTTAGTAATGCAATAGTTTTTGTAAACAAACATGTGTCGCAGGAAGAGCTTGATCGTCTTGCAACTTTGTTTAACCAGCCAAAAATCAAAGTATTGAAAGAAGGAATACTAAATAATTTAAAATTGCAATACCCAAATGAACCTGCCCGTCACAAACTTCTTGATGTAGTTGGTGATTTGGCGTTACTTGGAAAACCAATTAAAGGTGCTATTACTGCAAAACGTCCCGGACATGCCTCAAATGTTCAATTTGCAAAACTCATTAAACAACAATATTTAAAAAATAAATTGAAAATGAAAGAAGTACCAAATTTTGATTTGAATAAAAAGCCGGTTTATGATATTAATCAGATTAAAAAAATCCTTCCTCACCGGCCTCCATTTTTATTTGTTGACAGAATTCTTGAATTATCTGAAACTCATATTGTAGGATTGAAGAATGTTACAATGAATGAAAGTTTTTTTGTTGGACATTTCCCTAATGAACCAATTTTTCCTGGGGTAATTCAAATTGAAGCTATGGCTCAAACAGGAGGTGTACTTGTATTAAATACAGTTCCTGACCCTGAAAATTATCTCACTTATTTTCTTAAAATTGATGATGTGAAATTCAGAAACCCTGTTATTCCTGGCGATACAATTGTGTTTTCTCTTGAATTGATTTCTCCAATACGAAGAGGTATTGCAAATATGAAGGGAAAAGCCTATGTTGGAAATAAACTAGTGATGGAAGCAATTTTAATGGCACAAATATCAAAAGTGAAATAAAATTAATTACAAAATCAAAGATATGAATCAACCTTTGGCATATGTTCACCCACAAGCAAAAGTATCAAGTAATGTTGTTATTGAACCTTTTGTGAATATTGAAAAAAATGTTATTATTCAAGAGGGTACCTGGATTGGATCAAATGTTACAATTATGGAAGGTGCACGTATTGGTAAAAATTGTAAAATATTTCCCGGTGCTGTTATATCTGCAATTCCTCAGGATTTAAAATATGACGGAGAAGATACAATTGTTAGAGTTGGAGATAATACAACTATTCGTGAATTTGTTACAATAAACAGAGGTACAAAAGCTAATTATGAAACTGTTGTTGGAAATAACTGTCTGTTAATGGCATATGTTCATATTGCTCATGATTGTATTATTGGTGATAAT
>Ga0222636_1000272_pt1 | contig 29273 bp, 22 predicted proteins | sample AntAcemetagen141_FD_179811 | JGI IMG/M metagenome (GOLD analysis project Ga0222636, IMG submission 179811) | Saline water microbial communities from Ace Lake, Antarctica - #141 | ecosystem: Environmental > Aquatic > Non-marine Saline and Alkaline > Saline | place: Antarctica: Ace Lake...
TTATCGCCGGGGCGTTCGGCAGCTATATCGATGTGGGAAATGCCTGCCTGATCGGAATGTTCCCGGAACTTAGCCGGGGGAGATTCACTCAGGTCGGGAATGCCGCCGGGATCGGCGCCAAGCAGATACTCCTCTCCCGGACCCGGCGTGAGGAAGCCAAAGCTGTAGCCCGGAGAAGCAATTATATCGAATTGACTATTTACCCGGATTTCACTCCGATGTATGTGCAATGCCTTTATTTTCCCGATATCCATCGGTAAAATAAATTGGCACTAATGTTAAATTACTATCAAGGGTTAGTATAATGAAAAATGACGAAAAAACCCGGGATGAACTGATCGGGGAGATAGCGCGGCTCAGGAGCCTGATTGAAGACCGTCTGACTCCGGATGATAGTAAGACGGAAGATCAACTCAGAAGTGAACTGGGATTGCTGCGCGGCCTGGCAAGGCAGTTGTCTCCGGAAGGACAGGAGCTTCCGCCCGAGAAACCGGCTCGGGCGGGGGTGGAAGAGGCATACCAGCTAATGTTCACGAATTCACCTATAGCGTTTTCGGAAAATGACATGTCGAAATTGCAGGCGTTCTTTACCAATATCCGCCACTCGGGGATCAGTGATTTTCGCCGGTATTTCGAACATCACCCGGAAGCGGTGGCCAAATGCGCCGTTCTGGTCAGACGGATATATGCCAACCCGGCCACTCTGCGGCTTTATGGCGCGGCCGGAATCGAGGATTTTACCGATGGACTGACGTCCATCTTTCATGAAGAGTCCTACCGGGTCTTCCGGGAGGAATTGATTGCCCTGGCGGAGGGGGCGACCTCGTTCGAGCATGAGACCGTTGTATTTACGCTGCAAGGGGAGAGAAGGGATATATATCTGAAGATAATGGTTGTACCCGGGTGTGAAGAAACCCTCTCCCGAGTCCTGGCCTTTGTGGTGGATATCAGCGATCGGAAACAGGCTGAGACTATGCTGGATGGGATGAGAAAGACGCTGGCAAAATCCGGATTGAGATAGACCTTATATAACCCGGAAAGGATGAAAAATAAAGAACCAACCAGAACCGATCTGCTGGAAAAGGTTCGGAAGCTGGAGTTGGAAGCGGTCGCTTTCCGAAAGCGGGAAACCAGATTTAAAGAGGAGGAACGTCGGCTCCGCAAGAGCGAGCGGCTCTACCGGGCGGTGGTGGACGATCAAATCGATCTGATCAACCGCTCTTTGCCTGATTTAACCCTGACCTTTGTCAATAAGGCCCATTGCAACTACTATGGAAAAAGTCCGGAAGAGTTGATCGGAGTGAATATTATTTTGCTCATTCCACCGGCAGCCGGGCAAAAACTCAAACGGCTTATTCTAAAAATTACCCCGGCCGATCCGATAGCTATCCACGAACACGAAGTAGTTCTCCCCGATGGAGACGTACGGTTCCAGCACTGGGTTAACCGCGGCATCTTCGATAAGAAGGGAACTCTCGTCGAAATTTTAGCGGTGGGAAGGGATATTACCGAACGGAGAAGGGCTGAACTGGCTTTAAAGGCATCGGAAGAACGGTTAATAGCGCAGAAACAGGCTCTGGAACAGAAAAATGCGGCATTACAGGAAGTGCTGGAACAGATCGGCAATGTCAAATTACAGCTAAAGGAAAACATTATGCGGAATGTCGATCAATTGCTTCTGCCCATTGTCCATAAAATCAGACGGCGGGCGATCTCCCCGGAAGTCAGTAATTACGTCAACATTCTTCAACAGAATGTCGAAAATTTGACTTCTCCCTTTGGCCGGGTAGTATCCAGTTCGGTAGTTAAACTCAGTTCCCGAGAAATAGAGATCAGTTCTCTGATTAAGAATGGCCTGACCAGCAAGGAGATTGGAGAATTGCTGCATATTGCCTCCCGAACGGTTGATACTTACAGGTATAAGATCAGGAGAAAATTCGGTTTGATTGGAAAGAAGATAAATTCCGCCACGTTTCTGAGGGAGATCGCGGCCGATGGAAAGAATTCAATTCTGGCTTAGACTTTTTTCAAGAATTTAATAGTAAATTAAATATTACATAATATAGTTACGCATAATATACGTATTTTATCTGTATTGACATTGATGCGCCTTCTTAAGATAATTCAACTATCGTAAAGATCAAATAAACGAATAGCCAGCAAAAATTATCTTCAAGGAGGAAGATTTTAATGAATCAGCCAAAAGAGACACTGATCCGTCACGGGATCATCGTTACCGTTGATGAAAACGACACCATCTATGAAGATGGGGCAGTACTGATCAGGGGTGACCGGATTGTTGATATCGGGGAGGATCGGGAACTGGCTGAAAAATACCCTTCGGTAGAGGAGGTGATCGATGCCTCTAACCAGGCGGTCATCCCCGGGCTGATTAATACTCATCTCCACTCCGGTCTGATCCGGGGCACGGCGGAAGACCTGACCCTCTTTGAGTGGCTCAGTAAACATGTCGATCCGATGCATAAAGCGTTGCGGGAGGAAGAAGCCTATGGTGCTGCCCGGCTCTGTTACGCCGAGGGTCTTAAATCCGGAACCACCTGCATGATGGATATGTATCGGTACATGCACCGATGCGCCGACGCGGCGGAAGAACTGGGGAACCGGGTGGTCCTGGCGCCCTATGTGGCCGATAAGCCCGGTTATGATTACTTCGAGACCATGGAGGCCAACGAGCGGTTGATCCGGGAACGGAACAATACCGCCTCCGGCCGGATCAAAGTCTGGGTGGGGTTGGAACACCTGGTCTATTGCACTGAAGACGCTTTTAAGGAGGCGGTCCGCCTGGCGGAGAAGTATGATACCGGGATTCATACCCACGGAGAAGAATCCTTTGAGATGGCCCTCCGGCTCACCCATCATTACGGCCGCCGTCCCACCCGGGTCTTCTTTGATTACGGAATCCTGGGGCCCCGGGCTGTCCTGGCGCACTGTGTTCAGGTTACCCCCGAGGAGATTGATATCATCGCCCAGACCGGAACCGGAGTGGCTCATTGCCCCTGCAGCAACATGAAACTGGCCTCCGGCGTGGCTCCGATTCCCCTCTTTCTGGAAAAAGGCGTCAATGTCGGCCTGGGCACCGATGGAGTAAAGGAGAATAATAACCTGGACATGTTTGAGGAGATGAAATTCGCCTCCCTGCTCCAGAAAGTCCACCGTCTTGATGCTACCAGCATGGATGCCAATACCACCTTCCGGATGGCCACCATCGGCGGTGCCAAGGCCCTGGGGCTCGATGATGAGATCGGTTCGCTGGAAGTAGGGAAGAAAGCCGATCTGGTACTGGTAAATCTCAGCGCGCTTCATACGACTCCGATAATGAGAGGAAAGTATTTCAACGCGGTCGCGCATCTGGTATTCGCCGCCAATGGAGGCGATGTCGAGCGGGTATTCGTTGATGGCCGGCGGATAGTGGAGGATGGAGAGTTGATTACCGGCAATGAAGATGATATTATTATTCAAGCTCAGGAAGCGGCCAACCGTCTCTTTGAACGGAGGGAACCCCTGGTCCCCCAGGAGGTTTCGATAAATAATTTCGAACTGTAAAATGAAAAAAAACTTTCGATATGTTGGTCACCCTACCCCCCGGATTGACGGACGGGATAAAGTAACCGGAATTACCCTTTATCCCACGGACCGCTACCTGGAGGGGATGCTGCACGGGAAGACTCTCTGGAGCGGGATCCCTCACGGGGAGATTATATCCCTCAATGTTGACGCGGCCCGGAGACTCCCGGGGGTAGAGGCGGTTCTGACCTGGAAGGACGTGCCTGGGCATAACGGTTTCGGAATTATCGGCGATAACTGGCCGGTTCTCTGTCAAGATCGGGTCCGTTTTCGGGGTGACGCGATCGCCATCGTGGCGGCGGTTGATGAAGAGACCGCGGAGCGGGCCGTATCCCTGATTGAAGTGGAGTATCGTCCCCTGCCGATAGTTACCACAACGGCTGAGGCCCTGACTCATGGCGCGGTCCGCCTCCATGAACAGGGTAATATTATGCACTCGCTCAGCCTTTCTCAGGGGGATATTAAGGATGGAATGGCTGCGGCGGACCTATTCCGGCAGAGCTCTTTCTCAACCCAGTGTATGGAGCATGCCTACCTGGAGACTGAGGGGGGAGTGGCGGTCTACGATGAGATAGAGGGAATTATCACTATCTGGTGTGGTAATCAGTATACCTTCCGGGACCAGTTGCAGATCGCCCGGGCGCTCGACTGGGATCCGTCCCGGATCCGGGTGATCGGTTCCCCGGCCGGGGGCTCATTCGGGAGTAAGGACGAAATCTCCATACAGATTCACGCGGCCCTGCTGGCTCTCCGGACAAAAAAACCGGTCCGGATGCACTGGAGCCGGAAAGAATCGATCGTGGTAAGTCCCAAGCGCCACGCGTTCGAATCTACCGTCGGAATTGGCGTCAGGCAAGATGGCACCTTCACCGCGATGGACCTCGATCTGACGGCCGATACCGGCCCCTACGATACCATCGCCCCGGCGGTGCTCAATCTGGCTCTGGAATCAGCTCCGGGCCCCTACCGCTTCCCAAATGGTCGATTCGAGGGGATCGCGGTTTATACCAATAACGCTGTAGGCGGCGAATTCCGCGGCTTTGGCAATCCGCAGGTCACCTTTCCCCGGGAGATATTGATTGATGAACTGGCCGAAGAATTGGGGATGGACCCGATCGAATTACGTCTCCGCAATGCTCTGGAGCAGGGAGATAGGCATGGACTGGGGTTCATCGTGCAGGGTAGTGTTGGGTTCCGGGAGACCCTGCTGGCCGCCCGGGAGCACTACCTCTGGCGGGAACGGGAGCGGATTACCAGTGAACTAAATGAGCGTTTTCCGGGGAAAAAACATGGTGTTGGAGTTGCCTCTACTGCTCAAGCGGTCGGCCTGGGGGCGGGAATTCCCGATTATGCTAATGTTGAGATTGAATTGCTGGAAGGGGGCGGATTGAATCTTCGCACCGGCGCCTCGGAAATCGGTCAGGGGAACCTGACCGCTTACGCCCAGATTCTGGCCGAGGCGCTGGGATGTGATATTGAGCGGATTTCCGTCATCCATGGCGATACATTTCTAACCCCGGATTCCGGGTCGGTGACCAGTTCCCGGTCGGTTCACATTGTCGGCAATGCCATCCTCAACGCGGTGGCAAATCTGATCCGGCAGCTAATTAGCGAGCGCTCGGGACAACTCGGTATTCCGGAAGATGATCTGGATTATAACGCTGGCCGGATAACCGATCAGCACGATCAGTCGCCGGCGGTCACTTTAGCGGAACTGGCGAACCGGGTGGCGGCAGCGGGCCGGACCATCCAGGTGACCGGTAAAGCCGTAATGCGCACGGCCAACGCCGATCTGGGAGTAGGGATGGCCCATGTATATTATTCTTTCATTACTCAACTCGTCTTGCTCGGAGTGGATCCGGGAACCGGTGAAGTGGAGATCATTGAGGTGGTTTCTCTGCCGGAAATAGGCCGGGCCATCAATCGAGCCGGGGTCGAAGGGCAGTGCGAGGGAGGGGTGGTGATGGGACAGGGATACGCGTTATTGGAGGAGGTAATTGTTGAAGATGGCGACTTTAAAAATCCGGGATTCAGCACCTATATTATTCCCACCGCCCTGGATGTCCCGGTCCATACCACTATTATAGTCGATAAACCGGATGAGCACTCCCCTTTCGGTGCCAAGGGCGTGGGGGAGATCCCCACGGTTACCGTCGCCCCGGCGGTGGCTAACGCGCTATATGCCGCGCTGGGAATCCGCTTCCGGACTCTTCCCATTACTCCAGAGATGATAAAAAGAGAGATTAAAGAAGTGGGGCAAGTTATTGATTCAAAACTAATATCAGATAGAAGATCGCGAACAACCTGAAATCATCCGGCAGCAATTGATATAAACAATCGTTGTTGGATGAGTATCTAACCCCCCACCGATAAAGGAGGTTAATCAACTGGGTGGGAGAGTCATAGGCGAATTGTTATTAACCTAAGGTGGAATAGAATATTATAGGAGGTTTGATATGAAGCGAATTGCATTGCTTTTGTTGGTTGTCTTAACATCGGTGGCCTGTGTCGCATGGGGAGCCGGGGAGAAGCCGAAGATCGCCTTTGCCCTCCACGGCACGGTCGATGACGGAAATTTTAATGGAAATGCTTACAAGGCGATACAGGAACTAAAAAAGCAAGGTTACGAGGTTATTTATACCGAGAATGTTTCGCCGGGCGATGCCGCCCGGGTGCTCCGTAAGATGGCGACGGAAGGCCAGGATCTTATTTTCGGGTATAGCGGAACCTACATTAACGCCGTATTAGACGTTGCTCCTTCCTTCCCGAAGTCCACCTTTGTTACCGCTGCCGGTCCGGGGCTGGATCTTCCGCCGAATGTCTGGTCGATTACTATGGACTGGGAGGATTCCTTCTTCATGGCCGGGGCATTGGCCGGCTTGATGACCAAGACCAACAAGGTCGGCCATATCGGAGGAATTCCCATCCCCATCTACGTCTCCTCCGCCAAAGCATTTGAAGCCGGCGGCAAATATGTCAATCCGGATCTTGAGTTCTATGACGCGTTTGTAGGGGATTTCAATGATCTGGTCGGCGGGAAGAAGAGCGCCAAGGCCCAGATCGAAAACGGAGCCGATATCATTGTCTGTACCCAGGATCTGGGTGTGCTGGGCGTTATCGAAGCCGCCCGCGGCGGTAAAAACGTGATGGTCATTCCCAACATGGGCGATCAGTATGAATTAGCCCCGGAAGTGATCCTCACATCGATCGACCTGGGATTTACCCAGGCTATTCTGGATGTGGTCAAAGAGGTTACGGCCGGCCATAAGACCGGAGAGGTTGTCATCAAGTGGGTAAACGACCGGGCCACGCTGGCTGATTTCCGGGGCAAGGTCCCGGCGGATGTCAAGGCTAAGTTGAAAGCTGTCGACAAGAAGATGCGGGCTGGAGAAATAAAATATCCGACTCAGGCTGAACTCTTTAAATAGAGAACCAAGCCAAAGGGGGAGGGGGGAGCAGAAAATCAAGCAGCCCCCCCCTCCCTTCGTATTTTTCTAAAATATCCTGGAGCGTAAGATCGTAATTGTTGCTTGGATCGGCTCGCAGAAAGAAGCATAAATAAATTCCAAATTCCAAGCACCAAATTCCAAATAATAACCAAAATACAAATTCCTCAGCCAAAGGCTGTTCAGCCTACGGCCGAAAATCTCAAAACCGCCCGATGCCGAATGGCTCGTGAAGCCCAGACGACCAACAGCATTGGCGTGGCAATGAGATTGAGAACTCCACCGGGTGCTTAAACAAAAAGTTTGGAATTTTGGTCATTGAGTTTTGGAATTTATTTGGAATTTGGTGCTTGGATTTTGGGATTTTTATTGTTTTGCCTGAAATCATAGAAATATCCAAGAATATTTACCCACCCAATATGACTGAGAACTATAAAAGTTAATGATCCTGGCTCTTAGCAATATAAGCAAACGATTCCCCGGGGTGGTGGCTCTGGATGAAGTGAGTTTTGATCTTCACCACGGGGAGATTCACGCTCTTCTTGGAGAGAACGGGGCCGGGAAATCCACCCTGATGAATATCCTTTTTGGACTGCTCCGGCCGGATTCGGGTGAGATACTGGTACGGGACGAAATCTGCCGGCTCCATTCGCCCCGGGACGCGATCGAGATCGGGATCGGGATGGTCCATCAACACTTCATGCTGGTTCCTACCATGACCGTGGTTGAGAACATCATGCTAGGGCACGAGCTTTCCTGGGGCCCGGTTCTGCGCCGGCGCCAGGCGAGTGATATGGTTGAACGGATCTCCCGGGATTTCAAGCTACAGGTCTCTCCCCAGGCAAAAATCTGGCAACTCTCAGTCGGGGAGCAGCAGCGGGTAGAAATTTTAAAAGTTCTTTATAGGGGCGCGGAGATTTTAGTCCTGGATGAGCCTACCGCCGTCCTGACCCCCCAGGAGAGTGAGAGTTTATTTGATACCATCCGATCAATGGTTAAACTGGGGAAATCCGTGATCTTCATCTCCCATAAACTCGAAGAAGTGATGGCTCTCAGTGATCGGGTGACGGTTTTGCGGCGGGGAGTCGTTCAGGGGACGGTGAATACGGCGGAAACAGATGATCGGGAACTGGCCCGAATGATGGTGGGGCGGGATGTGGTCCTTGATCTCTGCCGTCCGGTCCTGAAGCAGGGAGCCTCCGAGCTGGTACTCGGTGAATTGAGAGACGTGACTGTTCGGGGCGATCACGGGCAGAAGGTACTTGACGGCTTGAACCTGGAACTGCCCGCGGGCGAGATCTGTGGAGTAGCCGGGGTGATGGGGAATGGACAGAGGGAATTGGCTGAAGTCCTCTCGGGATTGCGGGCCGCGGAGACCGGCCGGATCGTCATCGAGGGCGAAGATGTGACCGGTTCGGATCCGGTTGCGCGGCTGAAAGCCGGGATCTATTATGTGCCGGCTGACCGCACCAGGCGGGGCGCGGTACGGGAACTATCGATCTCCAAGAATGTTGTCTTAAAAAACCACCGCTTCGCTCCCTATTCCCGCCGGGGGGTTTTAAATTACCGGGCGATCAGAACATTCGCGGAGCGTGTGGTCCGGGAACAGGATGTGCGCTGCCCTTCGGTAGATGTTCTCGCTGGTACTCTCTCCGGAGGAAATCTCCAAAAATTGATTCTGGGGAGAGAGACGGAGTCATCTTTAAAAATATTGATCGCCGAACAGCCGACCTGGGGGCTGGATGTGGGAGCAATAGAGTATGTGCGTCAGCGTTTATGTAAGCAGTGTGAGGCGGGGAGCGCGGTTCTGCTGATCTCGGCTGATCTGGATGAAATATTGGCTTTGAGTAATCGGATTGTAGTCTTATACGAAGGAAAGATCATTTATCGTTGTCTGGGAGAAGATGCCGATCGGGAGAAGATCGGACTGGCGATGACCGGTCTGGTAGGGAAGGAAGAATGAATAGCTGGGGAACAAAAATAGTGGATTGGCTGGGGCGTTTACCCAATTTTTTGGTAACGATTGTGAGCGCGCTTCTGGCGTTTGGAGTGGGAGCAATCATGATCGCGATCTCAGGTATCTCTCCCTGGGTCGCGTACAAGGAGTTGGTAATCAGCGCGGTGGGAAGTGAATATGCCCTGACCGAGACGCTGGTTAAGATGATCCCGCTGCTTCTGGCAGGTCTGGGGATGGCGCTGGCTTTCCGTGGGAAATTATTCAATATCGGCGCCGAAGGCCAGATCTATATGGGCGCCCTCGGGGCAGGGGCGATCGGCCTCTTCTGTGGTCCTATCTCTCCCTGGCTGGGGATTGCTTTGATCATGTTGGCGGGATTTATCTGCGGAGGAATCTGGGCCGGCATTGCCGGGGTACTCAAAGAACGATTCGGGTTTAACGAAATTATCGTTACCCTGATGATGAACTATATCGCGATAGGCATAACCAGTTATCTGGTGGGTGGCCCATGGCGCGATCCGATGGCCACCGAACCTTTTACCGCTAAATTCGCTGAGGGCGCCCGTCTGCCGGTTATCTGGAGCGGGTCAACCCTTCACGCGGGTCTGATTATCGGGCTGGTAGCCACCCTAATTCTCTGGTGGGTTATAAGGCAGACGGTTTACGGCTACCAGCTTACCGTTACCGGTTTAAATGACGAAGCGGCCCGCTATGGCGGGGTTAAAACCGGTAGTTTAATCGTTCTGACGATGTTTATCAGCGGGGGATTGGCCGGTCTGGCCGGGGTGAGCGAGGTAGCCGGGATCCAGCATAGAATTCTGGAAGGATTTTCCCCGGGGTATGGATATACGGCTATAGCGATTGCTTTTCTGGGCCGGCTCCATCCGATCGGGGTACTGCTGGCGGCCTTTTTCTTTGCCGCCCTGGTCGTGGGAGCGGAGGGTATGCAGATTGTCACCGGGGTTCCGGTAACAATTGTTTTACTGATTGAAGGATTGGTTCTCCTCTTTGTAATAGGCAGTGACTTTCTCCGCAAACGGGGTATGAGGAGGCAGGAATAATGGATTGGGCACAGATTTTAACCTTTGTTTTCTTGACCCGGGTGCTGGCATCCGGGCTCCAACTGGCTACGCCGCTGATCTTCACCGCGATGGGGGAGACCATCGCCGAGCGGGCCGGCATACTTAATGTCGGCCTGGAGGGAATCATGCTCCTCTCCGGTTTAGCCGGGTTCAGCGCGGCGATATCTACCCAGAGCCTCTGGGCGGGCGTGGCGGCCGGGATCCTGGTGGGGGCGTTACTGGGGCTGCTCTTTGCCTTTATGGTGGTAACTCTGCGTTCAGATCAGATTGTGACCGGACTGGCCTTCCTGATCGGATGTACCGGGGGTGCGATGTACCTATATAATCTTCAGTTTCACGGCCGCTGTCTTCAGCAGATCCGGCCGTTTCAAATCATCGCCATCCCCGGACTATCGAAGATTCCTTTTCTGGGGCCGGTCTTCTTTGAACATAATATCCTGACCTACATAATGCTGCTCTTAGTGCCGATCTCTGCCTGGATTCTCTACAATACCCGATTCGGCCTCCGACTTAACGCGGTTGGCGAGCAACCGGCTGCGGCGGATACGATGGGGGTAAAGGTGCGTTTCACCCGGTATGTCTGTATTATAATCGGATGCGCCCTGGCCGGACTGGGCGGCGCCTATTTCCCTCTGGCCGACCTGGGGTGCTATGCCAATACCATGGTGGGGGGACGGGGGTTCATCGCTCTGGCGCTGGTGGTCTTCGGGAGATGGAACCCATTTCTGGCCCTGGCAGGCGGAGTACTCTTCGGAGTGATCGACGCGCTTCAGATCCGCCTCCAATTTTTAGGAGCCCCACTTCCGCCGCAATTCTTAATTATGATGCCCTATGTGCTTACAATCCTGGTGCTTTTCATCGGAAGAGGACGGAAAGCCCCCTCCGCCCTGACCCAGCCGTATTCCCGTGAATAATGCTTTTGGAGGCAGGCTTAATAGAAATTATATATCAATATTATCTTTGGAGGAAGAATGAAAGAATTTGTGCTGATAGGTCTTGACGCGGTTACCATGAACAATGATCGAGAGATTATTATCGACGCCGCCATCGCTGTAAGCGGATCAAAGATTAAAGCAATTGGAAAGCGCGAAACGGTGGTGGAAAATTTTCACTACCCCAAGATTGATAGGACCGGTTCTGGCAAGCGGATGATCGCTTTGCCGGGCTTTACCCAGACCCATGTTCATACTAGCCAGAGCCTGGGACGGGGCCTGGCCGATGATTGCGATCTCATCACCTGGACCCGGAAACGGATTTGGCCCTATGAGGCTGCCCTCAGTGAAGAGGATGTATATGTCAGCGCCCTATTGAGCATGGCTGAGCTTATTAAAAGCGGTACCACCACCTTTGCCGAAGCCGCCGGGGAACATCCCAGCGCGATTGGCCGGGCAATCATCGACTCAGGGATCAAGGGCATTATCACTCTGTCTACCATGGATCTTCCGGGAGAGATTCCGGAAGCATTACGTATGACCACCGAGGAGGCGATCGAACGAAATCTGGCCCTGGTGGAAAGTTGGGAAGACAGGCATCCCCGGGTTCGGGCCGGTTGTAATATTCTCAATAACTTTCTCTGCAGCGAAAAACTTTGGATTGAACTCTCTGATCTGGCTCTCAGTCATCATACCATTCTGGAGTGCCACCTGGCGGAAAGTCCCTCCGAGGTAGAGTTTGTCCTGGAGAAAACCGGCAAGCGACCGATTGAGTACCTCTACGATCTGGGGGTTCTCGGCCCTCATATCATCGGAGCACACGTCGTCTATCCGACTGAGAAAGAACTTGATATGCTCCAGGAGTGTGATCTCAAGGTAGCGCACTGCCCCTCGGCCGGGCTGCGTCTCTGCGGGATCGCCCCGATTCCCCAGATGCTGGAGCGGAATATTAATGTCAGCCTGGGAACTAACAGCCCGCCGTGTAGTAACCGTAATAGCCTTTTTGATGAGATGTGGCTGGCGGCGATGATGCATAAAGGAGTGGAACAGAACCCCGAGATAGTTCCCGGCTATCAGGTTCTAGAGATGGCCACCATAAATGGCGCCGCGGCCCTGGGGCGGTCTGAACAGACGGGAAGCCTCGAAGCCGACAAGACCGCTGACATCGTCCTGCTCAATTTAAATCAACTCCCCACCACTCCCACCAATGAGCTGATTTCCACCTTAATCTACCAGGCGACTGCCGCCTGTGTCGATACCGTCTATGTTAACGGGGAGGCTGTGTTGGAAGAAGGCGCGCTAAAAACTATTGATGAAGAATGGCTGATCGGGGAAGCGGAACGCCGGGCACGAGATATTGTTCGCCGGGCCGATATCCGGGTCCCCTCCCCTTGGCCTGTAGTATAATACTTTCTATTTCGTTGGGGGAGAAGAAGTATTATGATAAATCAGGAATTGAAAGGAGCTGATTTATAATGGCTACATTGGAACAGCTGGTGGAGATGCTGCAGCGGTCGAAAGACGGTCCGCCCTGCAGTGCCCGGCAATGGGAAACGGAAGTCATACCCCAAACCGTAAATCGTTATCTGGAGAAGTTCGATTTAAAGGGGACCTACAAGAGGGAGGAACCGGTTAACCTGGACCCGGCTCTGGCCGACCGGTTCTTTGAGGCCGGGCTGGCGATGGCGGCGGATATCGGACTCTTCTGTCCCGATACTGAGACGATTATCAAGGTGAGCCGGGAGGAGATCCTCCAGGCCGTCGCGGAGGCACCGAGCAGTCTGGACCTGGGTGAGGGGGAGGACCGGATAACGCTGACCACCCGCAAGCCGGAAGATCCGGTTCCACCTGTCTTCGGGGGGCCCCTGGCCCTGGCCGTTCCCCAGGATCTTTATGTGCCGATAGTAGCGGGGATCCTGGCCTGCCGTCAGGTCCGGATCCTCCAGGGTCCCTCTCTGGATACTATCTTTGGCCGGGCGATCTATTCCGGAACCCCATTTGAGAGCATCGCCGCTTTCCAGGAAAACCGGCTCCGGCAGGAAGCCGTGGATCAGGCCGGCCGGCCGGGGATCCCCTCCACCAGCATCTCCTCCAGTACCACCGCCTACGGCCAGATGGCCGGGTTCCCGGGCCAGACCAGTCCCGCCAATCCCTCGCTGGCCATAATCCTCAACCCGGCGGAACTGAAGGTCACTTACGATAGTTTTCACAAGGCCACAGTAGCCGTGGGGTACAACTCTTACCATTTCTCCGGCTCTCCCACGATTATCGGCGGCTACAGCGGTCCCGCCGAAGGCGCGACCCTCTCCTCCATCGCCACCGATCTGCTCCAGATGCCGATCCTGGGACCGCAGATTCCCAACACGACTGTTTATGACGAACGGTATAATTCCAGCACCGGCCGCCACGGGCTCTGGGCCATGAGTGTGGCCACCCAGGCCCTGGCCCGCAACACCGATCTTATCGTTTATAAAGTGGTGATACAGACCGCTGGTCCCTGTACCGAAGAGATCCTCTATGCCAATGCCGCCGGACTATTATCCCTGGCCGCTTCAGGGGTATCAATGACCATAGGATGCTGGTCGGCCGGGGGGACGCTCAGCGATCACATTACCCCGCTGGAACACCGGTTCTGCGCCGAGGTCTTTGAAGCCGGCGCTGGTCTTTCCCTGAAAGCGGCCAACGAGCTTACCCTTTACGCCCTGAGCAAGTATGAGTACGATATGCGAAATCAGCCCCTGGGGAAAAGCATCTATGAGTGCTATGATGTCGCCTCCATGGAGCCTACCAGGGAGTGGCAGGAAATATATGACCGAGTTGCCGGGGATTTTTCCGGCCGGGGGATAAGCTTTTCCGGTTAAATATTGAGGTTCTTAGTCATTTTTTTTAGGGACCAAAATCTATTATTAATCACGAAGAACACGAAGGGAAATACTTGTATAGTCTGTAACGGATACCGCAAATTAAACATATTTTGGAATTATTCAGGAAAAAGTTAATACAATTATTTCAAACACAAACCCTTAATATAAAATTGTTAGTCGGGGTGTCGATATACCCATGATAGGTACAGCTTTTTTTTATTTACATCTTATTCGTATTCTTCGTGTTCTTCGTGACCTTCGTGGTTATAATTATCCATATAACCCACCCAATGTGACTGAGGACCAATATTTGTTAATTAAGTGAAGATCTACTGTTTTCAAACCGAACTAAGTGAGGGTTAAACGCTATTATGAAAAAGCGGCATTTTAATGAGATAACCAAGGGAGTTGGCAAGGTTGACGGAGTCAGCCTGGTCACCGGCCGCGCGCTATATACCGATGATTATGATCCGCCGGGACTGTTACATGCCAAGGTGCTACGCAGTCCCCACGCCTATGCCCGGATTAACAAAATCTCAGCCACGTGGGCCCGCCGTCTGCCCGGAGTAGAGGCGGTTCTGACCTATCGGGACATCCCCCGCATTTCCAGCACCACCGCCGGCGTGGGTTATCCTGAGCCTTGTCCGTACGATAAGTTTGTTCTCGATAACGTGGTCCGCTTCGTCGGGGACGAGGTAGCAATGGTCGCGGCAGAGAGTGTTGAGATCGCGGAGGAGGCGCTCCGGCTGATCGAGGTTGAGTATGAGGTTCTGCCTCCGGTCCTTGACCCCCGACGAGCCATGAAGCCGGGTGCTCCGGTTATCCATGACGAGGTTCCTGCCCCGAAGATGCTGGTCCCGATCCCCTTCGAGCCGGAGAGAAATCGGGTCACATATCTCGACTCCGGTCTGGGCGACGTCGATCAGGCAATCAGGGACAGCGCTGTATTGGTGGAACGGGAGTTTGAGGCTCAAGCCGCCAGTCATGTTCCCACCGAACCGCACTGTTCCCTGAGCTGGCTGGATGAGCATGGTAGGCTGATAATCGTTACTTCCACCCAGGTACCCTTTCACGTTCGACGGATCGTGGCCCGCTACATGGATTTGCCGGTTAAGATGATCCGGGTTATCAAGCCGCGAATCGGGGGCGCTTTCGGGGGAAAGCAGGATATTATCGCTGAGCCGTACGCGGCGGCTCTTGCCTGGAAGACCGGTCGTCCGGTTAAACTTCGCTTCACCCGGGAGGAAGTCTTTATCGCCAGCCGTCTCCGGCATAATATAATCGTTAAAACCAGGGTGGCGGCGGATCGGACCGGCCGATTGTCCGCCCTCGATCTCAAAGCTATCGTCAATACCGGGGCTTACGGCAGTCAGGGGATGACCGTGGCCAGCTGTGTTCCCCTCCGGACCCTGCCCCTCTGGAACTGTCCCAACCTCCGCTTTCATGGGGACGTGGTCTATACCAATCAACCTGTTCCGGCCGCTTATCGAGGCTACGGGGGAACCCAGGGAATCTTTGCCGTTATCGTGGCGATGGATGAGATGATCGAAAAATTAGGGATGGATCCGGTTGATTTCTATCTGAAAAATATTATATCCGCTAACAGCGAAGTGCCGATCCTGGCTCAGTTGGGGGAAGGAGGTTCGTCCAGCGCGCCAATGATCAGGAGCTGTGAACTGGCCGCCTGTATCAGTAAGGGCGCCGCGGCCTTTAACTGGGAGAAGAAGCATTCCCTCCCCCGGGATCGGGGCCGGTACCGGCGGGGGGTAGGGGTGACTATCATGATGCAGGGATCGGCCATTGCTTTTGTTGATATGGCGGGAGCGTTCATGAAAATGAATGATGACGGCTCTTTCAATCTCCTGATGGGGGCGACTGAATTGGGGCAGGGCTCCGATACCATCCTGGCTCAGATCGCCGCCGAGGAGCTGACGGTGAAGACTGAAGATATAATCGTCTACTCTTCGGATACCGATCTTACTCCGTTTGACAAAGGGGCCTTCGCTTCTTCCACCACCTATCTCTCCGGTAATGCCGTGAAGAAGACCGCCGCCCGGGTCCGGGAACAGATATTGAAGGTGGGAGCGGAGATGCTGGGGATATCACCTGATGACGTGGTGCTTTCTGAGGGGAGAGCGATTGGACCGGATAATAACTCGGTATCCTTTAAGGAGATCGGTCATTACTCTCTCTATCAATCCAACCAGACCCAGATCGCCGCCGCCGAATCGGTTTTTCCGGAAGAGTCTCCCCCTCCCTATGCCGCCAACTTCACTGAAGTGGAGGTGGATACCTACACCGGAAAAGTGAGGGTGATTGAGTTTGTGATGGCGATTGACTGCGGGACGGTGATCAATCCAATTACCGCCCGTGGCCAGGCACTGGGCGGAGCGGTAAACGCGATCAGCTACGCGCTGGTGGAGCGCTATATCTATAACAGTAAAGGAAAGATGCTCAACCCGGGCTATGCTAACTACAAGATTTTCGGTCCCCGGGATATCCCCGCTATCAAAACTATCTTCGTTCCCTCCTATGAGCCGACCGGCCCGTTTGGAGCCAAGAGCGTCGGGGAATTGGTGATCAACGGGGGTCTTCCAGCGATCTCAAACGCAATCTATCACGCTGCAGGGGTTCGTCTCCGGACCGCTCCGTTTACGCCGGATCGGGTGCTGGAAGCACTTCTGCAGGAGAAGGAAAAGGTAATCAGTGACCGGTAATCGATGAGCGCTTGGCCTGGTTCGCCGGGTTCCGTCTCTTGGAAGAGAAGTAGAACCGGATGCTGAGCCATTATTATGAGATCCACGGCTGGGACCGGGAGACCGGCCTCCTTACCCGGGAAATTCTGGCGGCTCTCGATCTGGCGGATGTGGCCGATGACCTGGAACGGGAGGGCAAAATTTCTCCCCGGACCTGAGGGCTTTATTAATTATATTGGCTTGACGATCAGCCGGGAGGTGATATTATTAAATACTTACTATGCCAATTATAAGTTATAATTGTACTGATAGGACAGAAGTTGCCGGGTTAATACCTGTTTGCGTATTAACTCAATGTAACAATAATGGTCTGGGTTAAAAACTAAATTAGCGCCGTAGGCGCTAATTTATAAGGAGGTGAAACACGCGGAACTGATTCAGGCGGAGAGATCGGGCAGGCTCGCGCGGCGGGATCCCCAGAAGTTAAAAGTCTATTTTACCAGGAGGAGATGTGATGAGAAAGAGATGGTATATGGCATTGGCGGGAATGGTAGCGGTAGTTTTTTTATTGTCGGTTATTGTGCCCGGTTCCTTTATGGCAACAGCTGGAACGGCCAAGAAAAATGTCAAGGTTGCCCTGATCAATGACGGGAGAGTAAATGACCATGGCTGGAGCCAGGCTTCTTATGAAGGACTGAAGTTGGCAGCTGAACTCCCGGGGGTGGAGATTGCTCACTCCGAGCAGATCCATATCCCCGACTTCGAGTCGGCTCTCCGTGACTACGCTTCCAAGGGTTACGATCTGGTGATCAACCATAGCAGTATCGCCAAAGACGCGGTTATAAATACCGCCCAGGATTTTCCCCAGACTATGTTTCTCTGGACCGATGGCGATACGGTTAAGGATAATATCGCGGTCATCGTTCCGTTGGCCCAGGAAGCCGCGTATCTGGCCGGGGTTCTGGCCGCCAATATGACCAAGACCGGGACAGTGGGAATTGTCGGCAGCATCGATATTCCCAGTACCCACCGGGGTCATGAAGGATTTAAACTGGGTGTGAAAGCAACTAATCCCAAGGTGAAGGTCCTGGAAAACTGGGTGGGAAGCTTTATGGATATAGCGGCCGACCACGAGGCGGCCTTCTCCCAGATTGAATCGGGAGCGGACGTTATCTTTACCGATGACGGAAGTCTTGGGGTGGTGGCGGCCGGTAAGGAGAAGAATGTTTATATCATCGGATCGATCTGGGACCAGAATCCGGTTGGACCTGATGTCGTGCTGACCAGTGTAACCTGGGGATTTGACGAGGCGATCAAGGATGTTGTCGCGGAGCTGCAGGCCGGGACATTGAAGGGCAAATTCTACAATATTGATCTGGCTCATGGCGCTCGCTTGGCCCCTTATCATGGCATGAAGTCAAAGATTCCTCAGGATGTCCAGGACCAGGTAGAGACCGCCCGGAAGAAGATTCTCAGCGGCGAGATCAAGGTACCGGTGGTCAATCAATAGGGACTGAATCTAAGTTGCATAAAATAAAATTGCACCGCGGAGACGCGGAGAACGCAGAGATATACAAAAGTAGATATTAAACTTGTTTAAATAAAGTTAACTCTAAAGAACCAGTAGTTGAACAAGTCAGTTTAATAAATTACTTTCAATTATTCTTTGCGTTCTCCGCGTCTCTGCGGTTCAAAAGAATGGCCGGGAGAAAAGGTCGGGGGTTGCCCCTCCGGGTCGGCCTCCGATTGATTTAGGAGTTAGATTAGATGGAACGGAGTGTTGATGATGCCCGGGCCGGTAAGATTTTATTTGTGGCCCACTGTCTGCTCAATCAGAACGCCAAGGTTCGGGGGATCGCCCGTTTCCCCGCCGCCGTCCGTCCGATTGTCGACCTTCTGCTGGATAATTATATTGCCATCTACCAGATGCCCTGCCCGGAGATGCTCTATCTCGGAGCGATGCGTTGGGGGCAGGTGAAGCTGCAGTATGATTCGCCCATGTTCCGGCGGCATTGCCAGCGGCTGGCGGAGGAGGTTCTCGATCAACTGGAAGACTACCGGCGCTGCGGCTACCGGGTTCCCGGCTTCCTTCTAACCGACGGCAGCCCAGTTTGCGGCTTGAAGAAGACGCCGGTGCCGGCGGAAGATGGAAAGACCTGGGGCGGGATGGTCTGGTCTCTGCCCGCCCAGCGATTCGCCGATGATTCAGGTGTTTTCACGGATGTTCTGAAAGATGAAGCCGCCCGGAGAAACTTGAAAGATATTCTTTATCTGAGTTTCCCCGAGGTGGATGAAGCCGGCCGGCTGGAAGAGACACTGAAAGAGATTAAAGAAAAAATTATAATGCTGAAATCCTAATGACGCCCCGCAAGATGACCCCTGGTTCTCGCGGGGCGTCATTCGGGGCAAGCCTTCAGTGAGCCCCGCCCTCTCGTAGCGGTTGCCTTCAGGTTGACACACGATGGCGACCTGAAGGTCGCCGCTATCGAGCACGAGGCAATGGGTTTCACTGAAACCTTACCATTCGGGTTTCGTCATTTAAATTAGGGCCCTCTATTTTTTGAGATACATCCGATGGATCCCGACCACCATAATCTTAAACCAGATCCGGATCTAAGAGATTCTCCTGAAGTTTCTTATGCCGGCAGCACGGAACCCCCCCAGGTTTTGATGCGGGGGATTGTGAAGCGTTTCCCCGGAGTTCTGGCCAATGACCAGGTCGATCTTGAGATTAAGCGGGGAGAGATCCACGCCTTACTTGGTGAGAATGGGGCAGGTAAATCCACTCTGATGAATATTCTCTATGGGGTATATCAGCCGGATGCCGGCGAGATATTTCTCAACGGCGAATTGGTATCCATCCATACTCCGAAAGACGCCATCGAGCTGAAGATCGGGATGATTCATCAGAACTTCATGCAGATCACCAACTTTACGGTCGCGGAAAATGTCCTTCTCTCCATGAAGAACAGACATGAGCCGTTTCTGGATATCGCGGGTGCGACGGCCAGGATCAATCGGATTGCCGAGTCACTGGGGTTCAGCATAGATCCCGGGGCCAAGGTCAGTTTGCTTTCGATCGGAGACCGGCAGCGGGTTGAGATAATCAAAGCTCTCTATCAGCAAGCGGAGATTCTGATTTTGGACGAGCCCACCTCGGTTCTGACACCCCAGGGGACCAGGGATCTATTTCGTCTGCTCGATGATCTGATCCGGAGAGGGCTTTCGGTGGTCTTTATCACCCATAAACTCGAGGAGATCATGTCAGTCGCCGACAGGGTGACCGTTCTGAGGCTCGGGAAGAAGGTTGCTACCCTGAATCGGGCCGAGACCGATACCCGGGAGTTGGCCCGGTTGATGGTGGGGCGGGAAGTCCTCTATGATATTAAGAAAGAAGAGACCCGGCTGGAAGGAGAAGTGCTCCGGGTGGAAGATCTCCAGGTTTTGAATCGGAAGAAGCTGGTCGCGGTCGATGGTGTCAGCTTTAGCGTGCGCCGGGGAGAGATAGTAGGGATCGCGGGTGTGATCGGGAACGGGCAGAGCGAGCTGAACGCGGCTCTCTGCGGACTGCAGCCGGTTCGCGGCGGTCGGGTAATAATGAATGGGGAGGATCTTACCAATGCCCAACCCCGGGAGATATTAAAGTGGGGGGTAGGGTTTATCCCGGAAGACCAGAATGACGGGCTTCTTATGAATCAGGAGATCTGGGAGAATTTGATCTTAAACGGTCATGGACAGCCTCCTTTTGCCGATCGCTTCGGGCGGATTCTTTTCAAGAACGCGTTCGCGTATTCCCGGGAACTGGTCGAACGTTACAGTATCAAGGTCCGGTCGATTCACTCTCTCCCCCGGGAACTGTCCGGGGGCCACCGTCAGCGCTTGATCCTGGCCCGGGAATTAAGCCGTAACCCGAAACTTCTGGTCGCCGCTCATCCAACCAGGGGGTTGGACGTGGGCGCGGAAGAATATATCCAGCAGCAGCTGGAGCTGGGGAAGGAACAGGGGATGGGGATACTTTTGATATCGACCAAACTGGAAGAGACCATGCGGCTGAGTGATCGGATTGTGGTTATGTATAAAGGTCGGGTTATGGATATTCTGGATCGCGACGAGGCGACGGTAGAGAAGATCGGCCTGTTGATGGCGGGAGTAAAGCAATAATGGAAAACGAAGCAAATAACCGAAGAAGAAGCATCTGGGCTGTCCTCTGGGATAACGATTTTCTCTTCCCGGTAGTAGTAGTCCTGGCATCATTTGTTCTGGGAGCACTGCTGATGCTGATCTCCGGCGTCAATCCCCTGATTGCTTATCGGGCTCTCTTCGATGCCTCCTTCGGTTCGTCTAACAGTATCAGCGAGACCATGGTCAAGGCCTGCCCCTTACTCCTCTGTGGTCTGGGAACGATCGTCGCCTTCCGCTGTAAATTCTGGAATATCGGAGCGGAAGGGCAGATCTATGCCGGAGGGATCATGGCTGCCCTGGTCGGCGCTCTCCCTCTTCATCTCCCCGGCCTGGTTCATATTCCCCTGATGATCTTGGCCGGAGCTGTCGGCGGCGCGCTCTTCGCCTTTATCCCCACCTTCCTCAAGGTTAAGCTGAAGATCAACGAGGTGATCACGACGATCATGTTTAATTATATCGCCATCCACCTGGTAGGATATTTGGTCCACGGTCCGATGAAGGGGAAAGGATTTCTTCCCATGTCGGAGAAGCTTCCGCCGGAGTGCTGCCTCCCCCGTCTGATCCCGGCTACCCGGTTCCATCTTGGTATTGTCATAGCCCTGGTGACGGCGGGAGTCGTCTATTTCTTGATCTGGAAGACTGTGCTGGGATATCGGATCCGGACGGTAGGGGAGAATCTGACCGCGGCCCGGCTGGGGGGGATTAATCCGGTCTCCGTCGTTATCTGGGCCGGGCTGATCAGCGGCGGACTGGCCGGGATTGCCGGGATGGTCGAGGTGGGAGGAATCCAGACCCGACTGGTGGAAGGCTTCTCCCCTGGATACGGCTATCTGGCGGTCGCGGTAGGCCTGGTGGGACAGCTAAAGCCCCTGGGGGTGGTCTTGGCGGCGATTCTCTTCGGCGCGCTCCTTTCCGGGAGTAACGCCATGCAGAGCGCCGTGGGGGTTCCCTTTACGATTATCTACGTGATCGAGGGTTTTATGATCATGGCCATCTCGGCCCGGTTCATGAAGAGGAGGCTGAAATGAACGAATATTTTACCATGATTTTCTTCACCGGTTTTCTCTCCGGCCTGGTGCGGATCGGGACCCCGATACTTATTGTAGCCCTGGGAGAGCTCATCAGCCAGCGTTCGGGGGTTATCAATCTGGGGGTTGAGGGGATAATGCTGGCGGGTTCGTTCTCCGGATTCTATATATGTTATTTATGTAATGACCCCTGGCTTGGTGTGATCGCGGCAATCATCACCGGCGGGGTTCTGGGTTTTATTATGGCGCTTCTCTCAGTTCGCTTCCGGGCCAACCAGATTGTAGCCGGAATCGGCATCTGGATCTTCTGCCAGGGGCTGGTTGGTTTCGCTTTTCGCCGGGCCTTCGGGATTATCACTCTCCCCCCTACGGTGGTAGGAATGACCGATCTTCCGATTCCGCTTCTCTCCCGGATTCCATTGATCGGAGAGGCGTTCTTCTCCCAGAGCGTTCTGGTCTATTTCTCCTGGGTGATGGTACCGGTGGTCTATTTATTCCTTAAATATACCTCCTGGGGATTGAAACTTCGTTCGGTCGGTGAGGATCCGGCGGTCGCCGAAGCGGCCGGGGTGAATTACATGCTGGTGCGCCACCTGGCCGTGATCTTCGGCGGAGCGATGGCTGGCCTGGGCGGCGCTTTTCTGGCCCTGAATGTTCTGAGATTCTTCACCGACGATATGATCGTTGGTCTGGGTTTTATGGCGGTGGCGGTGGTCTTCTTCAGCCGCTGGCGGCCGGTCTGGGTATTGCTGGGGGCATTCATCTTCGCCGCCGCCTCCGCGCTCCAGTTCAGGCTTCAGGCCATGAATTTCCCCCTTAATTATCATATCCTGCTGATGTTCCCGTATATCGCCACGGTTCTGGTGCTGGTTCTTTTTGTCCGCGGAGAAGAAGAACCGGGGGCGCTCGGTACGGCCTACGAGAAAGAACGATAGGTTAGAAGCAGGGGTAAGGGGAAAGGGTGAAGGGATAAGGGGGAAGCGGAATAAAGACTGAACATCGAACGTCGAACTTTCAACTTCGAACATCGAACGTCGAACGACGATTACAGTTTTCAAATTCGCGTAATTCGCGAAATTAGTAGTTCTAAAAAGGGGGCGAGGCGGGGGAAGCAATTCGTGGAAATTCGTGTCCCCGCAAAATGACTTGTAGTCATCGCGGGGTAAAAATTCGTGGACTGCAAAAGGGGCCGAGGTCGGGTGGTGCAACCAGAAAAAGTGACAACTTTAAATCAGGACATGCCAGGCGCCCCGCAAAATCCGCTCTGCTCATCGCGGTGTAAAATTCGCGCTTTTAAAAGGGGGCGAGGCGAATCTTCTAACTTTAGGCACTTATTCATCCGCCATAGCTTTAGCGACGGAGGAAGCGCACTTTAGGCACTTAAGGCACTTTAGAACGTTGCCCCGCCATCGGCGGGGCTATGTTCTATGGAGGTTTCAATGGAGAAGGCTTTTATTGTTACCGGTGATTATGTAATTACCGTCGATCCGGAGCGGCGGATTATCCGGGAGGGGGCCGTGGCGGTGGAGAACGGAATGATCCGGGCGGTGGGGAAGAAGTCGGAACTGGTGAAAGAGATGCCCGGGTGGGAGGTGATCGGGGGGCCGGGCCGGATCGTGCTGCCCGGTTTGATCAACTGCCATATCCACCTGCCGCAGTTTCTCATGCGGGGGGTGAATGATGATGTTGACTGCCTCACCATCTTAAAGGATTACATCTGGACGATCCAGGGACATTATAACGAAGAGGATGCCGCGGTCTCTTCCCGGCTGGGTTTTCTGGAGATGATCAGGGCGGGAACCACCTGTTTTCTCAGCACCGGATTTCATCCCCGCTACGGGATGGATAATATCTGCCGGGAGTTGGAAGAGTCGGGGCTGCGGGGGGTGGTCTCCAAGTACGTGATGGAAGAGGTCCGCTACTCGGATGATTCTGTGGCGATTCACCCCGGTCTGCGGGAGGATGGAGAAACCTCCCTCCGGCAGGCGGCGGAATTGATCGAAGCGTGGGATGGAAAAGCCGACGGCCGGATCCGGGTCTGGATCTCGCCTCGTTCGGTGGGGGCTTATTCTCCGGAATACCTCCGTCGGGTGAGCCGGATGGCAAAAGAATACGGAGTGGGGATGCACGCTCACTGGTCCGAGGTCCCGGAGAATGTCTCGTATATCCGGAATACCTATCAGATGACTCCAAGTGAGTTTGCCCGGGATAACGGCCTGCTTACTCCGAAGACAGTCCTGGTCCATGGAATCTTCTTTGATGAATCAGAATTCGCGTTACTCCGGGAAGGGGGCAGCTCCATCTGTCACTGCCCGGTCTGTAACGCCAAACTGGCGATGGGGATCGCTCCGGTGAGCCGGATGCTGGCCAACGGGGTCAATGTCTGCCTGGGGAACGACGGAATGCTGGACAATAACACCGCTGATCTCTTCCGGGAGATGCGGTCTTTCTGTATCTTGCAGCGTATTCTGACCGAAAATCCCACCTTCCCCACTGCGGCCACCGCCCTGGAACTGGCCACCATCAACGGGGCCCGGGCCCTGGGGATGGAGGATGAGATTGGTTCGCTGGAGGTGGGAAAGCAGGCGGACCTGATAGTAGTAAACAGTGCCCGTCCCCACTTCACTCCGGTTCTGGACCCGCTCTCCGCGATAGTCTGGTCCGCCACCGGGTCCGACGTGGAGACCACCATTGTCGCCGGGAGCGCGCTGATGCGCGACGGCCGGGTGGTTACTATGAATGAAGCCGAAGTCCTCAGCCGCGCCGCAACCCGGGCCCGGAGGGTTCTGGAGCAAGCCGGTGTCACTACCCATCATACCTGGATGATTCAATAAATTTTAATATTTAGCGGGAATGAATCAGTTTATGAACAGCAAATTAATTCCGGAATTAAAAGAGGCCTTGCTGGCCTACGATGAGGAGCGGGTTCGGGTATTGGCGGAGGAGATCGCCAGGGAGGGGGTCCAGGTCCGGGAAGCGATCGATGCCATGGTTATCCTGATTAGAGGTTTGGGCGATCAGTTCGAGCGTACCGAAATTTTTCTCCCGGAATTGATCATCTCGGCTGAGTGCATGAAAGCCGGAATGGCCATCCTGGAGAAACATTTGACCGGAAAGGGGGAGCAGGTCTCGCGCCAGGGAACGGTGGTTCTGGGTACGGTCCGGGGAGACCTTCATGATATCGGCAAGACCCTGGTGGGAACGATGCTCTCGGTGGGGGGATTTGCCGTCCACGATTTAGGCACTGATGTCCGGGCGGAGCGGTTCCTGGAGGAAGCCGAGCGCGTGGGGGCTGATATAATCGGAGCTTCCAGCCTGATTACAACCGGGCGCCCCAGCCAGCGGGAACTGCTTGAGCTTCTGGCCGCGTCCGGCCAACGACAGAAGTATTATATTATCATCGGCGGGGGCGCGGTTACCGAGAACTGGGTCAGCGAAATCGGTGCTGATGGTTTCGCGCGGTCCGCCGGCGGCGCGGTGAAACTCTGTCAAACCCTTCTGGGTTCCAAGTTCCCGGCACCGCTGACTGACCCGGTTATCTGTTAAACTGGAGATTACCCAGGATACAAGATAACTGAGAACTTAGTAACACTTTATAATTCGGGAGAAATCAGATGACGATTAAAGGTTATTCATGCCGCCGCCCCCTGGAACTGTTAAGTTCCGACGAACTGGAGGAGATCCACCAGGGAAGTTTAGCGGTGTTGGAAGATCCCGGCGTGGTCTTTGAAGACAGGGAGGCGCTGGAGATCCTGGCCCGGGGCGGATGCCGGGTGGATCAAAGCCGTAATCTGGTTCAATTCCCCACCTCATTGGTTGAATCTTGTATTGAACAGTCACCGGAGATGTTCACTCTCCGGGCCCGTAATCCGGAATATGATTTGATCTTCGGGGGGGAGACCGTCTATTTCGGGAACTTCGCCACCCGGGACCTGATCGATCCCGGAACCGGTCTCCGTCGTTCGCCCCTGATCAATGATCTGGCCGATTTCACCCGTCTCTGCGACGCGCTGGATCAGGTTCACTTCATCATTCAGCCCTTCGCCTATTTACAGAATGCTCCGGCCCGAGCCCTGGGGGAGTGGATCTACGCCACGGTGGTAAGAAATACCGAGAAGATTACCAACGGTCCCAGTTTCTTCGGCTCGGCGCCGGGGATCGTCCGGATCGCCCAAACAGTCGGTCAGGATGTCCTGGGCGGCATCTGCGCCGCCTCTCCTCTTACCTATCCGGCGGACCAGGCTCAGGGCATCATTGCCTTTACCCGGAGCAACAATCCGGTTTTAATCCTGAGCGGTCCCAGCATGGGAGCGACCGGTCCCGCGACCGTGGCGGGATCGCTCCTGCTCCAGAACGCGGAGATCCTGGCCGGACTGGTTCTGGCTCAACTGGTTAATCCCGGAATCGGGGTAATCTATACCGGCTACTTCACCCCGATGGATATGCGATACGGGACGATGGCTGGCGGAGCGATCGAGGTCGGACTGGGAGCGGTGGCAACCGCCCAGATGGCCCGCCGGTATCGGATTCCGTCCGGGGGCTGGTTCCCCATGACCGATGCTAAAATTCCCGACGCTCAATCAACCTATGAAAAGACGGCCCAGATCATGCTCTGCGCCCTGGCCGGGCTTAACTTCAGTATCCCGATCGGGGGTCACGAAAATGAGTCGGCCCACTCCCTGGAGCAGATCATGATCGACCACGAGGTCTGCGCCATGGCCGGGAGATATCTTGATGGAGTCAGAGTAGATAGAACCACTCTGGCAGTCGATCTGATCCGGGAGGTGGGGCCGATCCCGGGGAATTATCTATCAAAGAGACATACTTTGAAATGGTGGCCTCAAGAGTATCTGATCTCTCCCCTCAGTAACAAGGAGCCATTTGACCGGTGGGAGAAGGGTGGGTGCCGCGCCACCGCCGAGGTTGCCCGGGAGAGGGCACTGGAGATTCTCTGTACCCATCCCGCGCCGAACCTCGATCCCGGAGTGGACCGGGAGATTGCCAGGATTTTAGAAGCGGTGGAGAAAGAAAAAGTATAATAGATTACTGCTCTGGAATTTTCTCTCCCGAAATACTTCGGGATCCCGAGTTGCTTCACATTAAGTCTCGGGACCGAAATACTTCGGGATCCCGAGGTGTCTAATATTAAGTCTCGGGACAATAAACCGCGGATTAAGCGGATTAGGCGGATTGTTTTTTCTTTTAATCAGCATAATCAGCATAATCCGCGGTTAAATAAGTTGACCGAGCGAAATTAGGGCTAAATTCATAATAAAATGACCACGAACCGGATAGTACGATCTCCCCAGGAACATGATATTGGAGGGAAGGTCCGGGCCCTGCGTAGAGCCCGGAATCTGACACTGGAGGAGCTGGCTGAAAAACTGGAGGTGACCGCCAGCTATCTCTCCCGGCTGGAGCGGAATCATAATCTCCCCTCGCTCCACCTGCTGGAACGGCTGGCCGGTGTCTTTGACGTGGATATCGGAACCTTCTTTGAGCGAACCATCGCCGAGGCCAAGCCCAAGAGAGTCCTCCACGCGGATGAACAGATGGAGATCATCGCCTATCAGGGCCGTTTGGTGATCAAGTACTTCGCTCATATTCTTTATCCTCATCCATCTCTGGAAGTGATGGAGAACTTATTAAAGAAAGGAGGACGGGTGGTATTCCCCACCCGGGCGGGGGAGTGCTGCATGATCGTGATCGATGGGGAGATCAACGTGGAAGTGGGACAGGAACGGCACACCCTCTCCGAGGGAGACAGCATCTACTATACCACCGATCAGTTCCGCCGGATCACCAACACCGGGAAGAAAGACGCCCGGTATATTTCGATCCTCTATCCGCCGGCGTATGTATGAGAATAAGTGCCTTAAGTGCCTAAAGTGCGCTTAAGTGCCTAAAGTTGTCGCCTCGACTGGCTTGTTTGGAAAGAAATAAATGTCTGGGTAATAAGTATCGGAATAATAATTGTCAAAATAATAAACAATATAGCACTGGCTGCCTCCCGAGTATATTTTACCGGGGTGGCAATGATGTATTTTTTAACTTTAGGCACTTGGCTTAAGCGGGATTCTAAGGCCTTACAGCCGGGTGAAAGCGAATAACTTTAGGCACTTTTCCGCCAGAGGCGGATCAGCCTCTGGCTGAAGCGCATTTCAAACTTTAGGCACTTCAAACTTCTTTAAGGACTTTAGGCACTTTAGCGCACTTTAGGCACTTCAAACTTTAGATACTTAAGGCACTTCTTTTAATATGACCAGTTCAATCGACATCGGCAGCAAGCTGAAACGGTTCCGGGTGGAGCGGGGGCTTACCCTGGAGCAGGTTGCCCGGGAGCTGAATTTCGCGCCCAGTTACCTCTCCCGTCTGGAGCGCAATATCTGCTCTCCGGCCCTGGAGACTCTCTATGATCTGGCCCGATTCTACCGGGTGGAGATCACCCGGTTCTTCCGGAAGGAGTGGATGGAAGAGGGCGCCGGAAGAGTTCTGCGAGCCGGTGAGCGCGACTGCTTTGTCAGCCGGAACGGTAAAATCCGGACCTGGCCCTTTGCCCATCTCAAGTACCAGGATCCTTCTTTTGAGGTCTATACGGTCGAACAGGCCCTGGGAGTTACCAGGCGGTATCGCCCCTCCGCCGGTGAGGCTTGTGTTCTGGTTCAGTCCGGGATGCTGGAAGTAGTAATCACCGGAGAACAATATATTCTCCGTTCGGGGGATAGTATATATTTTTCCCTGAAAGAGCCGCGCGCTTTTGCCACCAAAGGCAAGCGCCGGCTCAAGATGTTAGTGGCTATTTACCGGACCGGGCGAGAATAACCAATCACAAGATAGAGCTTCCATGAAAAGCTCGGTATTTCATCCTATTCTCTGTGTGCTGATAAATTCCGGTGGAAGATGCCCCCGATAGCATTGCGACCTAATAGTGTTAAATATGAATAAAATAGAAATAATATTTCTCTTGACGTATTATAGCATTAAGGCTATATTGCCCACAATGATCCATCAGTATTGATAAATAAGAATATTTATTGAAATAATTTGTTGGCTGGTAACAGTAGAAAGTAGTTTCTAGAAGGAGGAAGTGCCATGTCGAGAGAAGAGATTCTGCAGAGAATTATTGACGCCATTATTGCCGGAGATACCCCGGCGGTGGAAGCGGCGACCCAGGAAGGGCTGGACTCCGGTATCGCGCCCGAAGCCCTGATCGATGAGGGAGGGGCGAAGGGATTGGAGATCGTGGGGGAGAAGTTCGAGAACCTGGAGATGTTTATCCCGGAACTGCTGATCGCGGCCGAGACGATGCGGGCACTGAACAAGCTGGTCTTTCCCCATCTCAGTCGTGAGGAGAGAGGCGAGGTGGTGGGAGTAGCGATCGGGACGGTGGCCGGAGATACCCACGACCTGGGGAAGAACATCGTGGCTACCCAACTAAACCTGAAGGGGTATGAGATCTATGATCTGGGGGCGGCTGTTCCGATCAAGAGCTTTCTGGAGA
>Ga0222636_1000288_pt1 | contig 28511 bp, 22 predicted proteins | sample AntAcemetagen141_FD_179811 | JGI IMG/M metagenome (GOLD analysis project Ga0222636, IMG submission 179811) | Saline water microbial communities from Ace Lake, Antarctica - #141 | ecosystem: Environmental > Aquatic > Non-marine Saline and Alkaline > Saline | place: Antarctica: Ace Lake...
GACCGGTGGACGCGCCACGTCGGCAATGGCCGGCACAGGAATCGTCTTTACCATATCACGGAAGAGATCATCACACGCCCTCAGTAATTGTATGTCTCTGATATTCATGGAGGCGGCAATCACAGTTGCTATGATACCAATCGGTGTTGTGGAAACACCTCCTTCATGTATGCGGGCTACATGTTTGCCACTCCAGAGGAAATGTCCCGTTTTGGCATCATACATTTCAACCCGGGCACCCACGGAGACCTGGGAATAGATTACTGCGAATATCTTGTCAAAATTGGAAATCGATCCATAGATTATCGCATCAACATTCAGGATCTCCCCAAGCTCTTGAGGGGTCTTGTTGTGAATAATTTCCGGATCGGTAAACCCCGCCTTTCTCAGCAGATGATCAACGCGGTAGAGCTCCATATCTTTAAAGGGAAGAGAACTGAAATGATTGTAAAAATACTTTCGAACCGTTTCCGTTCCTCTCTGGCTTTCTGATTCATCAACAAAGGGAAGTACTGCTATGGTACGGGGTTTATGCTTTCCCATAAAAGGATCAATTTTATATGTACCTTTGAACATCGCCAGTATTTCAGGGCTTATGACAGTCTGCTTTGTGGCTACCACGCAACCCTGAACGACAATGAACAAAAAGAGCAGCGCCGGGATAAAGGCAAATTTTACAAAATTTCTTCTCATAACAACCACCATGAGGTGACCGGGGCGGTGGGACAATTCTTTTGCATCAAACACACCCGCACCGACTCACTTTTCCTCCGTTCCCAGCTCCCCCCTGCTCCCATAACTGAACTTGGGTTACCGCGACTACACTGGCAGACAGCGCTGAACAACTACCGGATTTTTATTGTGTCGGTGTTTCAACTGGCTGACTTGGTTCACTTTCAAGCCCATCTTTATCTACTGCCGTTATGACATAAGTCTTTTTCTTCCCGGTTGCCATATCAGGCAGGCTAACCATGGTTGTCTGTGCAGTCGAAACCTCTTTTGTAATACCGAAAAGAGCCTTCTCATAGATTACGTAGTGGTCTATATCCGCTTCAATGTTCGGGGTCCAGATGAGAACACCTTCAGAATTTATGGTGAGTCCTTCGGGGCTTTTCGGCACTGATTTGGTCATAACGGTTATTATTTCTGAATGATCACTTTGTAATCCGTCTTTGTCCTCTGCCATAATCTTGTACCGATATTCCTGTCCATCCTTCAATTTGTTATCAACATAACCTGTTATCTGTTTCAGCTTTGCAATTGCTGAAAATCGCTTACCGTAATCAGAACTGCTATAAACATGGTAAAGGACAATATCCTTCTCAGGATTCGGCGCCCACTTAAGGGTTACCATTTTGACCTGCAATTCAACACCCTCAAGACCTTCAGGTTTTACTGGTCTTGGTTTTGTGGCGGCACAAACGGCATCGGACATGACGCTTTCAACATCAACCTTATTGTATGATGTAATCCTGTAACAGTAACTGGTATTATCGTCGAGTCGGGTGTCAACAAACCTGTTCTTTCCCAGCCCTGACATCGCCTTGATTGATGAATACGTACCGGAGATATCAACGCTGCGGTACAGTTTGTAACCTTTAATTTCATCCTCTTCATTCGCCTGCCAGGTAAGTTCTACCTTCTTAACCATGGCAGGTTTTGCCTGCAATCCTCCAACAACAGGCGGCTTGCCTCTGGTAATTGCAAAAACCGTCTCGGAAGGAGAGGTTTCCACGTCTTTGTCATCAAACGCCGTTATGTGATAATAATAAGTTGTTTTATCTCCAAGTTCCTTATCGTCGGTAAATTTCACCTGCTTTGTTTTTTTCGTGCTATTCTTATTTATTTTCTTTATCTTATCAAATCCCGTTGTCCGGTCTGAGCTGCGATAAACATAATAGCCTTTAATATAAGGCGACTCAGCTTCGCGAAAGACAAGTTCTATCTCCCTTATCATATCCCCAGTGGCAGCAACATCTCTGACAACAGGGATGGTGCTTCCCTTAACGGGAGTTGAGAAATCACTTTCCAAGTCTTTTGTATCATATGCTGTTATCTTGTAATAATAGTCTTCTCCATCAGTTAGATCCTTATTGACAAAACTCAGCTTCAATAATTTACCAAGGGTCGTGGTAGACTGTTTCACCCGTCCGGTATCCTTGAGATGGATAGTGGCAACCTGATTATACGGCCCTTCTTCCACCCTGGCACGATAGATCTTATACCCCTTCAGCCTGTTTGTATTCTGACTCATTGCAGGGGAGGGAGCCCATATTATTTCAACACTTCTTACATGAGGATCAGTGCTCAGGATTATCGGGGGATTCGGGGTTGGGGCGGTTTCGGCGGAAACAATCTCGGAAAAACCACTCTGACGTCCCTTAGAATCGTATGCTCTTATTTTATAATAATACGCCGTCCTGGTTTCGAGATATTCGTCAAGATATTCCGCCTTGTGCACCTGGGCAATCCTTGCAAACGGCCCGGTTTTTGAGGCACTCCTGAAAATTTTATATCCGGCGGCATCCGTATCGGCTGGATTTTCCCACTTCAGGTATATTCTACTTTTTCCACTGGATCTTGCCGATATTTTCACCGGCCCCTTAAAACCCTGCTTTCCACTATCAACGAGCTGATTGAGGCTGCCCGTAAGAACCTTAGTAATAAGGACGGTAAGTTTATTAATTTCGGATGCCATTCCCCTCTGACCTATAGATTTCAACCGTGCGTTAAGAATCATTTTCTTCCGATCAATCTGGACAACACTGCATTTTATGGTGATAATGGATCCCTTTTTTGCAACACTGCCCGTTACTATTGCGAATAGTCCCAATCTGTTCCCGACGTTAATAACATTACGGAAATCACTATCCTGCTGCAGATCATTCAATTCCAGAAAACCTTCCAGTTCTTTGCGCTCGATAATCTCTATCGATGTTGTGGATGCCAGCTCGTTTGCAAGCATATTTGTCACGGTAGTACCGTATCCCGCAGATTCAATATTTAGTGTGCTGAAATTAAACACACAAATCCTGACCCCAGGAGCGGCATTCGCCGATACAGGTATAAAAACCAGGAGTAAAAAAAGCGCTAAGAGAACTATAGATCTTATTCTTGACATCTGCAAACCTCCATAAAAAATACCCGCAGTGTAAACCGCGGGCATTTTGGCCTGAACTACTTGTTTTGGGTCAGCTTTTCAATGATATCCTGTGATTTCAGAGTAATAGGTGTCGTAATTCGCTTTAATTTTTCATCAAAAATGGCATCCATGAATTTCTCTACCGCTTGCTCGTAACGACGTCTCTTAACCTGTACCTGAGCTTCATTAAAGTATTCCACTTCAAGGCTCTGAAAATGTTTGAGCACGTTCTGTCCCACCTGGGCAGCTTTAGCGTTGGATAATTCATCAAGGACTTCCAGTTCGGAGGGAAGATCAAGCGCATCATAAGGAATGTTGGCCATGGGAACCTCGTCCTGATACCTGTCCTCTTTGATAAGCTTTCCCGCCGTCGTATCGGTAGAAAGATTTTCGCCTGTTGAGGTATCCACCAGCTTATAGGCTATTTCTATCAGGGAACTTATTTTGGTTACACCCGCATTATATGAAATCAATTGATAATTCTTCTTTTCTCTTTCCTTCGCAGGCGCGTTCTTCCAGTCTTCCGCACTCGCTTTGGGATGCTGAAGCAACCACAGGGTAAAGTCAGGATTGGGAATCATTTCCGTATCCACCACCACTTTAACCTGTTTTGAACTTCTGTGAGTGTTGGAATTAACGGAATACTGAAGGACATCACCCAATATGAATGTATCTATTCCCCTCATCTTTGCCGCCTGGGCAGATTTAACATCGACCAACCCTGTCTGCCCCAGCTGCATTTCCCGCAGGATTGACTGCAGATTTTCACGTTCAATAATTCTAACATCGCCGCTGGCATTTGTATGAAGAAATGCTATGAGCTTATTAGAAACGATCTTCCCGGCATCTTCATTGTTACTCGGGGTGCCAAAATCAAAAACGGCTATTGATTTTTTTATCCTTTTCATAATGCCATCCTTGGCCTCCAGGGTCTTATTAAAAAGATCTTGATTGTCGGGGTTCAGAACTTCCAGTTTCTGAAGCCACACAAGGGCATTGCCCCACATCTTCTGCTTTAAGTACTTATTAGACCTCTGCAGAAGCTTGTAAGAAATGTTGTCTATTAATTCATTGAAAAGAGCCCCGTCCTGAATAATCGGGGAGTAAGCTCGGGCCAGTTCAATCTTGTTGCAGGCCTGATTGAGTACACCAAGTCGTGTAAATTTAACGGCTTCATCAAAATATTGTTTCGCGAGTTGAACCTTCAGAGACTCAACCTGATTCGCGAGCTTTTCATTGTCCGGCTGACATTCGAGCGCCCTCTCGTAGAACAAGAATGATTTTTCCAGATCTTTTCTACTCAAGGCCTTGTTGCCTTCTTTAATGTAATAATTTACATTGTCTTTCGATATTGCATCCTGATACAATCTGCGGACATCAAGGAAATCGGGGTTTATATTCATAGCCGTCTTAAAAGCCTGAGAGGCCATTTTCCAGTCATACTCTTTGGAAAATTCCAGGCCCTGTTTGTAAAAGAACCTGGCGCCCTGCTCTTCGGCCCTCGCAAGTTTATCACCCGTATCCTCATAACCGGAAAAAATTCCATTGATTCGTCTCAACTTTGTAATTGCTGACATCCAGTCCTCTTTGACCAGATCCGACTCAGCATCGAGGTATAATGTCTTTATCTCAGCAAGGAGTCCTGCCTTTTTTGACTCCACACTATTACAAAAAGACTGAATGACCTTATTCCCAGGATCCAGACCGCCGGCGCGGTTTGCTTCCTTCAAAACCTGATCAAGAAAAAACAAGCCTGGATCAACATTAGAGGCTAATTTCTGCCGCGCTCTTTCATAGTGTGCCTTTGCAGCCTCACTTCTGGCCTGGGTCAATTTTTCCTGATATTGTCTGCTGGCCGGATTCTCCTTTACAGCTTTTTCAAAATAAACAATGGCCTCATCCCATCGATTGTTTTTACTCAATTGCTCGCCAGTCTTAAAACTTTCCATACCGGCACATCCAAAAATGACAAGCAATAGCAGTATGCCGATCAATGCCAGACAATTTCTCATTATAAGCTTCATTTTCACATACCTCCCAGGATGTTGATTAAGGTAACAATTTAATAACGATTTTGTTCTGTGTTATTTCAACAATTTTGACCTTTCGTCCCCTCATTTTTATTGACGCTATGTCATCGGCCATGTTCAGGGTGTTTCCCCTTATTTCGATATCCAGTTCAACCCGCCCCCTCGCAAAAGACCTCTGGAATAAATGCTTTATACCCCTCACCTGAGTCTTCAAGATTGATTTGAATTTTGAAAGGTCCGTATACGACTTGAGTCCGGAGGCAAGCAGTTTCACCGTCACAGTATTTGTCAGTTCAGAAGACGCGCGTTCTACAATCTGGTCCATGATGTTTTCTGCTAATGTACTGCCTATATCTTCGACAATCGATCTGCTTCCACCTGCCCCGCCTGGCGCAGTTCTAACAGCGTTGTCAGAGGCTATAACATAACCGGTGTCAACCTTAACTGCTTTGACGGATGCAACAGCATTGTTTATTTGCATTTCAATCTTGTCAACCGTAACAGACCTGCTGGTAAACTCAATGCTGCCGATAATCATTATTTCAGCACCGTAACGGTGACCCAGCTTCCTGACAGCTTTATCATTAGTGGCCAGGGCCTCAAGACGTTCATGCTTCATATTGTTCTTCACTGTTTCCGCATCAATCACCTTAAAACCGTTAGACAGGAAAACCTTTGACATTGAGGACTCGGCTGTCCGATCAGCCCGCGTTTTTTTATTAAACATTATCATCAATCGAGGCTTGGACTTTCGCAACATGACAAGATTAATAGCTGCCATTTTGTTTTTGAGCTTACCGAGGCCGACATCGGCCTCGATAGTAATTTTGAAAGTATCGCCTTGTCTTTCTTCTGAAACAACTTCGTATGAATTAATGAAACCCCTGGATTCGGCTAAAATCGTGTCTAATTTAACCTCAAAATCCTCAACCTGCGTGGTACTGGTTACAAGTACCCCTACAGATTTCTCCACAACATTTCGCAAGGCATTCTCCAACGCCGCATCCCTGGCAATATCAACACGTCCGTCATGGACGTATGATGTCCCTTGTGACAGCACCAAATTCTTCGCTTGAGATGATGCCACAGCTACAAGTGAAATAAAGACAACTAAGCTGATTATTGCAATCTTCTTCACTATTCACACCTTTCATTTTAAAGATAGTTTTCACTAACAGTGAGCAGACCCCACTGGATGGATTTCATCGTAAACAGCTTGGATTCTATATTGAAACTCCATATAGAGTCAAGTGCAATTCTGACAGTGCAGCTCTGAACTCTGATTCACCATCAAAGGAATAAAAAGAATTCAGGAAATCAGTGTGATACCAGATGCACGAACAGTGTTTTTTTTGTCGTTTATGATACAATTTTCCTGTTCGATTATGATATAGTCTTGACTCAGTTACCAAATTCTACATGGTGGCCGTATGATGAAAAAACAAATGATATCATTATTATCCCTCTTGGTGTCGTTTGCTTTTTTAGGCGGGTGCATGACACCAATGCAGATGGTAGATTTGGGTAAGGGTTTAAAGTCCAGCATAAAGATGAAGTCATGGTCCGATAAAGAACAGCATTACAACAAATTGATGAATGAGGGAAAATACGACGAACTGGTTGAGGAATGCAAAAAAGCGCTGGAAAATTCTGAAAAAGGCGACGCATTGCGGGAAGCTCGACTGTTTATGATAAAGAGTTCAAAGTACAAAAAGCCATTTTACTGGGCAGCCTTTTCTTTAACAGGTGATTATAAATAACAGATCAGGGAGGAGACAGGATGACAGGAAATACTCGAATTAGTGAAAATTTACTCATTTTTTTATCTCTATTTCTATTGATTCTGATAACACCACAAAACGGTTATAGCGAGGATACCCGGGGCATTAAAGTTGTTCCTGATCAGGAGCAACGCTCCTCCATACACAATATTGATGGTTATGCATATCTTTCAGAGAATATGACAGTGGCCCAGACCAGATCTGCAGCATTTGCCAACGCCAAAAGGCAGGCGCTGGAGTCCGCAAAAACCTATATCAAATCGAAGACCAAGGTAAAAGATTTTCAGGTCGAATATGACATGCTCTGGTCGGACGCGGAAGGGGCTGTCACCGTTATTGAACAGAAGGATCACGGTATTGAGGAAAATAACCGCTATCACGTCTGGATCAAGGCGGAGGTTTTGTATAATCTCATGCCCAAAAAACCTGGAACATTCCAGGGAGCAATAATGGACAGCAATGCTCCTCTTACCGTAAAAGTCTGGACTGATAAAAAACATTACAACATGGGTGAAAATATCAGGATTTTCATTCAGGGAAATCGTGACTTCTATGCACGTATTGTGGACGTTATTTCAAGTGGCGAGATTATACAACTTCTTCCGAACGACTTTCGTAAAACAAACTCATTCGTGGGTGGAAAAGTTTACTCAATTCCGGACAAGGGTGACCGTTTTGATTTGAAAGTTGCCCCCCCATATGGAAAAGATCGTATTGTGGTATACGCCAGTGAGGCGCCACTGGGTGAAATAGCCACTGATTCAATCGGGCAGGGGCTCAGGCAATATCGCGGATTGCAGAAAAATCTGGCAGTAAAAACACGTGGCATTAAAGTAACAGGGAGCGGTATGGACATGAATAGTGGCGCGGAATTCTACGAAGCAACATGGATGCTTACCACAAAGAAATGACGAGACATCAGCCAGACTATCGCACATCAAGGTGAGGTCACCCGGTTATTGGCCGAGTCGGAGCAGAGCAATCGTGGATAGTTATACCTTCTCCCTTGCGATTCTGCCGCCCCGGATCATTCTGATTGCGAGACTCACCGTATTGTAAGTCCTGCAACCCGGTAGTTAAATTCATAACTGAGAGCGCCACTCCAGTCCTCTTCGTAAACACCTTTATATCGGGTGCCATCAACCGGTCCAACTGGCTTTCCATAAGTGAAAAACCAGTTCAGGATTGGGCTTCCAGTATATCCAAGACCGATCCAGTACGAGCCTGGCATAAGGACAGTGGCGCCTCGCGTGAAATCAAAATCCACCCAGCGATATCCCGGTTTGAAGGAGATACTTTGCAGGTCGAGCATATCACTGGCGCCAATGATGTCTCCCGGCTTGCCGTTGTTATCGTTGTACAAATCCACCCATAGTTGACCTTCGCCGCCGAACTTGTGCAATGCTAAACCCAGTTTCTGGAGCTTGACTGGTTCTTTAAGGACAAAGACCTGCGCGTATTGTGTAAGTTTTGTCGTCACATATTCGGCAGTTTCCACATAGAAATCGCGGGTTTTCTCAAAACTTTTTTCACCCGTCGCAGTCGTTGGTGTTGGAGGAAAGGCGAAATCAATGTTTTCCGGAAAATCAAGATTACCGGACACAAATGGAATGACGTAACGGAATTTGGTTTTTTCAGCATCCGAGATAAAGGGCGGGGGCGGCGGAGATATAAACTTAATTTTTTTGAAGCTGGCATTTACAAAGGGAGACATGAGAAGGTTATTAGGACCATAGGTCTCCCTCGTACCTGTGACTTTTACCGAATCACTATCAAAATCGGCGTTGATCGCCTCCGATGTTCTCAATTTGCCCACGCTTCCCTTTGACTGGGTCCACCTGAGACGTCCGTCATTTATGGTTTCGTTATTGTCGATACCCACTTCAATCCTGATGAAACGGTTGGCAACAAACATGGATGTCTGTTGAGCGTCGAGGGGGACCCATCCAAGGTCAGGGAACCATACTTCAATCCACGAATGACGTCCCTGTCCCATTTTTACGGTGAGGATACCTCCCTTACGGTTAATATTAAACGGTTTGCTCAAAGTAACACCGTTTACAATACGCACGGGTATCCCGACGGAACGCATCAGGGCGGCAGACAGGTGTGAGAAGTTCTGACAGTTTCCCTTACCAGATTCGAGGGAGTAAAGGGCATCGTATCTCGCGGGCGGAGTCACATAACGCACGTGATCGATCACCCATGTAAGGATGCGCTGAACGGCATCGAATTCTGTTTTCACACTGCGAGTAAGATCTTTGGCTCTGCTTGCAATGCGGGAATTATTGACCTGGACCTGTTTGGTTGATTTCAAATAATATTTGATTTTTTTGGGGACATTTTTAAGAGGAAAAGAAGCGCCGGTTTCCAATGCTTTTAATCTGGTTGTATTTGATGCATCAAAGACGAGGCGCGCATCGATAGACCGTGGCGGATTCATCCACGTCGCAGTAATGATCTGATTTCCCCGGTCATCAGTATTTGTTGTCTTGCTTGTCGGACTGGGTGAAAGGTTGATGTCAAATCCCTGGATATTCTGGTTAAAAGTTGGCGATTCAAATGATGGAGGAACAACAAAGCTCAAAATCGTTTTTTTAACCCCGGGGACGGTTGTTATGTTCTTCTCAAGCTCAAAGCGAATCTGAGATGACATATTCCCCTTGACCGTGCAGTTCTCGGCAAACGAGGGACAATTCCAGGCAAAAATAATGAAAATGGATAGGCATACAATTTTTTTCATAATTACACCCCTTTGAAGTGCGTGTGCAACTGCTTCATGTTTATCTTTATCCTGAGGCCCGATTTATGCGAGTCGTAACTGCCAATGTTACCAGACTGAAGAAAGCTGAGCAAATCGCATAAATCGGAATACTTACAGATTGCGATCACATTGTTGTTTAAAAATACCTTTTTTTTATTTTGTGTCAAGACAATTTATCAAAATGGACAAATCGGTCCGTCTCATTAACAACATCCTTGCAGTCTTTTATAATAGTACGGATTGCATCATGCTACAACTACGGGCAGACTACTTACTACCGACCTGACGGAATTTTATCCTTGACAAACAAACGACGCCTACCTATAGAGACAGGCGATCAGAAGTAATTTCATATCAGTACATACCTTCTTTGAGTGCAGTTTGTAATGATCGAAGGTCGGAATCAAGGGTTTTCGAATCTATTCAAGAGACTATAAAAACAGGAGGTCCACATGAAGAATCAATCTAAAATCCAAACGATTCAGAAAGAACTAAATAAAAGGGGGTTCACTGCAGTCGCACTGGCGGTTTTCGCAGTGCTTCTCATCCTTGTGCCGGCCGGAACATCCTGGGCCGTTGAGCGAAATTGCGAATACGAGATCAGGGTGAAGAGCAACGCGGAAGGGATAAATTCAATGGTTATTCCAGGGGGTGTCGTGATTTCGAACGGAGATTTTAGCTCAGCAGGTGGTCCTCATGAATCGAGTGCTAGGCAACGTGCCAGGTGGAGAGCCTCGGATGCCGCCAAAGCATGCTTTAGGGCGGCATGGCGGTCAACGGGTAACCCCCGTGAGTGCCGTATCAACGACAACCCATCGCACAACAACGGTGCGATGAAACGGTACAATATCACCAATCTTGCCGCGGTTGCCAGGGAAACCATCTGCTCCGAGGCCCGCCGCAGGGGTCTTCAACGCGTCCGTGATTACGAGGTTTACGCAATGGTCAAGGGCAGCGGCGACGTGCAGAATGAGTGCAGCTACGCGTTTAACTGGAACAATTATTACACCATCGCCCGGGGTACTAATCTGAACTGTACTCCCGAGCAGGAAACCCGATACAGCGGCTGGTACGACAAAAGCGCCACCGAGATGCGGGCCGTCGTCAACCGGCACTGCCGAAACAACCGGAGTGGCGCCCGCGGCCGGATCAATCATTTTGAGATCAACCGCAATGACGGTCGGATAAGGGCGCATTTCACCTGCTATTGAGGTGCCGCTGCCATTTGCGAATATTGGTAAATTCCTCGGCCTGACAGGGATCGTCTTTCTAATATCTGGATAGTTTTTCAGACAGATCCCGGATAGTTGTGCTCATGGTCTGATATTTCTTCGTGTTTTCCTCGGAGTGTTGAGGCTCCGTGCTGAACCAGTCTTCCATCTCTTTTTCGGTTCTCTCCAGATCTGTCTTCAGTTTTAGATACTGTTTATGACTATCAGCTCCGAGTCGTGCCGCTCGAAATCCCTGGGCACTTGATTTCAGATCAGTAACCTTCTGCTCGAGTTTTTCTACTCTCTGCTTTGCAATTTTGAGCTGCTGGTTGTAAATCTTGATGGCCTTGTCGCATTTCACAATCTGATTGACCATTGCGAGATACTCTGATCTGTCTTCTGGATTGAGGGTCCTTGAATACCTGTCTATGTCAGCGGGCCTGTACCTGAAAAGCTTCTCCAATTCCGCAATAAAGCTTGTGGGAGTATCCTCCTCTCCGACCCCGAATCTGCCCAGCTCAGTCTTTGCATCGTCGTCGAGTACAACGTAAGATGGGAAGCCATCAACCATATACCTCGCTTTGAGCTCATTGTTTCTTTCAACATACCTCTGGGGTACAATTGTACTGTCTTCAGGAAAATCAATTACAACCATTAATATATTATCCTTTGCATAATCCTCCCATTCCTGCCTGGAGAAAACGTTTTCATTCATCGTCCTGCACCAGCTACACCAGTCTGAGCCGGAGAAGTTAAGTAGAACAGGGAGCTTCTTCTCATTCGCGAACCTGCTGACAGCCTCAAGGTCCATGGTCCATTTACCCGGTATCGCCCCTTTAAGATCAACATCCGCAGCAAACAGGCTGCCTGCAACTGAAAGCATAACAAAACCGGCCATAACCAATAATAAATTTCTTATCACGATTTCCTCCTGTATTTTGTTAAACGCATAAAGGCTCACGACGCTATCAGAAAAAGCGCAACGAGGGCGACCGCAACGCCGAACCACTGCCGCGGAACCAGGCGCTCACGAAGAATCAACCAGGCCAGGAAAACTGTCCCGGCCGGGTAGAGTGATGTCAGGGTCGTAGATATATCCAACCTTCCCATGCGGGATGCGAGGGCGAAGAAGACATTGCCCGCTGCCTCGAAGATGCCCGCCATGACGATGATGAGCAGCTGAGGATTCCACCGCACCGGCACCATTTGGCGGCTCACACAGACAACTACCAGTACCATCGTAATCGCTACACCCTTCGCCATGGCCAGCGGCCAGAAGATCGAAGTTTCGCTGACCTGATCGATAAAGATAAAGAAAAAGCCAAATCCAATCCCGGCCAGAATCGGCAGACCAAGTTCACGAAGGTGAACCGGTGCGGCTGCCCCGCCGCCAGCAAGATACCAGATCGCGCAGAGCCCCAGTAGCAGACCGAGAACCTGTCCTCCCGACGGCGGCCCTTCTATTAATATCCCAGATATGATGGGCAGAACAGCGCCGACTACGGCGCTAACCGAGGCCACAACCCCCATGCTTCCCCGGGCAAGTCCGATATACAACGCCACAAGGCCGGCCGTCCCGAAAAACCCGGCCAGTCCCCCGAAAAACAGGTTGTTCCAGGATGGTATCGGCTCCTTGAGCGTAAGAGCAAATCCGAACAGAATTGCAAAAGCAACGCATTGCGATAAGAGGAGAACATTGAAAACTCTGATTCTTTTGGTAACGAATCCACCGCAGAAGTCGCTGGTGCCAAAACTCGCCGCGGCGGCAAGACCGCAGAAAAGTGCAAGTACTTCAGATCCCATATCCTGTAACGCGCCTCTTTAACTTGTGACGTAAAATAGAACACTGGACTTAGTGTCTTCTTACAGTAATGTCAAGAAATCTGCGCCCGCATAACGCGATCTTTGGGCCTCAAGAGAGAGCTTTCATCCCTTGATTCACCATCATAACAGGTGAGCCCTTGAGAAGCATGGGTTCATAATGATATATTTGCAGTCCTCAGGTACAGGCAGGATTGCTGTAAAACCTTAGTACTAAAAGAATTCGTAAAATTAGGCGGTGGATTTTGGTCATCACATATAAATTGCTTCTTCGCTGACCCTCTGCTATTCTCGAACGCCATAACAGACTTATCTTTTGCCGGAGGAATGCCGTGGAGAAAATCAAACTCAGCCCGCAGGATCGGCATGAACGATCACGCCATTCTTAATTATCTGCGCGTGTCATGGATCACACCCGAAGAGCACAAACGACTCGCCCGCAGGCTGAATGTGAACAAAGGCATACGGAAAGATGATCGACAATGATAATCGTCGGAATACTTGAAAAACTGTTAGACTTTTCCAATATCAGAAGGAGGATAAAACTCTCTCGCGAGCACGGGCATATCAAAAATCCATCCTTGAATTGATAGATGGTCCCGGGTTGAAGGATGAGGCCACCAGTAAGATAATCGCAAGTTATGCTCACCTCCTTTTCTGGGCGCCCTTTATTGTGGTTGGCGATGGCGGATAGGATGATCCTTAAAAAAGTGGGGCACTATTATCCTACATCCATGATCACCTGCATCACATATAGTAATGGCCATTATTCCATTGTTACACAAAGCCGTTTTTCTTATACTCGCACTGCGAAAAAGGAGATTCTTATCAAACGAAAGGCTTTGAATAAAGGATATTGATATGAGTGACACAACACCACAGTATCGCAATTTACAAAAACACCTTGATAATCTTCCAGTAGGGTTTCCCGCAACGGAATCGGGTGTTGAAATCCGGATTTTGAAACATCTCTTCACTCCCGAAGAGGCAGAATGCGCTCTGTACCTTACCCTTTTACCTAAAACCGCTCAAAAAATTCATAAACGTCTGAAGAAGAAAAAATTACCGGAATCTGAGCTGGAAAAGATTCTGGACGGGATGGCAGATAAAGGGGCTATCAACCGGCACATTAGAAAAAGCGGCGTAAAATATTTCAGTGTCCTGATGCTGGCCATCGGCATGTTTGAATTTCAAGTAAATCGCATGACTAAAGAATTCTACAAGGATTTCTCTCAATATCTTCATGAGGCCTTTCGGGATGAAATTTTAAGCACAAAGATTCCACAGTTAAGGACAATACCAACTGAAGGGAGTATTGCTCCGGAACTTCCGATTGCAACATATGACCATATTAGAGAATTAATTGTTCAATTTACGGGACCGATTGGTGTAACTAATTGTGTGTGCAAGCAGGGAAAGGATCTGCTTGAAAAACCCTGTAAGGTAACAAAAATGCGTGAAATCTGCTTGATGTTCGGCAGTACTGCCCGGAAATATGAAGAATCGGGTTGGGGAAGAGTTATATCTAAAGATGAAACGTTTGAAATTCTCGCTCAGGCAGAAAAGGATGGTTTGGTGCTGCAACCATCCAATACGCAGGAATTGTTTTGCATATGCCTCTGTTGCGGTTGCTGCTGCGAAATTCTGACCTCAGCCAAACCACTCGAAAATCCGGTTCAATATTTTTCAACAAATTACAGGGCGGTTGTGGATTCAGATGCCTGCACCGGGTGTGGAATTTGCAAAAAACGCTGTCAGATGGATGCAATCTCTATAATAGAAAAGAAAAGTGTTGTGGATCACACCCGATGCATCGGCTGCGGATTATGTGTCACTGAGTGCGCAACAGAGGCCATAACCCTGGAACGGGTCGAGTCTCCGACGGTGCCTCCGAAGGATGCAACAAGACTTTATCTCAATATACTCAGGAAGAAAGTAGGAAACGCCAGATTTATTATTATGTTAACGAAACAGATGTGTGGAAAGGTTTCCTGAATGAACTGCCCCGCAGCAAGCTGCGGGGAATGCGCTCGCTGTTCAGTTCAAAGCTCTCGTTTTAAAACCGTTTAGGGAGGTTGTGCAAAGCTCTCTATGTGAACAAAGACATACGGAAAGATGATCGACAATGATTATAGTCGGAATACTTGAACTTAAAAAACTGTCAGACAATTATACAAATCCTGCGATAAGGATTTGACCCCGATTCCTCCAATGTCAGTATTCATTCAATGTTCGCTGCCAGCGTTGCAGGCGAGCTTTGCAGGAAAACATACACCCTGGTTCCCTTTTGCGTAAACAATCCAACTTCTCGCTTTAGATGAGCCATCTCCATCTGACAGACTGGGCAACCCTGGTAGCGCATGAACACTAAAACTGCTGGTTTGTTTCCTGCGGTTTCATAAAAACTTTGTCGGGGTAACCAAGGGGTATCAAAATAAAAGTCTTGAGCTTTATCATCCACCTGTAATTGTAAGTGACCCATGTCGATCCTTTCTTATTTCTTGGTATTAATCGGGGTCACATCTTAAATATTAAGTGTTCGATCTAAGGTACTTTGATCTAACTGCTGGATATTTAATATTTAAGATGTGACCCCCTCTTTTCAGGTTGCTTTTGAATCTCCTTGAATACTTCTACAAGTTCAGGTAATCTTACATCTTTAAATTCACACAAAATATCTTACACTACCGGCTTCCGTCAACTTTTTTAATAAATGTGTTTCAGGGTTTGTTTGATCTAACTTTTTTGAAGGAGCACGAATCATGAAGAAAAGTATCTATCTTTTGCTTGTTGTTGTTTTTGTAATCACTTCGGGTATCGGTGACACCGCATCTGCGGCGCGACGTCCAGACATAATAAGTTACGATGCCGAGCTGTTGCAAGATGCTATAACCGTAAACATAACATGGCAATCTGAATACCCGGTGGTCAAAGCCGTTGTCTCTGCCGGAAACAAGCAACAGAAGGTGGAACTCGATCCTTATGACGACAATATAAAGGATGCCTACGGGTACCATGGAGAGACCTCGGTTCTGGTAAAGGTAGATTCCTCCGGATTCCTCGACGAAGAGATAACATACGTTGTGCAGATCACAGATGATGTGGGCAAGAAAAGCCGGAGAATTTCGGGCACACTGAAGATAGCCACCGTGGAGACAAGCGATCAAGCCGACGAGAGCATGTCCGATCAGCATGTTACGCCTTTATCGGATGGGAAAGGCCCCAGCATGATAGACAAGGTGATCAAGGTCATGGAACGCCATGACACTCCACCCGTCGTCTCGGAAATCAGGGTCAATTTCATTGGCGACAAGACGGTCAACTTCTTCAGCAGCGCCATGGACGACAAAGGACTCCAGGAAGTAAGGATATATATTGCTGACGACAATGGGAATAATGTCGGAGAAAAGGTCTTCTCCGGTCTTGGCAAGATATGGAAGGGCACGACAGAATCCTTTAAACTTGCTCCCGGGAATTATACGGTAGTGGCGCAGGCTACCGACAATGCCGGGAATCGGTCACCGGAAAAGCGGAAGAATTTCTCAACAAAGGCCGGAAAGATTCCTGACAGGACTCCACCGGTGACGGTTATTTCCCCTGCTGGAGGAACATATGCAAATACGCAGACTGTGACATTAACCTGCACCGATACCGGCGGTTCCGGCTGCAAGTCAACCCATTACACCACAAATGGAAGGACACCAATAACCAAATCGCCCATCTACACAGGAACATTCACCATTTCCAAGACAACGACGGTAAAATTCTTCAGTGTTGATAAGGCTGGAAACAAAGAAGCTGTCAAAACTGAAAAATACGTCATTCAACCTCCTCCTCCTCCTCCTCCTCCGCCGCCGCCGACTCCTCCACCCGCAAAGGATACCGTTCCACCGGTTACCATGGCAAAACCTGCGGGGGGAACACACCCAGGCACTCAGACGGTTACATTAACCTGCACAGACGCCGGTGGTTCCGGTTGTAAATCAACTTACTATGCAGGGAGCATTTGGATGGACAGGGAGATGCCTGCTAATCCGCGACTCTACACTGGACCACTAACTGTCTCCACGTCACAAACGGTAAAATTCTTCAGTACCGACAAGGCAGGGAACAAAGAAACTGTTAAGACAGAGCATTATATTATTCAAACACCTCCTCCTCCTCCGCCACCCGCAAAAGACACCATCCCACCGGTTACCGTGGTAAAACCTTCGGGGGGAACACACATAGACACTCAGACGGTTACATTAACCTGCACAGATGCCGGCGGTTCAGGTTGCAAGGCAACTTATTATACGACTGACGGGACGGCGCCAACAACCAAATCACCCATCTACAGAGGACCCCTCACTGTTTCCAAATCAACAACGGTAAAATTCTTCAGCTCAGACAAGGCGGGCAACAGTGAAGCGGTCAAAACTGAAAAATACATCATTCAACCACCGCCACCGAAGGATACTGTTCCACCGGTAACGAAGGCGGCGCCGGGTGGCAAAACCTTTGTAAATCAGGTAAGGGTGACGCTCGTCTGTAAAGATAATACCGGTGGTTCCGGTTGCAAGGCAACCTATTACACCACAGATGGGACGATACCAACGATCAACTCACCGGTTTACGGCGGACCATTCACTGTCTCCAAGACAACGACGGTGCAATTCTTCAGTGTTGATAAGGCGAGGAACAGGGAGACGGTTTCGTCCGTCTTATACACGACAAAACCAGTTCCGCAGGAAAAGGCCACCCTGAGACTTGACAAGGCAGTTTTCCTCGCCGGCGAGCCCATACGTGTCACTTTCAAAGCCCCCAAGGGTTATGACCCGAAAGCCTGGATTGGCATCATACCTTCTAATATACCTCACGGAGCAGAAAAGGTGAATGACGCCAACGACCTGACATATCAGTATCTCAATAACAAAACTTCGGGAATTCTTGACTTTGTCGCCCCCCGAGAGCCGGGCGAGTACGATTTTCGTATGAATGATTCAGACTCCGATGGCAATGAAGTCGCTTCAGTTTCATTCGTCGTTAAAAGAGGCGATGGAACGCTCCATCTCCTGAAGAGGGAATACGAACTGAGGGAAAAGTTCGTCGTGGACTTTAACGCTTCGCCTTATTGGCCAAAAGATGCGTGGATAGGCCTTATTCCTGCTTCCGTTCCCCACGGTTCGGAGAAGGTAAACGATGAGAAAGATCTCTCCCATCAATACCTGGACGGGCGCTCGAAGGGAAGTATGACATTTTCCACGCCTGCCGAACCGGGCAGCTACGATCTGCGTATGTTCGATACAGACAATGGCGGCGTCGAAATTACTTCAGTCTCTTTCAAGGCAGTAATTCCAAGGGGAACGCTCAGGCTCGACGGTCAGATCTTCGCCCCTAAAATTGAGATGGCCGTCCATTTCACCACCTCTCCCAACCTGCCCGACAACGCCTGGGTGGGCATCATACCCTCTAACATCCCTCACGGCTCGGAAAAAGTGAATGACGCCAACGATCTGACATATCAGTATCTCAGAGGAAAGACGAAAGGAACTCTGATATTCCGGGCACCGAAAACCACCGGGGCATATGACTTCCGCATGCACGATTCCGACGGCAATGGCTATGAAATCGCCTCGGTTTCCTTCACCATCGCCAACACGACTCCAGAACCTCTACTCAAACCTCCTGGACAAACGAAAGACACAAGAAAACCCGTTTTAAGAATGAAAAATTTTCCCAACACCCCACATGATTACTACAAGTGGTCCAAGGCAAAGAAAGGTCAATTTTTCAGAGAAAAGTATGATAAGTTCAAGTGGTACTTCGAAGCAGAAGACGATACGGGACTCGACCGCTATGAGATAGAGCGCAACTGGAAGATAGTAAAAGAAGGTACCATCGGCGGTGCTAAGACATTTACGCATACCCTCGATTTTTGTAATTGCGTTTATCGAATAACCATCTATGATGTTACTGGGAAAAAAGCCTCCGGTGCCGTGCATAGCACGTGGGACTGAATAGTTACACAGGCTATTAATTGGGGTCACATCATAAGGTACTTTGATCTAACTGCTGGATATTTAATATTTAAGATGTGACCCCCTAAGCCCTGGGTTTTTATACTTTTCGGTAAAAGAATCTGCATAGCTTCTGGATGAAAGGACTATTCATTTTCTTCATCATCCACATTTCCGCAATACGTTTGCTTAAGAACCCCATAGTAGGAAATGAATGCGCTAAAAACAAAATACTATGCAGTCTGATTTTCTTTTGAATTATGAGCGCCCATTCATTTATCATCTCTCCCGAGCCCTCACCAACAATGCTTACACCAAACACCTTACCGAAAGAATTTGTGAAGACCTTAACAAAACCAACACCGACATTTTCCGCAATTGCGGCGCCGTAATCCTCATATTTTACAATATGGGTTTCATACTTAAACCCTTTTTTCTTAATATCTTCTTCTCTCATTCCGACGTATGAAACCTGAGGTTCCGTAAAAACGGTCCATGGAATCACATAATTTTTATACTGAAATATTTCAAAAGGACTTACGGCATTCATAATTGCAAACATACCCTGATGCATTGCGGCGTGAGAAAGCATCACCCCGCCATTACAGTCCCCTACAGCATAAATATGTTTGACAGACGTCCTGTATTTTGCATCAACTTCAATGGCCCGCCTGTTGTATTTGACACCCGCATTGTCAAGTTTCAGTCCATCAAGCTCAACTTTTCTTCCTGCCGCCATCAGTAATTTCTCAGATTTAATACAGAGGCCATCCTCTGTGCGCAGGCATATTTCATTACCCTCATTCTTCAGGCTTGTTATTTTTTTTGAATTATAAACATCAATGCGCTCTTTTTTAAAGACATCTTCAAGTAAATCACCGGCTTCTTTTTCCCCAAGAGGTATAAGGTGCTCATCCATCTGAACAATGGTGCACTTAGAACCAAGTCTGGTAAATGCCTGAGCCAATTCACAGCCGATGGCACCACCTCCGACTATCGTCATGCTCTTAGGGATTTCAGTTAGATTAAAGACATTTAAATTAGTCATGATATCTATATTAGAGATACCATCAATCGGTGGCAGTATAGGTTCAGTGCCGGTTGCAATAAATATCCTTTGGGCAGTGACAGATCTCTCACCAACCCTGACCGTATGCGAATCGACAAAACTTGCGGATCCCTCACTTAAAATAAGGGTCACTTTGTCAAACATCTTCAGTGTTTTGTTGTCGGAAATATAGTCTAAATAACCGGCTATTTTCGAGAAAGGAGCCTTGATGCCCGGTATTTCTCCCTCTATCAAGCCCATCTCTCTAAGCTTTGATGCTGAATGCCTGAATTTAGAGATCTTAAGCAGAGATTTGCTGGGTATACATCCTACATTCATACATTCCCCACCAACTTTATTCTTTTCAATAGCACAGACTTTCAGGCCCATTTCCGCCCCCATTGCAGAGACAGCCATTCCTGCAGGACCCAGCCCGATACAAATTAGGTCAAAGTCAAATTTCATATCTTTTTCCTCTTTGAATTTGATTAGGGTATTAATCGGGGTCACATCCTAAGATACTTTGATCTAACTGCTGAATATTTAATATTTAAGATGTGACCCCCTAAGCCTCCTGAACCGTAACGTACCTGATATTGAAAGCCAATCCTTTGCGAAGAATTGACTCTTCCATATAGAAAATGGCTTCGATCACTGCATGAAGAGAAGCGCCTATACCCTGGAATTCGTCTCCCAATGTGACCGTATAGGGAGAGATGATATCATGCTTCAGCTTCTTATTTAACGAAGAAACGAGCCCCATGAATTCCTTGCGTAGTTGCCTTGCGTCTTGTTTACTGCTTCCAATTACGTAGCCCATCAAAATGTGCCGTTGAGCCATATCGGTCTCCCCCACGTTTGGGCTAAAGATTCTTTCAGATTGTTTCATTATATACGATACAAGCGTGTCCGTATCACATATAATGATACGATGAAATCAAGCGATTTGTTAGGTTTTAAGTTTTATCATAACCCTGTTATCTCAATAATTAAGTATTGATGTTCCCTTATTTTAACAGTGTTTTTAAAGCAGCAAGAAGTCGGTCGACATTTTCTTTTCTTGCTGTATGTCCCATCAGGCCGATTCGCCATATTTTGCCGGCAAGAGGCCCGAGACCCGCGCCGATTTCAATATCATGTTCTTTGATCAACGCAGTCCTGATGGCGACATCGTTAACACCTTCGGGAATATTAACGGCATTGAGCATGGGAAGGCGGGATTCCGGTGAAACGGTCATGGTCAGTCCCAGGTTATCAAGACCTTGAACCAGATACTCATGAGCCTCTCTATGACGGGTAAACACATTTTCCATGCCCTCGTCCAGAACCACACCAAGGGCCGCATACAGGCCATACAGCATATTGATAGGAGCTGTGTGGTGATACGCCCGGGTGGCACCTTCCCAGTAATTGATAATCATTGTCAGATCCAGATACCAGTTCGGCACCTTTGTTTTTCGAGCCTTTAACACCTCAATCGCCCGGTCTGAAAATGATATGGGGGCCAGGCCGGGAGGACAAGACAGGCATTTTTGCGTGCCGCTGTAAATGGCATCAACCTTCCAGTCATCGGTTTTCACTTCAATACCACCAAGGCTGGTTACACAGTCAACCAGATAAAGGCTGTCACTACCTTCCAGTAGACGGCTGATTTCTCCCACCGGGTTCATCACTCCAGTTGAGGTCTCTGCATGAACCACGGCAACAATCTTGTATGATTTTTGCGTAAGTTTTTCTTTAACTGTATCCACAACCACCGGTGTGCCCCATTCAAATTCAAGGACATCCACATCGGCTCCCAGGCGTTCCGCCACGTCAGCCATTCGCATGCCAAACACACCGTTTTTGAGTATCAAAACGGGATCACCCGCCTCGATCAGGTTGACAAAACAGGTTTCCATGCCCGCAGAACCCGTACCGGACATGGGGATAGTCAGCTTATTCTTGGTTTGCAGCAGTGTCTGCAACCGTTTTTTTATTTCATCCATGATAGCAATAAATCGCGAATCAAGATGGCCGATGGTGTATTTAGACAATGCTGCATATACCGGGTCTGGTACGCACGAGGGGCCAGGGCCCATGAGAAGAGTTGGTGACAAGGTGGTTAGAAGATCTGTTGACATGGTTATTCTCCTTTAAAATTTTTATAAATTACAGCTCTTTTGAGCTGTTACGTAAATATCACTTATAAAATTCGGATGACACAATACTAAATTATGATTCCCCATCTGCTCATTTTTTCTTTCATGTAGTTGCTCTTTTAAATCGCATCTAACGACTAAGCTCACCTGTGCAAATGAAGCACATTAGAAAGCTTGCCCCAGTCTTTCTTGAGCCCTTTTGTATCCAAGTTCTATCATTTCAGAAGCGCGATCAAATTCTAAAGTTCCACAAGCGTTTCGAGCAATTTCTATAGAATAATCAGCGGGGTAAGCGGATAGCTTCAGTCTTGCGATAGTGCCTTGCATTGCATCAAATGCCTGATTGGCAATATCGTATGCACCCCAGTCTTTACTAATGTGACTTACTGTCGAATCTTTAAAACTATCAATGAACTCAGTAATCTTCTTAGTTAATGGAGTCTTGCCATCGGTTGTTGGAGTTTTGTCTGTAATTACTTCTTCTTTGTTATCCACCTTTCCGCCAAGATTAACTGCAACGGTTAAATCTGTTGCATCACTAAACGTAGGGGCTATCGGAACAGGGTTTAAAACACCGCCATCAATCAAGTCTACATCTTTATATCTAAATGGAGTAAAAAATAGCGGTAACGAAATAGACGCCCTGATTGCGTCAAAAAGCCTCCCTGAATTCATCCACACTTCTTTTTCATTAAGAATATCAGAAGCAACAGCGGTATATGCTATAGGTAAATCTTCAATAACTACATCACCCACAAGATCAGTCAGTGTGTTGATGATTTTATCGCCTTTAACAAGTCCCGTTTTCTTCCATGAAAGATCAAGCAGTGTGACGATTTCAACTTTTGTTATTGATCGCACCCAACTTTCAAAGTTATCGAGTTTTCCAGCAGCGTAAATACCACCAATAAGTGCACCCATGGAACAACCGGAAATTGATTGTATTTTAAAGCCATTTTCCTCAAGCCAATGAATTACCCCGATATGCGCTAAACCACGTGCACCCCCACTCCCCAAAACGAGGGATACAGTCTTTTGATTTTTTGTTGGCATAACTTCGTTAATTACCTTTCTTTGGGCCGCTAACGATTGAGCTCACCGGCCACCATAGGCGGTCAGGTGAAGTGATTAGGTGAAAGTTCTGATATTATTAGACACTCAAAAATATGAGACCACAAAATTATTTGCAAGAATTAAGTGTTGTGTCCACCTAATTTCCAACCTTATTCGTTATGCTTAATATTATTTGGGCAAAACAGATGTTGCTATTTAACACCAAAAACTTTTTTCAATAATGCGGTAGTCTGTTTTGCTGGATTTTTACGAATACTCGCCTCTTCTTTTGCTATGTAATAGAATATTCCTTCCACCCCTTTTTGAATAACATGTTCGGTCAAATCTGCTTTAACATCCGGCACAAAAGGCAAGGTTTTATATTGACCGACAAATTTGTCATAAGCTTTAATTGCTCCTACCTGTGACAGGGTATCTTCAACTATCGGTTGCATTTCTTTTTTTAAAGGTCGGGACATTTTACTCTTAAAATATTTTGTTGCAGAATTGTCAGGTCCTTCATAAACATTTTTTATGTCTTCAAAAGTCATGTCAGTGATTGCCTGCAAGAAAAGATTTTTGGCTTTTGAAGTTGCAGACTCAGCCGCTCGGTTCAACTTTAATTCAAGGTCATCAGCAAGCTGAGACATCCCGATCTTAGATAACATCGTTTTGATTGTATTTAATTCTTTCGGCAAAGGTATATGAATAGATGGGTCGGCATTGAAACCATCCATGGTTCCTATATTCCTAACAACATTTTCAGTTCCAATACGAAGTGCTTGTTTAAATGCTTCTCCGATCTCAGCAAAGTTCGGTTCTTTTAATATTTTCCCCTCGCTTCCCTTATTCAAATTTTTAAAAATATTAACGGCTTTATCCCTCCATGAACCTTCGGCATAAGCTTGACTTGGTGACCGTGCAAAAAGAATCAATACCACACCAATAATTATTAAAGCGTTTTTCATATGATAATCCTCAGGAAGTTAATCTTTTTATAGCATCGTTAATTAGGTTAATTAGGGACAGCGAGTCCGCGTGAAACGTTAGCGATATTGGTCAATATGTCGCCACTCCAAGGAGTGCATCCCTCATTTGCAGATAGGCGATCAGGAACTCAAACATCATGCGCCACATGATTTCCAGAAAAATAAACATCAATGCAAATAATATAATAATTCTTAATCGATCTTTTTTTCTTGTGCCTTTTATGATAGTTGACTTTCCGGTTTCGTAAACTTCAGGCACTAGCCAATATTTGCGTCTCACCCATACAGAAAATGACCAACTGCCAACCGGAATAGCGAGCGTACCAATATAGTAGAAAGCAAACAATACATATGGACTTATAAAAAACCTGAAGCTTAGGAAGTCATAAAAGTCTTTCATGCAGCCCTCATACTAAATTTGTAGTCATTTTTCTGATCTAAGTCGCTAACAAATTATTCTATAGAACTGCATATCTCCACATATAGAGTGATATGCAGAAGACTGATTCCATCAAATTCCCAAAATAGACAGCGACTCTTTTTTCAGTCACATGTGTAAACTGGTAAATTGAAAACGGGTTCTTATTTTCTCACCCTGCCTTCAAAAAAGCACAAGCCCTGCCTTTCTTTTAGAAAAACAGGGCTTGTGATAATCAGACCATAAGCTCTCCCGTGGTTACGGCAGTTCAAAAGCACATATGGTGCGTTTACGATTGATAAAATACGCTAAATCCCTAACCCCATTATGATACATTGTCAAGTAATATTACTGTGAGGATTTCTTTCAATAATATCCATTGCCGCTTTTATTCCATCCGATCCGTTTGATATTATACCGCCGAGTTAATTAGGGGCAGCTTCATCATCAGCTTTCGAAACTTGATGAGCGGAATCACGATTTTGGGTGCAGTGAAACGGACAGGTTTCTTGCTGATACATGATTCCAGATGGTCAACTGCCTTCTCGACGTTCATCATAAACGGCTTAACATCACCCTTCGCCATTTTTGTGTCGACGAACCCAAACCGGACATTCGTTACATAAACCCCCTTAGGTTTTACGGCCAACGCCAGCCCTCCAAGGTAATTTGAAAGACCCGCCTTGGAAGCATGATAAGAAGGGGCCTCGGAGGAAAGCAACTCATCTGCCACACTTGACACCCCGATGAAGTGACCTTTTCCATTTCTCACCATATGGGGAATCACTACTGCTGCTGTCCTTACCATTCCAGTCAGGTTTACGTCGATGATTCGTGCTTCACCACTCATATCCAAGGGGTCCAGTAGCTCTCCAATCCCCACGAAGTAGATGCACAGATCCAATGGACCTATCATTACCAGTTCATTCATCAAGTCCATATACCGGCTCTCGCTGACGTCTGCGACCCGGTGATAATAGGCTGCGTTGGTAATTGGCGACTCGCTTCTTGATATGCCAACGATGTCCCACCCGGCCGCAAGTAGCCTATTTGTTGTCGCCAAACCTATGCCATCAGAATTACCAACAAGCATGGCCCTATATTGCACTATTAACTCTCCTTCATTTCCGCCTCTCGCACTGGCTAACCGCCGTTCTTCAGCGGGCAAGATTTTTTTGCGATCCGCTGAAAGAGCATGTCGGGCAGTGTTTTGATGTTTTTCTCCGCATTTTTCCTTACCATCTATTTCTACGAATTAGTTACTACCTACTCAGTGAGTATCTGACCGCGGCCTCTGAGTGTATTGCCGTGGTGTCAAAAACCGGTATGTCCACATCTTCCTGGTTTATAAGCAACGGGATCTCCGTGCACCCTAAAATGACGCCTTCAGCACCTTCCTCTTCCCTGAGACGATTAATGATCTTAATATATCCTCTTTTGGATTCACTTTTTATCTTGTTGGCACACAACTCATCGAAAATCACAGTATTGATGTATTCCCGCTCTCCTTCATTGGGTGTGACAACCTTGATTCCGTATTTCTTGAGACGTTCCCGATAAAAGGGTTGCTCCATAGTGTATTTGGTGCCCAGTAATGCTACGGTATGCACTGCCTTTTCACGCACCTTTTCCCCTGTAGCATCGGCGATATGGATAACGGGAATTCCGACTTCTTCCTCGATGTGGCCGGCAAGCGAATTCAGAGTATTTGAGGCAATTACAATAAAGTCTGCGCCACCCCGTTTTAGTCGTTGGGCAGCGTCAACCATGGTTTGGGTAATTAGTGTCCAATCTCCCTTGTCGGCCAGTCGTTCCTGCTTGGAGAACTCACCGAACTCGATGGAGAACATCAGTATCTGAGCGGAATGTACGCCGCCCAATGTGTCACGGACGATTTCGTTCATCAGGCGGTAGTATTCTATGGATGAGGCCCAGCTTACCCCACCTATGATGCCTATTGTTTTGATTGGCCGTTCTTTTGAAGGAGCTTGAACCAAGCGATTTTGCATGCCAGCGTCGTATTTCTGTACATTCGAAGTGTGATGCACGGCACATCCGCCAATGATAATGGCCATCCCAAGAAGAATGCAAAAGCAGCTACGTGTTAGTTTTACGTTCATAATTTCCTCCTTTGTGTTCAACGTCGTTAATCAGCCGCGCGACTTTTTGCGTCGGCTGTATTAGCCTTGTTGGGCATTATTTGTGTTTGTGCTTTGCCGCCAGACATTATCCAAATGAACGTTCAATTTACTACTAAAGTTTGCAAGAAAAATGGCGGGTCAGTGGTCGGCCTTCATGCTTTTGTTATATGGCGTTATCCACCTTTTTTATATACGTAGTTTTTAAATACCTTCTTCTTTTTTGTATATTGGATATACTGCTGATTTTGGATATTCATTACTAGGTAATGGCCCTAATCCCTTACCAGATTTAGTAATTATTTTTTCCCATTTAGACCAATCTGTATCAAAATATATTGCATCTGAGGAGCAACTAAAGGAACACATTTGACAATGGATACATCCAATATTACTTTTCTCAATTAAGAAATCATTTTCCTTGATTTGAGCATTTTCTAAAATTAACTTTTTATTCCGAGCAGTTTGCTCTGTCCCTATTTTTTCTTTCACAGCAACTACAAATTCTTTTTTGATCGTAAATTGCTGATCTTCCAAGGAGTTTAAGCTCCTCAAGATTTCTTCAGAAATTCCCTCTTTCCTCAAATTTTCTAAAGACTGTTGGGTGAGTTTGAAACGGAGCTTGAGCTCTAGTCGTTGCACAGGGCATATCTTAGTACACTTACCACATTGTGTGCATTTATCACGATCAATAACTAATTTTGGATAAACATAACTATGTGAGAATTTTTCTCTAAAAATAAGTTTAGCTTTAATTCTGACTTTTAAATTTTGATAATTAAGTTCTTTTGTAATATCTATATTATTACTATAATTTGTATAGTCAAAATTAATAATTCTGTCTACCAAATCATTAATATAAACTAAAGCTTCATCACCAGGAAGTCCCTCATTAATTTTTTCCGAAAATCTTTTAGTCCAACAATGAAATGAATCAATTTTCATTCCAGATATAATTATTCGTTCTGATTTTTTTAATGATTTTGCAGCTTCATATAAAGCAATACCAGAATTGAGTCCTCCATACGTTATAAATGGTATTACGAGTTTGCTCCATATATTATCTGGTTTTGGTAAAAATTTAATTAGATTTTTTATATTATAATGTAAATGATGGGCATATACTGGTGAACCAATGCAAAGTAAATCATGCTTTTGAACATTTTCTTTAAGATAATTTACAATTTTTCGATTATCATCAAAGATATCTTTTCTAGTAATATTAATTAGTTGTACTAATATATTTCTATTTAACAAACATTTTTCTAACATTTTAGATACTTTAAATGTATTCCCATTGGGACTGAATACTATTATAGCTACTTTCACTGAACTCTCCTGACTTTGCTCCAATTCTTCATATATAGGTTGGCTCTTTTATCCACTATATAAATTATATTCTTCACAGCAAATTTTTACTTTTTAACGTTCTGCAAAAGACATATAACGTCTGAATTGAGGGGGCGCGAAGATAGGAGCGGTCCCTCTCAAATGATTTGTTAGCGCTCATTTTTTTGTCCAACAGCAGCAATCCAATTTTTTTGAGGGATATTATCTATTTTAACAATATGATACCCCGCTTTACTTAGAAAGCCTTCGTATCCATCTGGAGTATGAAGTTGCATGTCACATAATTTAGCCCATTTGCTGTTTCGTTTTTCGAATTGATTATCTTTATATACTTCATTAACAATCAAAAGCGTTCCTCTTGGTTTCAAAACACGTTTTATCTCTTTGAGATCATCATTTAAATTAGGCCAAAAATAGTATGTTTCAAACGCTGTGACAATATCAAACATATTATCTGCAAAAGGCAAAGATGAAACAGAACCGTGCATTACTTCGACAAAATCCTGTTTTATGCCGATTCCGGTGAAAACTGCCACCTGTTCCGGGAATAACCTTACCACTTTTCAATCATCCAATCCCCTTGTAGACAGCAATACCAAAGTGGCAGGTTTGCGTCAATGTTTTGC
>Ga0222636_1000298_pt1 | contig 28001 bp, 24 predicted proteins | sample AntAcemetagen141_FD_179811 | JGI IMG/M metagenome (GOLD analysis project Ga0222636, IMG submission 179811) | Saline water microbial communities from Ace Lake, Antarctica - #141 | ecosystem: Environmental > Aquatic > Non-marine Saline and Alkaline > Saline | place: Antarctica: Ace Lake...
GGGAAGAAACACTAAACGTAAACAAACAATTCGCCCGGGTGGAACAAATCAAGAAGATACGACTGATCGATCAACTCTTAACCGCGGAAGATGATGAACTCACGCCCACCATGAAACTGAAACGAAGTTTCGTCAATAAAAAGTATGAGGATTTAATTACGTCAATGTATCTATAGAAAAGGAGGAAGAGGAGATGAAAGGCAGAAAACTTTTAAAAATGTTCTTAAGTGTCGTTATTTTGCTGGGAATGGTCGTGGCGGTTCAGGCCGGAACCCGGGGCGTCTCGAAAAACCAAATTGTCGTCGGCACTCATACTGCGCTTAGCGGACCCGTTGCCGGTTGGGGCATTGACGCAACCAACGGCGTCAGAATGCGCTTTGATGAAGCCAACGAAGCCGGTGGAATCTATGGGCGTAAGATTAAATATATTGTGGAAGATTCACAATACAGAGTGCCCATCGCAGTTCAAAAAGCCAATAAACTGGTAAACCGGGATAAGGTCTTTTTTCTCATTGCCAGCATCGGCACACCCATGAACAACGCAATTTTTCCCATGTTGAAAAAGAAAAACGTGCCGAATCTCTTTCCTTACACAGCGGCGCGGTCCATGTATGAACCCCTCAACAAACTAAAATTTGCCAATCTGGCACCGTATTACGGTAATGTGAGAGCCGGGCTAAAGTATTTTGTGGAAGAAAAAGGGAAAAAGCGTGTTTGCATGATGTATCAGGATACCGATTTTGGGCTTGAAACGGCTGATGCCGTAAAGGATCAGCTAAAAGAAATGAATATGACGCTCGTTGCTGAAACAACGCACAAGGCATCGGAAACCAATTATGTCGGCGCTATTAACAAATTGAGGGAGGCAAAATGTGACGTGGTCATGTTGGGGACCATCATCAAGGACACGATCATCGCTGTATCAACCGCACGAAAAATGGGATGGAATGTTGATATGGTGGGCCAGACTGCCGCCTGCAACTATGTCATTCCACTGAAAGGCGCAAAAGGCGTCGAAGGGTTATACGCTGTCACGTCTATCCCGATTATGTATGAAGAGCAGGCAACCGGGAAAGCAAAAGTATTCTTCGAAAACTATAAAAAACGATTTGGAAAAATGCCTTCCGAAGTGGCTCAACACGGCTATTTCAGTGCGGATCTTGCCGTTATTGCCCTGGAAAAAGCGGGAAAGAAACTGACCCTGAATAATTTCCTGAAAGCCCTTGAAAGCATTGAAGGATACCAGCATCCTTTTGGTGGGCCTGTCGTCAGTTTCGGACCCAAAAAGCACCTCGGGTCTAATGAATCCACATTACTCCAGATCAAAAACGGAAAATGGGTTCCCCCAACCGGCCAGAAACAGGTTTTGGGTTACTAGCCGACGTTAAACGCCTGATCCCCGTATCATTGCGGGATCAGGTTATTCTAAGGATCTGAAATGGACATCGCGTCAAAACCTACCCCCGGGCAAACTTGCGTTGTGTTTCAAAAAGAGAGAGACTTGTGCACCGTAGTCTTGAACCGTCCGGCTGTCATGAACGCCATTGGCGGGGATATGGTTATGGACCTTCGGAAAGTTTTTCAGGCCATAGAGGCAGACGAAAAAATACGGGTGGTGATCCTCGAAGGTTCGGGGGGAAATTTCTCCAGCGGAGGGGACATTAATTTCCTGGGTGCAGGAAGATCCGCCCCGGAATACCTGGCAATCTTGAGATCCATCAACCATGTGTTAAAGCGTATCCGCGAGATCCCGCAGCCCGTTTTATGCAAGGTCCGGGGAGTCGCCATAGGTGCCGGGGCTAACCTTGCGCTGGCCGGTGATTTTGTCGTAGCTTCACACAATGCACGGTTTCAGGAGATGTTTGTCCACCTGGGCGCCGGCCTGGACGCAGGGGGCACTTTTTTCCTTCCCCGACTGGTCGGCCTGGCCAAGGCAAGGGAACTCGCCATGTTAGGCGAGGCGATCGACGGAAAAACCGCCGCTTCCATGGGCCTTATCTACAAATCCGTGCGCGACGAAGCGCTTGATGGAGAAGTTGCGGAACTTGCCAAAACTCTGGCAGCCAAGTCTCCCAAGGCTCTGGCCTCCATCAAGCAAGGGTTGGACGCGAGCCTGGACATGAACCTGTCTGAAGTCCTGGAGCGGGAGGCGACCCATCAATCCATATTGTTTCAGACAACCGAACATAAACAGGCGGTTAAGCGCTTCCTGGAATCTCGAAGGACGTAAAGGCCACAAGACAAACCCAAGGGGGACGTCACCAAATGTCATATCCGGATCGAAATAATCCGTACAGCTTTGACGCGTTTCTTGAATGGCGGGACAGGGTTGACTATTACGCCGATGACCCTTTTATCCAGGCCGTTGCAGAGACCTATACAGGAGACACGTGGAAATCGGTGGACCGGGCGGCACGGAAATTCTCGCCCAAAGTTTCCCATCGGTGGAGAAACATGGCTGACACCATCGCGAGGCCCGAGAAAAGGCCTTATGTAACGCACTTTGACGGGCACAACCACCGTGTCGACAGGATTGAAAGACCCCTGGAAACGGTAATCATGGAAAAAGAAGCCTTTTCCGAAGGACTCTTTTCCGCCAAAACCTCATCCTGGGAAAAGCTCATAAAAATGTTCCTCCTCTACCAGAATGGCGAGGCCTGCATTGTCTGTCCCCTGACCTGCACGGAAGGGATGGTCGCCATACTGGAGAACTTCGCTGATACCCCTGAACTGAAACGCATCCTCCGCCACTGTAAGGAAGGAATAGATGGAGACTTTGGTATCGGCGCCCAGTATCTCTCCGAAATCCAGGGGGGATCGGACGTGCCGGCCAATGTCATGGAGGCGGTGAGAGAGGGAGATGCCTGGCGGCTTTATGGCACCAAATTTTTCTGCTCGGCAACCCACGCCGATTATGCCGTGGTGACCGCAAAGCCTGCCGGTTCTGATAAAGTAGCCCTGTTCATCGTTCCTTCCTGGCTGCCCGGGAACAAGGAGAAGGAAATCCGAAACGGCTTCACCATTGACCGTATCAAATGGAAAATGGGAACCAGCGAATTAACCACCGCGGAAATTACTTACGACGGGGCTGTGGCATATCCTGTTGGGCCGTTAGAGAAAGGTATCGCCAATGTGGTGGGCATCGTTTTGACCTACTCGCGGGTTACCGTCGGCCTGTCAGGCGCTGCAAACATGACCCGCGCGGTCCGCGAAGCCAGGATGTATAGCGAGTTGCGAGACGCATTCGGATTGAAAATAGATCGCTTTCCCATGGTTGAAGCCCAGCTCAAAGATATGGAGAATTTCGCCCGGCGAACAACCGCAGGGGCTTTTAAGCTGTACAGGGATTTTCTCGGCCTGGAAGGCGGCGTCAGGGGTGGTATTGTCACTGACGAACCCGAGTCCATGAAAAAGAAACGTTTTGATGTTCGCGAGCTGGTCATGCTCCAGAAAATAACCGCCTCATGGGATACGGTGGACGTATTGAGAACGGCCATGTCCATCTTCGGTGGACACGGGGTCATGGAAGACTTTTCAAGCCTGCCGCGGTTGTATCGCGACGCAGCCGTCAACGAGCTATGGGAAGGTCCAAGGAATGTTCTGCTGGCCCAGATCCACCGGGATCTGCAAAGGGTGTCCGAATGGTACCTCCCATCAGAATTCGTTAAAAACCTACTGCCGGGCGCTGACAAGAAAATCGTAGATGGCTTTTCAGACGAGATTTCCGGCTTGGTTTCATATCCCGACATCGTGGAAATGAACGAGGAAACCGTTCGCATCTGTCAGCAGTGGGACAACTTCTGCGCCAGACTTTTCCATGCTTACCAGGACTTGGCGAAAAGCGAGGTGGAAAGACATTTGGATAATTGAAAACGGGATTAGGCAACAATCCCCTACACCACAACAGGGAGAAACTACCGAACATGTTGAGATATATTGCCTTAAACGCCTTTATTGGTCTTTTTTCCGTTATTATGTGTATATGGGCATTGGTAATTCCCATCTTTGGCGGCTCGGGACGAACGGTTCATTTTCGTTGCGCCGTGCCGTGGGCCAAAGTCATCCTGCGTGTCTGCGGCATTCGGGTCACCGTTCGCGGCAAGGAGAATGCAAATGCGGAAGTCCCTCGCATCTATATGTGCAATCACCAGAGTTTTTTTGACATCTGGACAGTCCTTGCTTTTCTTCCGGTGGATTTCAAGTTCATCTTGAAACAGGAACTCATGAAAATCCCGCTTCTCGGTCCCGCCATGACCCAAGCAGGGTATATCGGCATCGAAAGAAAAGATCCCAGAGAAGCGGTAAAAAGCATTGCGCTTGCGGCGAAACGAATCAAAGACGGGGCCTCGGTGCTCATCTTTCCGGAAGGCACCCGAAGTGTGGACGGCCGTCTGCAATCTTTCAAACGGGGGGGCTTTAACCTGGCCTTCAAATCCGGCTGCGATATCGTGCCGATGGTTATCAACGGAAGCCACCGGATTGCCACAAAGGGGAGCCTCCGCATCAATAAAGGATCTTACAGCTTCCAGATTGGCGAACCCATTTCTCTTTCAGAGTATCGCAAGAAGGATATCCCGCGTTTAATGGAGAGGGTACATGATGCCATTTCAGAGCATCTACCGTGATAGGTGTTCGTCGAATAGTTTGGTGGGTTGGTCCACGGCTGTGATCCAGGGCGTGATTTTTGCCGGCTTCGGCCCCATCGGTTTTAGGAACTCTTCCAACAGGATTTCACCGGGGGTGACAGGTTTGAGCTTTTTCGTCATTGATTTACCTCAATGGTAATCCACGATTTCAACATCTTCCGCGCCAGCTTTCGTCCAACGAAAGCAAACACGCCATTGCTCGTTGATACGGATACTGTACTGCCCGATACGACCTCCTTTAAGTGATTCAAGGCGATTTCCAGGGGGTATCCTCAGATCATCAAGGCGAGCTTCCAGCTCAAATAGAACAACTTCAGTTAGGTGAACGCAATCTCCCTGGGAGGCGACCACAAGATGTGGGGCTTTCTTCTCACAGCTTCGATGATGCTTTGAATCATGGCCAGTGGTGATATTGAGCTCATACATCAACCCGCACGCATCTGATGTATCTCAGGATATTAACCGGTTTCTACCCATTAAAAAAATCGCGAAAACCATGGCATTCTTAACCTTTGGTGAGCCGCTAAAATTTTGATATCACAGATATTTATCGGTTGACATACATAGCAGGTACATCAGATCATTTGCTAAGACATTTTTTGAGCAGAAACTATTTAAGAGGCGGCACGCCAGAAGACATAGACATGCATGAGCGTACAGAGTGAGATAAGAATGGTTCCGAACATATTTCCCATCTATTTTGTTCATCTCCGCCATCTGCGGAGACAAGAGATCCTACAGAAATTTCATCGGCGTCGAAACTGTTGACAGCAGTTTACCCTTTTCCTGAATGACCACACCAGGCGGGGCTGTTGAATGGGATCACGGTCACCGTGAGCCTCTCCACCTTTTGGACAACCACTCTATCCCCTGCCGACAACGGGAACTCACTGACGGCCCGCCACAATTCTCCATTTACGAAAACCTGCCCAGTAGATTCCTGCCAGTATCTGATTTCACCTACTTTTTCCAACATACCCGTCTCCCCGCAGACAGATCTTCTTTTTCGGTCTTTGATGAACCAGATCAGAGGAAATACCAGATGTTCCACAACCTCAAACAACAGGAGCCCTATTGCCAGAATGATAATGAGATTTTTCACCTCAGAGTCACCTCATTCAACCATCAGATGCCCGATGATCAGGATCAGAATCAATGCTGAAAAGGCTATCTTGGATGTATGTAAGCGATAAAGGAATTTTCTCATCCACTTGGGAGCCCCTTTGAATTTTACCATCAGTCCCAGGAAGACCATCATTGTCACGAATAGCAGACCCCATTCGGGAAGAGCGGTTTTCCGACAACAAGACAGAAGAAAATGCAGGAGGGCTATGCACAAAGCCAACGGGTTTAAGAGAAAATGGAATCGCATCAGGTGTTTTTTCTGGAACTGGTTAAATCGCTTGATGGCGTTTTTTGTTTCCGGCTTTAAAGGAAAATGACGGTTTGCGCCTTTGAGAAGGATGCTGAGAAAAACGGTAAGGTTGGCTGCTGCAAGGAGCCATGCGGTTGTTAAGCCTGTAAGCTCATTTCCTTCATCTTCATTTTTCAGCCGTCGTCTTTTATGATCATTAGAATCAGATTTGTATTTCCCACCTTCGTATCGTTTGAAGTGGTTTTCGCCCCCTTTGTGATCGTTTGCCGTCACAGCAGTCGGCCAAACGTGAAAAGCCAGAACCATTAAGGGCACCATAATAAGTAATATTTTTCTGTAAACTTTTGTTGTTATCACGCGTATAGATTTCCTTTGTTTAGGGGCCTTTTTAAATTTTTGAGTCTTATGGACAGCCCTTGAGCCAATGGTCTCCGGCATTGGATTAGACCCGGATTTAATCATCCCTGTGATGGATAGAAGAGCGTTTTCCCCTTTTGAAAGGCCATTTTCCCTTAAGCTTTTTCCATAGGCGGATCAAATAGGCGAAAAAAATTGGCAAGGTCAGAAGTATCCAATCGGCGGCATAGGATAAACATTTTTTTGACACGCGGGTCAAAAAAGCTGTCCCTTTTTCAGTCAGATCTGACGCTTTCAACCCGGATGAAGTTCCGCTTTTATACCCCTTCCAGCCAGCATGTCTTTCAGTTCCCCTTTTTCCACTCGACCACCTTTTCCTTTCACTCTGCGTTTCGATTTCGGTTTTACACTCATGGAGCGAAAGTTTAGGGCAGAAATATGTCGTTTGATGCCATTGCGGCAATTTCTCCAGGTTCGCAAGGAATTGCCGTTTGTTCAAATTGTTTTGTTCAATTTGCCGCGATCCCATAAATACAATGTCTTCCAGAATGATACATGTTCCAACACTCAAGGTGTGCGGACCCGCGTGTGTTTTCCAAATAATTCGATCTTTTGGCTTTTTGGCTATTTCATATCTTTGAAGTCTGAAAGCATCGGTTGAAGTCCCTTTGGTGGAGATAGCATTTGAAGCCGTTTCAGCCTTTTCTGAATTTCGTCTGTCTATTCCATCGATACCACTATCATGCTTCCATAACTGCATTTCTTCCTTCGTCACTTTTCTGCCGGTTTTGCAGTGGTAAACCTCAAAACCTCTGCAATAATATTTTGTCTTCAACCAGTCGGGGAAGCTTTTAGTACGAGCCATAAACTCAAATTTTAGAAAACCGTCACTCCGTCTTTCCGGTGGCCCGATGAACAGGATCGAGCTTTTCTTGAAGCACCTTCCTTCCTTTATCTCGCCTACTCCGAAATGGGCTTCCCATCTCAAATCACCTACATCGGTTTCAATGATTTTGTATCCACCCAATTTGAAGATGTCTGTTTTCATATCTGGTCTGTCATCCGGCTTTCTTTTACGTTAACCATGAAAACCACTTTCTCAGTTGTTCGTAGATAGAAGAAAAAGCTTTTTCAAAAAAGGCTTTAAGCCTGCCGGTAATGTTCCGCTGAGTCTCTTCTATGGACAATCCCTGCCTTCCAGCTGTGCTTGCAACCTGTCCGCTCTCTTATCCGGGTCCGGGTGGCTTGAATGAAAGGAATGGGCTTTGCCCAGGGTGGCAATCTTCCTTAGCGCTGATACCGCATCCTGGGGTTCAAACCGCTCCCGTTTGAGGAAAACTAGATTAACAAAGAATGGAAAGGTTTTGGAGGTAAAGAGGCACCGTGGAAACTGCTCCGCGGGCAGGAAGAGAACCCGTGTCTTTAAAAATATGACAATTGGAAGGGCAATCGATGAAAAGATTTAGGACGACCGTATCGAGGATTTTCAGATGATACGTCCGTGCTGCGGAGTTGACGGCTTTTAATGTTTGGCCTTTTTCCAAAATACAGCTCGTGCACAGAGTCCCTGGGCAACGCATATGAAAGGGGAGGTTAACCGCAAACTTCGCTTTATGTTGCGGACCGTGCAGGCAGGCTTGTCCGCAGAAACAGGCTTCGGCCAATGCACCGTTAGAGAAAACAGCGCAGACCAGAAAAAAAGCAACAAAAAAATGGATTCTCTTTTGATAACCCATAACGATCGTACCATTCTGGATGGTCAGTATTTTTCTTCGCAGTTGATACTTTACTTCAATCGAATATGATTCACCAACTAAATTTTATTCTGTATATCGGGTCCTGCCCCTGTCAGAGACTAACCTGCGATACAAAATCTTTTGTGTCTTACGGAAAATGGCCTTCACCTCGGCAAAGGATTATTTTTGAAATATATACCCGATATCACAGGAGGTTTTAGCTTCAAAAAGGCTTTGAGAGATAGCAGATGCACTGAGATCAGATTTGCTCCGATCGTATCGACGACAACATATCAATGACAAGAACCTCTTCTGTTACCGATGGCGCTCGGTTGCTTGACACCCGAAGAAATCGCAAGGTCATGGCGTGATAAGCGCGAGATATAAAATGGAAGAACCAGCTCGAATTAATCTTATATCGAAAATGAAAAAAACAGGCCCCTAGCTCAACCCCCGTATGCCCGCCTTGATTGACCGTATTGTGGAATAGAAAAAGGGGCTCTTCAGGTGAAGAGCCCCCATGGGGTCAGCTATTTTTTGGAAGAAGGTTAATTCCAGCAGGGACCGCCCCGGTTCCTACCATATCCGCCGCGGCCTCTAGCGTAGCCACCGCCATCAGCACTCTGCGGAGCTAATTTACGGGTTTCCAGCCTGTAGGCGAGGCGTTTATCCGCCATCTGCGACTTCATTGCGCTAAGTTCCTTCTGCAAAGTCTGCAGTTTTGCCGTATCGGGATTTTCCCCGTTCAAAAGCTGTGTCATTTCATTTTGTTTATTCCAGATGTTGTTTCTCAGGGCCGAAGTATCATTTAAAAATTTTTGATCCAGGTTGTTGAGTTGCTGCTGCTCAGGAGTCGCTGCGGGATTACCCCCCTGATCCCGCCAGCAATATCCGGGACCATTACCCTGCCCACCGCCGGAACCCCACCCCGAACATCCTCGTCCCCATCCTGGGCCTCTTGCGAAAACGGGGTAGGCCATTACGCCGACCAACAATAATACGCCTAATACAGTTACCAGTTTTTTCATGTTGCACCTCCAAAGTCTTAAAAGGGTTTAATTTTTGAACCGATTATCATTTAAGAAGCTGTTACAGCAAAGGGTGTGCCGGAAAAATGAGAAGACGCTTAACATACTTAAAATACCTCGTTTTTCCTAACCTTGATGTTGAAACGGAATATGCCCTTGCGAAGAGCGAAGGAAAAGAGGATACTTTGTACCCGGTTCTCAATCCCGGGCGGGTACAAAGTATCCACATGGACGAGAAATGGGATATTGCGTATGCTTTTTTCCTGTTTCAATCGGTTTTTCCATTTCGGTACTATTCTTGCTTACCAAAACCATTATGATGCGTCACAATCAAAAAAAGAAACCATGGCTATGGATACCCCCCTGGGTGGTCATTGGTGCGGTACTGGTGCTGGCACCGATTTTCTTCTTCCTGACTGTGGATTCCATCAACCGCCAGAAAGAAAGCACCATTGCCCTTTTAAAGGAAAAAGGAGCGGCTCTCATCCGTTCCTTTGAGGCCGGGGCCCGAACCGGCATGATGAGCATGCAATGGGGCGGCACCCAGGTACAGCGATTGCTCTCGGAAACCGCTCAGCAAAAAGACATCGTCTATATCCTGGTCACCGATGCGGAGGGAACCATCCTGGCCGACAGCGATCCTGCCAACATCGGAAAACCTTATGGCCAAAGCCTGAATTTACGCCAGATTTCCCAATTCCACGCCCTTCATTGGCGCGAGGTTTACACCGGAGATGGGAAAAAAGTGTTTGAAGTATTTCGCCAGTTCGTTCCCATGCAGGGCAGAAGCGGTGGACATGGCCCGGGGAGGAGGTCTGGAATGAGATCGGGGATGGGGTCGGGCGACTGGTGCCGGGGCCATATGAATCCCCAAAACGCAACCGATCGCGATTCGCAGATCATCTTTGTGGGATTAGACATGACATCGGTTGAAAATGCCGCCGCTGAAGATATCCGACACAGCATTCTAATGGGCTTTATTCTTCTTCTCATCGGGTTTGCCGGCATCGTGACCCTTTTCATGGCACAGGCCTATCGTTCCGCCAGGACATCCTTTTCCAGAGTCAAAGCCTTTTCAGACAACCTGGTTGAGAACATGCCCATGGGGCTAGTTGCCGTCGATCCGGAAGAACGGATTGCCTCTTTCAACCAGACCGCCGAATCCATGCTGGGGATCAGCGCCCGTCAAACCCTTGGAAAGCGGCTCCCCGAAATTTTACCCCCCTCTTTCCAGAATTTTTTCAACCAATTGAAATCGGAATCGGGACCCATTAACAGGGAAATGGAAGCGTCTCTCAACAATGAAAAGAACCTGCCCCTGGAGGTCATCGGCACGGCGTTGACGGGAGAAGATAGCGCGGCCTTGGGCTGGGTAATCCTTTTCAGGGATTTAACCGAGATCCAGCACCTCAAGAGGGAAATTGCCCAAAGTCAGCGTCTGGCATCCATCGGTCGGCTGGCCGCGGGGGTCGCTCATGAAATCAGGAACCCTTTAAGCTCCATCAAGGGATTTGCCACCTATTTCAAAGATCGGTACCGGGATACGCCGAAAGACCACCAGATCGCCGAAATCATGATCCAGGAGGTGGAACGGCTGAATCGGGTCATCGGGCAACTCCTGGAATTCGCCCGTCCCATGTCCATTCAAAGAAGAGCCACACAACTGGATATTCTGATCCGGCATTCCCTGAAAATGGTTGAAAGAGACGCCCAACAAAAGGGTGTCAACTTGAGTGTGGAAAGCGATCCCCATATCAACAAGGTGCACATAGACCCGGACAGGATCAAGCAGGTTCTCCTGAATTTATACCTGAACGCCATGGAAGCCATGGCGGAAGGCGGAAACCTTTCAGTAGGGGTTCTTCCGGGGGACACAAAACGGAGCATCCAAATCACCGTTTCGGACACGGGTCCGGGGATCAAACCGGAAGATCTGCCCCATTTGTTTGATCCCTATTTCACCACAAAACCGTCTGGGACAGGCCTGGGGCTTGCCATTGTCTACAAGATCATAGAATCTCATGAAGGGGAAATCCAGGTCAAAAGCATGCGTGGGGAAGGTACCACCATCACCATGATCATCCCCCATGCCCTGGAGGATTAAGACCATGACCATCAAAGAAAAGACGATCCTGGTGGTGGACGATGACCATGCCCACAGGATCATGTTGTGCACCCTTCTTTCCGGATGGGGCTATGCAATAGAAGAGGCGGATGACGGCCAGACAGCCATTGAAAAAGTCCACGGGAAATCATTCGACCTCATATTAATGGACATCCGGATGATCAAAGTCTCAGGGCTTGAGGCTCTGGTGGAAATTCAAGACTATAACCCGGCCATTCCAATCATCATCATGACCGCTTATTCCTCCGTTGAAACGGCTGTGGAAGCCCTTAAAAAAGGGGCTTACGATTATCTGACCAAACCCCTGGATTTTGATGAATTGCGTTTGGTCATGGCCCGGGCCATGGATCACCGCCTCCTGAAAGAGGAAAACCTTATCCTGAAAGAGCGACTTGGAAATCAGTTTAATACCCAAAACATCATTGGCCGAAGTCAAGTCATGGTCACGCTTCTGGAAACTGTGGCCCAAGTGGCCCCTTCCGAAGCAACCGTTTTGGTGACCGGGGAGTCGGGCTCGGGAAAAGAATTAATTGCGGGAGCCGTCCACTACAACAGCCCGCGAAAAGATGGGCCCTTTATCAAAATGAACTGCGCGGCCATCACCGAAACCCTTTTGGAGTCGGAACTGTTCGGCCATGAAAAAGGGGCTTTTACCGGAGCCCACAAGCGGAAAGAAGGGAAGTTCCGCCAGGCGGATGGTGGAAGTCTGTTTTTGGATGAATTGGCTGAAATGTCCCTGTCCATGCAGGTGAAACTGCTGCGCGCCCTGCAGGAAATGGAATTTTTCAGGGTTGGCGGAGAAGAACTGCTCAAAGTGGATGTGAGGGTGATCGCGGCAACCAACAAAGACCTGCTTCAGGAGATTGCGGCGGGTCGTTTCCGTGAGGATCTCTATTACCGGCTGAACGTGGTTGCGCTGGCAGTCCCATCCCTGGCGGACAGGACAGAGGATATCCCGTTGCTGGCCCGTCATTTCCTGGAACGTTTTTCCAAAAAAAACCACAAAAAGATCAAAGGATTTTCTCCGCAAGCTATGGACCAGATGCTGCGATATGCTTGGCCGGGGAATGTTCGGGAGTTGATGAATGCGGTGGAGCGGGCTGTTGTCATGAGTCGATTTGAATATATTCAACCCCATGATCTGCCCATGGAGGTTCAGAGCGTTCATTCAGGAAATGCGGTTGATCCTTTCCTGCAAATACCGGATGAGGGCATTTCCCTTGAAAGGATGGAGAAGGAAACCATCTTGAAAACCCTCGCGTCAACATCCGGCAACAAGAGCGAAGCCGCCAGGAGGCTGGGGATTACACGAAAGACCCTCCGTAAAAAGTTGAAGAATTATGAAGTCCAGACGTGAAAGACGTTAAAATTCAGCGGTCAGCCGCAACCCGAAAATCCAACCTTTGGGGCTGTCCCCCACCGCCATTGAATCCTTCATGTACTGAACATCCCCGGTCAGCCCAAAGATATGGTCGAAGGCAATCCGTCCGTAAACCTCGAAAACATCCGTGTAATCCACACCTTGATTGCCACCCATAAGGCGGGCACAGCCGATCCCCACGGTATCTCCCTTACGGCCCAACAGATTGCCACTGATGTGTAATCCGTCGCAATTTTGTGCGGCCGCAACCAAAATGGGGTCTGTGGTTGAAGACGAATTCAATTTCTCCGGCGCCCTGACAGGGCAGGCGGATGCGCTTGTGCGCTGTGAAACCATTGACGTGGATGTGCCGGGGCGAGCCCGAGATCGTCATTGAAGGACACCTGTGCCATGGGGCACCATTATGGTGAAGGAGAAGTGTTCCGTTATCTGCCCATTCAAAGCAACCTTTACAATGTCCTTCGAGAGATGGTCATCGGTTTTCGCGACTGCTATCTTCTCCTGGAAGAGAGAGGTTATCCGCGCCAGAGGCACGATCTTTCCGTCCCTCTTCACCCCCTGCTCGTCAATGTCATGGCGAAACTTTATATGGGTTAAAAAACATCATACAGGAGCACTCAGAATGCAAAGCTCTGACCATTCCGCCTCATGCTGGCAAAACGTGGTGCTTTGTTGGCATGAAATCTGCTTTCTCATTTGATTGTATCATCCGTTAAGATATGAAGTGTGAACATTTATTAAATTGCGAGGTGCAACATGAATACGCAAAATACCGACAAATATCTTGTCTATCCAGTCTGCCAGATGAAAGTTAGCAAGGAAGGTGAAGTGCCACCTTTTATGTTTCATTCCCATGCTTACCATTTCTGTACTGATTCATGCCGAAAAGCATTCATAGCCGATCCTGAAAAATATCTGAAATCCAAGCCGGCAAAACGCAAAGGCTGGTGGGGCCGATATTTGGATAGGGTTAGAAAAGCAACGGGTGGCACCCCCCCGTGTTGTCATTGAATAGCACCATGTGGTTTTGGGATCTTAAAGGATCGGGTTAATTTTACCCGGACGGTGATGTTTGCCGGGGAGAAAATACCCAGCTATTGATGAGAAATTAATCGCTTAAGTGGGGCATAGTGAAGCCTTCAGGAAAAATCCCTGCGCCTGCGACTTTGATGAAATCGCCGCTGGTGATATCCTTACTACCTCTCAATAAATTCTCTTTTTGGGCCTCACAGATTAAAATGAATAACCTCGCCAGCCACCGCCGGGGCATGTCCAACCGAGATCTCCAAACTCCCGACTGCACTGAAACAAATAGGTGTTATGTTTTTGTTCCAGTTTAGCCCTCAGCTCCGTTATCTGGTTGGATAAGGCTTCTATTTTCTTGGGATCCGGATTTTGCTGGTCGCATAGAACCTGCAGTTCCATCTCTTTGGCGTTTAACTCCTGTCTGAGAGAAAAGGTGTGTCGCAAAAAATCAGCGTGCATTCGCCACCATTCTATCCTTCAATATCTCTTCTTATGGTTTCAAATTCTTCCTTTGTTATCTCACCTTTAGCGTACCGTTTTTTTTAAACCTCGATTGGGCTCTCTGCATTCAACCTGTCCTGATTTCCGGAGTTTTTGCTCCGTTCAAAAACGAAATAGACGACAACCACTACAAAAATTATCAAAATCAGCCACATGAGCAGTCCTCCATAACCGCCGTATCCCATCATATGGTCCCATCCCCCCATGGATCCGCTCATGGGTTGGTGCGTACATCCGAAGACGAGAAATATGGGAATGATTGATTTGAAACAGATCAAAAGGCTTTTTTTCATGGCTGTCCCCTCTGTTGTTCCCTATAAACAAGGGCAGTACGACCCCATCCAAGCGATCTTATAATTTTTGGCATATCTGATGCGTCTTTGCAATACAGTTCAGCATGTATATGCAGACAAAAAATCCTGTGCTGCATCAGCTAGTGCTATCCATTGCAGTCAGGAAAATGAGTTGTTTTGATTTTCCTTTTGATAACTTTAGAAAATCTTCTCCTTGCGCAGATAATTTAAAACTATTATCATTATATTTCAGTTAGGAATCAGGCAACGTTTCTATGGAACGTTTTCCTTGGGTTCGGTATCGGAAGTTCCATACGTTTTCACGTTCCGGTTTATTCCAAGAAGAACTGGAGGAGAATAAAGAGAAACAGACGATGAAATGGCTTATTTCAACGGTCCTGACCATTCTTCTCACGACCGGTTCGGCGTCTCCCAGTTCCCTTTCGGAGAGGGATACCCGTCTCATGGGCCGTGTTACGGTTCAAGACCTCATTGCCTACGCCTACCAGAACAACCCATCCATCCGTGAAGTTCGTGAAGCATGGCGGGAAACCGTTGAACAGTATCGCATCACCACAGGCTACCCTGATCCCGAAATAAGGTTCACTCATTTTCCCGAACCCATCGAAACCCGTCTGGGACCTCAGGACTGGATTGCCAGTTTGAATCAAAAGATTCCGTTTCCGGGAAAGCTCACCCAGGCAGGGAAGGTTGTGGAAACGGAAGCGCGAGTGGCGCATATCAAGCTGGACAGGACCGTCAAAGGGGTCATGGCGTCGGTTCGTCGTTCCTTCTATGAACTCCTGTACATTAGAACAGCTCAAAAGGTGGTCGCTCGGAATCTAAAGCGCCTAGAACATCTCAGGAAAGTGGGAGAGACCGCCTACACCAGAGACCGGGCCGCGTTGATGGATATGGTCAAGGCCCAGTCCCAGCTGGGGCAGATCCGATACGACGGCATACTTCTGGAAGAACTGGAACGCACGGAAAAGACCCGCTTGAACGGGTTTTTGAACCGGGCGCCCGATGCGAGAATCGGAAAATTTGTGGAAGGGAAATTTCAGCCGGTTGTTTTCAACCTTAAAGATCTTTACCGGCTGGCCGAGGCCAATCAGGAAGATCTTCGGATCGCCCGCGCCCTTGTGGACCGGGCCGATGCAAAAGCCGAACTGGCCCGTTTGGAAAACCTCCCTGACTTCAATGTGGGGGTATCCTACTCATCCATCGGCCAGCCCGATGTGCCCGTGCAACCCCAGGATGCAGGGCGGGACGGGCTGGGCTTTCAGGTGGGCATGACCATCCCCCTGTGGTTTGACAAGAACAGCGGTCGCGTGGCAAAAGCGCAAGCGGGGATTCGAAGGGCCAAAGCGGCGGAAGAGGTTGCCACCACTGAAATCCGGACCCGGGTGCACGATCTTTTTTTCCGATTGAACAACGCGCAGCGGCTGATTCTACTTTACCGGGACGATCTTTTGCCCCAGGCTATAAAGTCCATGGAGATTGCCGAAACCTGGTATCGAGAGGGACAGGCCAGTTTTTCCGATTTTGTGGAAACCCAAGCCGTCTATTACAATTTCCAGCTTTCCCTTGCAAGGGCCAGTGCCGATTATGGCAAGGTCTTGGCCAGTCTAGAGCAACTGGTGGGGCAATCCATTACAAAGATTTCCGGCGGAATCGACGTAAAGGCCAAGGGAGGAACCAAATGACAGGAAGGTATCTGTTCCCATGCATTCTGTTCCTTCTGGCCTTTTTGGCGGGATGCTCCAACTATTCAGAGCTCAACAAAGACCTTGAACGATACCGACCACCCGCATATGCCGCTTCCCCCGCCCAAAGTGAAAGAACGCAGACAGGGTCTTCAGATGGTACGGCATTTGCGCTGGAGAAAAAGAAGATCAATGAGGCGAAGGCACGCTGGGATAAGGCCTTGAATACAGCAGAGAGCAAAGAGACTTTTTTCCATCCCCCTTCCGGTCTTTATAACGCTCTCAAGCCTGCCGCTTCCAATCCGGCGAGTACCGCAGCGGCTCTCAACCCTCGATTCTCACTGGTAACTCTGGAGACCCTGGCCTTGCTTCGAAACCCGGGCGTAAAGGCCGCCCAAGACCGGGTGCGTGCCGCCGTTGATACCTACAGCCAGGTTATGGCGCTCGATGACATTCTTCGACAGTATACGGCCTTTACCGAGGAACTCATGACCGGTGTGGGGCCCATGAAAGGGAAGGAGCCCATGAAAACAAAATTTCCCTTTCCCGGTGTATTGGCTCTGAAAGGGGAGATTGTCGGCCAGCAGATCAAATCGGTCATGGAAACCCTGGAGATTGCCAAAAGAGAAGTCATCACGGAAGCGCGAAAAGCTTACTGGGATCTGCTGTTTGTTCATAAAGCCGAAGACATCGCTCGAGAGACCCTCGGCCTTTACCGGCATTTGGAACAAGTGGCTACAGTCCGTTACGAGACCGGGAGTACAAACTATCAGGATGTGATCAAGGTGCGCATTCACAGGGAACTCCTGAAAGAAGATCTGGACACCTTGCGGGAAAGAGGGCGAAACGGGGAATCCAAAATCCTCGAAATCCTCAATCTTCCACCTGAAACCAGGATCGGCCTGCCTGAAGATCTTGTCCCGCCAAGAACTGTGCCGCCATTGACGGCCCTCTACAAAATGGCCTATGAACGGAGACAGGAATTGCAGCGCATTCGGGCCCGGGTGGGAAAAATGGAAAGACTCATCGAAATGGCCGAGACCATGATCCTGCCGCCTTACACCCTGGGGTTTTCTGTTTTTGAAGATAACGCGGTGACGCAGGTGGGCTCAGTTGCCAACGGGAAGGATTTTCCAGTCACAACGCAGGCATCCTACGGATTTGGACTGCCGAAAATGCCCTGGTACGGTGTTCAGGATGCCTACCTTCGCCAGACACAGCAGGAACTAAACGCCCTTAAAAAAGATCTGGAAAAGGAAGAGGCCGTCACCATGATGCAGGTCAGAAACGCCTGGTTCCGCCTGGATCTGGCAAAACGGGAAGAATCCCTTTACAGAAACTCAATTTTGAAGCTTACGAAGGCGGCCCTGGATGTCTCCACGCAAGGGTATGAGGCGGGCAAAGTTCCCTTCGCGGACGTCATCTCCTCTTATACCTCGTGGCTGGATACCCGCCTGGCTGCCGAGAGGGAAATGAGCGCCATGGGCATTGCCCGGGCGCAACTTGAAAATGCGGTAGGTGCCCCGCTTCAACCGGCGCGGAAGGAGGCGGTCAAATGAAAGAAAACGGACAGTCTGAAAAGACCGGTTCATGGCTGAGGATCGTTTTTTGGACTGTGATGATTACGCTCCTTCTGGCTGGCGGAACCGCCTATTTCACAGGTTATCTACGTCCGCCTGAACCTGGGATTGGGGTCGAAAAAGCCTCTCCATCAGGGACACACGTTCAAACTGGAAAAAAAACCGCCTCTTCTGACACAAAAAAGGGCGAAATTCTTTACTGGCGAGCCCCCATGAACCCCACCGAAATCTATGATAAACCGGGGAAAAGCGCCATGGGCATGGACCTGGTGCCCGTCTATGAAGACGAAATGAGCGACCAGAAAGCGATAAAAATCGACCCCGTCACCCAGCAGAACATGGGTATCCGCCTCGGCAAGGTCACCAAAGGGCCGCTCATCCATACCCTTCGTACCTATGGACATATTACCCCGGATGAGACCCTGACCGCCCAGGTGAATCTCAAGACCAGCGGATGGATCGAAAAACTCCATGTGGATTTTACAGGGAAATATGTCAAAAAGGGAGAACCACTGTTTGACATGTATTCTCCTGAACTGGTGGCCGCTCAGGAAGAATACCTGGTGGCTTTCCGCACCCTTGGACCATCCCGGAGCGCAGGGGGGAAAAGTATGTTGGATTCTTCCAGGAGCCGGCTCCAGTTTTTTGATGTTCCGGAAAGCGAGATCCAAGCTCTGGGAAAATCGGGGAAAGTCAAGAAAACAGTCATGATCCGGTCCCCATTGAGCGGATTCGTGATCGGGAGAAATGCGGAAGAAGGGTCCTATATCAAAGCGGGAACCATGGTCTTTCGCATTGCCGACCTCAGAAGGGTCTGGGTCGATGCCCATATTTATGAGTATGAGCTTTCTATGATCCAAAAAGGCCAGGAGGCGGAGATGACATTGCCCTACCTGCCAGGCAAGATTTTTTCGGGTACGGTAGCCTTTGTTTATCCCTACCTGCAACCTAAAACAAGAGACCTAATTGTTCGTCTCGTGTTTCAGAACCCTGAAATGGCGCTGAAACCGGAGATGTATGCCGACATACGGATCAAAGCTGTTTTTAAAGGGGAAGGATTGATGATTCCTTCGGAAGCGGTCATTCGAACGGGACGGAGGAATGTGGTTTTCATCAGCTCGGGCAATGGGAAATTCGTTCCTAGAGATGTGATCCTGGGTCCCTTGCTGGACAATGAACGGGTACAGATACTGGCCGGGCTGACGAATGGAGAATCCGTTGTGATTTCAGGTCAGTTTCTTCTGGATTCCGAAAGCAACCTCAAAGAGGCTGTGCGGAAAATGCTGGATGCGAAGCTTATTAAGAAAGTGAAGAAAGACGAAGATGATTTTTTCGGGGATATGGAATAGCCGATGATTGAAAAGATCATAGAATGGTGTGTGCAAAACAGGCTTATGGTGGTCCTGTGTACCGTTTTCATAATTGTGACTGGACTTCTTGCCATGGGGAAAACGCCCATAGATGCCATTCCCGACCTTTCCGATGTGCAGGTGATCATCTACACTAAATATCCGGGACAGGGTCCCCAGGTGGTGGAAGACCAGGTTACCTACCCTCTCACCACGGCCATGCTGAGCGTCCCCTTCGCTAAGGTGGTCCGGGGATACTCTTTTTTCGGCTATTCCTTTGTTTACATCATTTTCGAGGACGGGACGGATCTTTACTGGGCCCGTTCCAGGGTTCTGGAATACCTGAATTTTGTGGCGGGCAAACTCCCTCCAGGCGTAATACCAAGCCTCGGTCCCGACGCCACTGGAGTTGGCTGGGTTTATGAATATGTCTTAAAGGACACCACCCGAACAATGGACCTCCAACAACTCCGAAGCATCCAGGACTGGTTTCTCCGATACGAACTGGCATCTGTTCCCGGTGTTTCAGAGGTGGCCGGCATCGGAGGCTTTGTGAAGCAGTACCAGGTGGAAGTGGATCCCAACAGGCTGCTGGCCTTCGACCTCTCCATCGAAAATGTGAAAACCGCCATCCTCCGATCCAACAGTGATGTGGGCGGCAAGCTCGTGGAGATGGCTGAAACGGAATTCATGGTGCGGGGCCTGGGATATATCAAGACCCTTCAAGATCTTGAGCAGATTGCACTGGGGGTGGACCGGCAGGGAACACCCATCCTGCTGAAGCATATCGCCCACATCCATCTGGGGCCCGAATTACGGCGGGGGATCCTGGAATGGGATGGCGAGGGGGAAGCGGTGGGCGGCATCGTGATCATTCGCACCGGCGAGAACGCCCTTCAGGTCATCGAGAATGTACAAGAAAAGCTGAAGGAGCTCCAGAGGGGGCTACCGGCGGGCGTGGTCATTTTGGAAGGGTACAATCGTGCCGATCTGATTAAAAGCGCCATTCATACCCTTAAAAGCAAGCTCATGGAGGAAATGATGGTGGTGGCTCTCATCTGCCTCATTTTCCTGCTCCATTTCCGATCGGCTTTTGTGGCCATCTTTACACTCCCCGTGGGAATTCTGATGGCCTTTATGGCCATGAAGAGCCTTGGGATCAACGCCAACATCATGAGTCTCTCCGGGATTGCCATAGCCATCGGCGTTATGGTGGACGCCTCGGTTGTTCTCGTTGAAAATGCTCACAAACACCTGGCCCGGGACGCCGGGAGAAAATCCCAAACGGCCATCATCCTGGATTCAGCAAAAGAAGTGGGACCGGCGCTTTTTTACAGTCTCCTGATCATCACGGTTTCTTTTCTGCCGGTATTCAGCCTGACGGAAGAGTCCGGCCGACTATTTAAACCGCTGGCCTACACCAAAACCTTTGCCATGGCCGCATCCGCCGTACTTGCCATCACCATTGTTCCGGTTCTCATGACCTTTTTCGTCCGGGAAAAAGCCTTCAGTCCCGGGACGACCCGACGCCAAAGGCAGGGGATATGGATTCTTTCGGCGGCAGGCGCTCCCGCGCTGGTGGTAGCAGGGGGAATCGCCGGTTTGGAACTCCCTGACTGGTCCCTGGTTGTGGCCCTGGTGATTTCCCTGTTTGCACTGGTGTGTCTTGCGCCCCAGCGGATCATTGAGGAATCAAAAAACCCCTTGAGCCGGTTTTTTATCCGGCTTTACCGGCCCATCATTCTCCGGGTCCTGAAGTGGCCCAAAATCACGGTTCTGATCTCCTTGGCATGCGTAGGGATCTCCATTTTACCCCTCTCCCGTCTGGGCAGCGAGTTCATGCCGCCTTTAAACGAGGGAAGCCTTCTTTACATGCCCACCACTCTTCCGGGTATTTCCATCACCAAGGCCAGGGAACTGCTCCAGCAAACGGATAAAATCATCCAGAGTTTCCCGGAAGTCCGGCATACCCTGGGCAAAATAGGGCGGGCCGAGACCGCCACCGATCCGGCGCCCCTTTCCATGATCGAAACCACCATCACCCTTTGGCCCAGGGAGGTGCATGAAAAGGTCCCCGTCAAACGGTTCTTTTCCTCTTGGCCGGGGTGGCTGAAAGGATCTTTAACCTGGATCTGGCCCGAGGTTCGGGACGGAAAAATCCTTCACCAATGGCGGAAAAAGAAGATTGAACGATTTTTTACCGCCTGGCCGGAATGGCTGAAAACACCCCTTTCATGGATATGGCCGGAAGAACGCTATCTGACCATGGATGAACTGGTGGCGGAGCTGGACCGGGCGATTCGTTTTCCCGGGCTCACCAACGCATGGACCATGCCCATTAAAACCCGCATCGACATGCTTTCCACCGGCATCAAGACACCGGTGGGAATCAAGGTCATGGGGCCCGACCTTCAGGTCCTAACGGATTTGGGGGCGGAAATCGAAGCGGTGGTGGGTCAGATTCCGGGGACCCTTTCCGCCTATTCCGAGCGGATTACAGGGGGGAACTATCTGGATTTCAACATCAGGCGAGACCAGATTGCCCGGTACGGCCTTACGGTTGCCGACGTGCAGGATGTTATTGTCACGGCCATCGGCGGAAAGAACATCACCTATACGGTGGAGGGGCTGGAGAGATATCCGGTGAATCTTCGCTACAGCCGGGAGTTGCGGGACAACATCGATCTGCTGAAAGGCGTTCTGGTCACTGCGCCGACCGGCGCCCATATCCCGCTGGGGCAGTTGGCCACTATTTCCATCCACAAAGGGCCAGCCGCCATCAAGACGGAAAATTCGAGGCCCAGCGCCTGGATTTATGTGGATCTCAAAGGCGTGGATGTGGGAACCTACGTGGAGAAAGCCAAGGACATTGTAAACCGGGAGGTGAAACTGCCTGTGGGTTACTCCCTGGTATGGTCCGGGCAGTATGAATACATGGAAAAGGCCCGCAAGACCCTCAATCTAGTGGTACCGTTGACCCTGGCGATTATCTTTGTTTTACTCTATATGCATTTCAAAAGCTTCAGCGAGGCGTTCATTGTCATGGCAAGCCTCCCCTTCGCCCTTGTGGGAGGGGTGTGGCTTCTTTATCTGTTGGATTACAACCTTTCCGTTGCGGTAGTGGTGGGCTTTATTGCTCTGGCGGGCCTGGCTGCGGAAACAGGGGTGGTCATGTTGGTCTATCTGGACCAGGCATTTAATCGCAGGCGTAGTGAGGGGACCCTGACATCCCCTGGAAGGCTGCGGGATGCCATTCTGGAAGGGACGGTGGAACGGGTTCGGCCCAAGCTCATGACCGTATCCACCACCCTCATCGGTCTTCTGCCCATTATGTGGGGCATGGAAACCGGGTCACAGGTCATGAAACGGATTGCGGCCCCCATGGTGGGCGGGCTGATTTCATCCACCGTGTTGACACTGGTGATTATTCCGGCCATATATTTCCTATGGAAGGGCTGGAACCTGAAAAAAGGAGAAGAAAAATGAAAAGATCTGTTGTTGCACCGGTTTTGAGAGTTGCTTTTTTTCTGTTAACGACATCTGTTTTTTCGATGGTATGTTCAGGGGTCGCCGGGGATCATCCCGACACCCAGGGGGTCAAGATCCATACATCCACCGTGGATGGGTATGGATTCAATTACTCTCTGTACCATTTCCCTGAAAGAAAGACCCAGCACCTGATGGTTGCTGTTACAGGTCCCGAGGGAACACAGCTGGAACCGGGAAAGGTGGGCTTTTTAGTGACGGGACCTGATGGCACCAAACAAAAGGCAATGGCCATGGGCATGAAAGACTCTTACGGCGCAGATATGAATTTCGGGAAAAAGGGTGTTTACACCATCAAAACAAAGGCGGTTTTCGGGGAAAGAAAAATGTTCGACCGGTTCAATTACGAGGTGAAATAACTGAAGCCAATGGCAATTAAAAGCCTTCAAAAACGCCTCACGCTCCTGGTGCTGCTTCCTGCCGCACTGGTTCTGTTGTTCATTGGCGTTTTCGGTTTTATTTACGTGAGAGGAGCCCTTTTTACCGAATGGGAGGAATCGTCCATCATGAAGCTTCAGAGGGCCGCCCATCAGATCGATATGAAGCTTGGGCGCATCACGGACTGGCTTCAGATGTTCCATCATACGTCAGAAGGCAGGGGCGGCCTGTTGATACAGGATTGGATCCTCCAACAGTTAAGGAACATGAAAGGGGTTGAAAGGGCGGAACTGAAGTGGGAAGACGGCCATGATCCCGAACCGTCGATGATGATGCGTAAAGGAGGACGTTCTTCAGGCGGAAGGCGGATGATGCGTTTCCAGAAGGCAAAACCTTTTAAGGTCACTTCTCCTCTCTACGATGCACAAACAGGAAAAGAAACGGTAAACCTCATATCTCTGCTTAAGGATGAATCCGACAAAGTTGTAGGAACGCTCGTTGTAACCGTCCGCTTTGATTACCTCCTGGAAGGTGTCAAGGATTTTGGTTGGTGGCAGACGGATCAGGCCTGTCTCATTGACGAAGCCGGGAAATACCTCTGCCATACCAAAGCCATCATGAAAAAGGGCATCTTGTTTGGAGGCACCGATGACCCCTTTGAACGGTCCCTGCTAAAGGCCATTAAAGAAAAACCTTACGGGACGGTTCTGGGACCCGGTGCCCCACCCGATGCGGTTGGCGGCTTTTACCGGTTGCGGTATGCACCATGGACCATCGTACTCTTCGCTGGCGGAAAGGAGGTCCTGGCGCCCATTATCCATTTCCGCAACTATTACTTTGCGGGAGGAGCGCTTGCCATACTGATCATTCTCCTCTTTATTCGATCGGTCGTCGGCAGGATGGTTCATTCCTTTACAGCCATCTCGAAAACCGCGGAAAAGGTAGCGATGGGGAATTACGACAAACCCATCCCGGTTCGCGGCCGGGATGAAATCGCCCAGTTGACCCAGAGTTTCAACACCATGGTGGAAGGGTTGAAAGAAAGGGACTTTATTGCCAATACCTTCGGCAGGTACGTGGATCAGGGCATTGCAAAACAGTTGTTGAAGCGCCCCGAAGCTTCAAGGCTGGGCGGGCAAAAACGAGAAGTGGCCATTTTGATGTCCGATATCAGGGGGTTTACACCCATATCTGAATCCTTGCCTCCTGAAGACATTATCCGTTTCTTAAACCGATATTTTTCCCATCTTATCCAGGTGATTCAAGAGCACAAGGGGATCATCGTTGATTTTTTTGGCGATGCCGTACTGGTTTTTTTCGATCCTTTTGATGAGCCCGTAAGGCCCATGATCAGGAAGGCCCTTCAATGCGCCTTTAAGATGCAAGAGGGCATGATGGAATTTAACCGGGAGATGCTTTCTGAAAATCTGCCGCAGCTAGAGATGGGGATCGGCATCAATGCCGGCGTTGTGGTGGTGGGGAATATCGGTTCGGAAACCCGGGCCAAGTACGGCATTGTGGGATCTCCCGTGAATCTCACACAGAGGATCCAATCGACGGCTGAAGAGGGGGAAGTGGTCATCTCCGATTCGGTTTACAAGCACGTAAGCAAAGAAGTGAGGGTGAATCGGAAATTCAAAATCATGCTGAAAGGAATTCAGGACGAGGCAAAACTATATGGGGTTGCCCCGATGGAAACGATATTTGAATATTGACAAAAAGTTAAAGCCACCGTGAAATTTTGGTTCTGACGTTCTTTTCAATTGCTCGCATGGACAAAGAGTTCGCATCAAGGGTTGTTTCGGCCTCTATTTTCCCGGGGTAATCTATGTTCCGATTTTGATGTTTCTGGTGGGAAGCTAAAGGGGATCAAATACTTTCCTACCTTCTGTCATTGTTATGGCAATTTGAAGCTGGCAAGAATCTTCGGTCATTTTTCAGACAAAGCCCAATCCTACGGCATCTTTCCTTTCTGTAATAGATCCACATGCAGACCGCCCGGATACTTAAGACCCAGTTGGCAATCGAATCTGGATACATAATACCCGGTTGCACATTGAAATTCTGCAATGCCGAAAATGTACAACACGACATTTCCTTAATTTATAAATGATTCCAACGTTTTATGCCTTACAATATAAAACTGGCATGCTCTTTGCTTTAGTAAATCTCTACAACGAAGCGATCATCCATTCATCAAAGAAGGAGGGCTTACAATGAAACGATTGGCTTTTCTGTTAGGAAGTATCATGTTGGTAGTCATGTCATCCTATTCGGTTTTTGCTTGGGGACCCATGCGGAGCGGTGGCGGACCGGGCGACTGTTGGCAGGATTCACGAAGTTACGATAGGGTCAATCAAGAACAGCAGGCAAAAGCGGATCAAGACAAGAACAAAATATATCAGGAGAGGGCACAGCAGAGAGAAAGGCTCTGGGCTAAAAGGGCTGAACTGAGAGTAAACCCGAATGCGCCCACTCCCTATGGGGGGAACGGGAGACGCGGTGGCGGCTATGGGCCGGGAAGCTGCTGGAATTGATAATGAGAAAAATGTCATTAGGAGGGAGCTAGACTCCCTCCCCGCACAATCCGGATTTGTGATGAATTGTGCGGGAGATCAACCGTATAGGAGCTTCATATGAAAATAAAAAGAACTTTTTCTATGGTTTTTGCCGGTATGGGAACCATCGCCATTGTTTTCCCGGAAAAGGCTGCTCTCGCTTATCGGGGAGAATCCTGCTGGTGGGGCTCTGGAGCAGGTTTCATGGGCGGTTGGGGCATGGGTTGGTTCGGCCCCCTGTTCATGATGCTGTTTTGGGGATTTCTGATTGCAGGCGCAATTTTCCTGGATAGGAACGTGGCCGTAATAGCTTTCACAAGAAGGCGCATAGATTTGGGCCAGATTTGTTCGATCTGAAATCACAAAAGCTGAAGGAATAGCAGGCTATTTCAATGTTTTTGTTATTTCAGATCGGGCGAAGATGGTCTGAAGCTATGATGCATGGTTGGGGAAGTTATTACGGCCACGTTCCTAACCATCTGTTTGAAATTCCAAGTAAAAAGTCAGGACTAGATATTCCAGCCTTGAATAATATTGGCCGATGTGCCATGCTGAGCTAATGCACGTTATACTCGTTATGGGGTTATTCACGAATACCAAAGAAATCCTGGTCACATTGTTTGGTTTTCTCAAAGCCAACCCCGTCGTAAGACAAGGGCCGTTAAATCTGAACCGGAGAAGACGCCAAACTCGTGGTTAACTAGAGGGGCGCAATGGGATGATTTCCCGTGTTTCCTTCCCGGATTCAGCAATGCAGGATTCATATTTACAAACTCTATTACAAAAAGGAGACATCATGAGGGAGAGATCGGGCTTAGGTGTTTTGACAGCTGTTTTTTTATTTCTGTTTTCTGTGGCATTTTTCACTGTTTCAGGGTATGCAGCGCCTGGAAAAGCTGACAAGGAGGACGTCCTGGCGGCTTACGGCAAACTGCCGCTCTATTTTATTGAAAACAAGGGGCAGCTTGATCCCACGGTCAGGTTTTATGTCAAGGCATCCGGTCAGACCCTCTATTTTACGGATGAGGGGATCGTATTCGACCTTCTTCGCAGGGAAAGAGGGGCGGGAAAGGGCGGAGAAAAAGTCCGTCAGGCCACAAGGGCAAAAACAGAGCGGCTGGTTTTCAACCTGGGGTTTGAAAATGCCCGAAGAGGGGTCCTGATAGAGGGTTTGGAGAGCCAAGATGCCAAGATCAACTATTTTGTGGGAAATGACAGGAGCAAGTGGAAGAGAGGCATTCCCACTTACAAGGGGGTCGTTTATAAAGGGGTTTACAAAGGGATAGACCTGAAGGTTTATGGAAACGGCAAGGACATCGAATATGAATTTATTGTAAGTCCGGGGGGGAATCCCAACGATATATTACTGACTTACAATGGAATAGAGGGGCTCGCCACAAACGGGGAGGGCGAACTTCTGATAGCGACCGCCTTTGGGGAACTCAAGGAGACAAGGCCCTATATCTATCAAGAGATAAAAGGAAAAAGGGCGGTGGATGGAAGTTTTAAGATCCAAAGCCCTACCGGGAAATCCCAAACCGGGAAATTTTCATACGGCTTCCAGGTCGCCTCCTACAACCCCTCCTATCCCCTTGTTATTGATCCCACCCTTAGGTATTCCACCTATCTGGGGGGAAGCAGTAGCGATTGGGGAGCTGGAATAGCAGTAGACGGCTCGGGAAACGCCTATGTCACAGGAGACACCGATTCCCTCGACTTTCCCACACAAAACCCATATCAGGGAACCAACGCCGGTGACGAGGATGCCTTCATAACCAAACTTTCACCAGCCGGAAACACCCTTTCCTACTCTACCTATCTGGGGGGAAGCAAGAACGATGTTGGAAATGGAATAGCCGTTGACGGCTCAAGAAACGCCTATGTCACAGGATATACCTATTCCACCGACTTTCCCACGCAAGACCCATATCAGGGAACCAACGCCGGTGACGCCGGTGACAGCGATGCCTTCATAACCAAACTTTCCTCATCGGGAAGCGTCCTTTCCTATTCCACCTATCTGGGGGGAAGCGAAAGCGATGGTGGAATTGGAATAGCCGTTGACGGCTCAGAAAACGCCTATGTCACAGGATATACCTGGTCCACCGACTTTCCCACGCAAAACCCGTATCAGGGAACCAACGCCGGTATCAGGGATGCCTTCATAACCAAACTTTCCTCATCGGGAAGCGCCCTTTCCTACTCCACCTATCTGGGGGGAAGCGTTGGCGAAATTGGAAATGGAATAGCCGTTGACGGCTCAGGAAACGCCTATGTCACAGGACAAACCTATTCCACCGACTTTCCCACACAAAACCCATATCAGGGAACCAACGCCGGTGACGGCGATGCCTTCATAACCAAACTTTCCTCATCGGGAAGCGCCCTTTCCTACTCCACCTATCTGGGGGGAGGT
>Ga0222636_1000308_pt1 | contig 27529 bp, 26 predicted proteins | sample AntAcemetagen141_FD_179811 | JGI IMG/M metagenome (GOLD analysis project Ga0222636, IMG submission 179811) | Saline water microbial communities from Ace Lake, Antarctica - #141 | ecosystem: Environmental > Aquatic > Non-marine Saline and Alkaline > Saline | place: Antarctica: Ace Lake...
AATCAAATAAATGAATATATACAAGGATGATCTTATAGCCATTAGCCTTTGCCTGGGCAAGAAAATCAATCTTTGATTCATGAGAGAAAACCGTTTCAAAACAAAAAGATACTCCTTGCGAGATCAAATCTTCTCTGATTTTAGCAGCCACGGTTGCAGCATAATAGCTTGAGGCTTCCGAATTCTCCGAATCTATATCTTTAGCTATCAAATCTGCATTCACAAAGGTTATGCCGTATTTGGCAAGATGCAGATAGTAGAATGTAGACTTGCCTGCTCCATTCCCGCCGGCTAACACCCAAAGTTGTTTTGGATTAGCCATTAGAGCGCCTTAAACTCACCGTGTTTAAACGAACCAGTCTGCCTTTTTTTTGTGATGGAATTCACTCGATCAATGTAACCGGGATGTTCAACGCTTGCCTCGTAGTATATCTTGGCAGACGTTATCTTTTTAGCAAGAAGTCCTTTAGTCCTATCGTTTTCGAGATCAGTAAATATAGCGTCTGAATCAATAGGAATCGATTGGACGGGTGGGGTTAGCTCTAATTTAATCGTTTTTATACCTTGAGACACGGCAAAAGCATCTGCAATATTTAATTTAGATGAAACGGCTTTGCCTAATTTTGCCCAGTACTCAAGCTGTTTGGTCTTTGATCTGTTCTGAATTCTAGCCTCGCGCTCCGCTTGAAACGCCAAGTTTTGGTCTATTCTTAATGGTACAGTGGCCATCATAACCTCCTATCACCGATGCAATTAGCATCATAATGATGCATTCTGCTACAGAAATAATCTTGATTTAAGGTTTTGTCAATGAAATTTATGCGTTGTGTATGGAAATTAAGTCTGCCGTTGAGAGCGCCGATTAAAACCGGCAAGAAGTAGGGACTGAAAGTGTCCCATGGTGAAGGGTTAACCACCCACACCAGCCCTGAGTCATGCGCTGATAATGGTAACATTGCCAGTGAAGCGTTGACAGTTGCTCTATGCCTAGAATGAAAAATATGGGGTCAAGTCTACGTTTGACCCTTGGCGAAATCCATTAAGAATCAAACGTAGACTTGACCCCATTTCATTTGTTAGTGAGCGATTTTGAATACATTCTTGACTAATGTGTAATTACACACTAGAATATATTTATTGAGTTTATAATAAAATACTGAACCCAAGCCATGACTAAAACAGACAAGAAAAATAAGAAGATTAGAAGAAATCCAGGAAATGTCAAATTCCAAGATTTCATATCCTGGCTTGAGGATAATGGATTTTCTCTAGATAGAGTAAGCGGCAGTCATCATATTTTTGTCCATCCAAATATTGAAACTCCGGTTAACGCACAGAAAAAGAAAGACGGGACAGCAAAAGCGTATCAAATAAAGCAGGCAATAAAGATTATTGATGGAGAATAAATATGGAATATACAGTTAAGATTTTTCCTGATCCCGAAGGAGATGGAGATTTTATTGCCGAAGTTGAAGAGCTCAAAGGATGCTCTGCTTTTGGGGCAACCCCCGAGGAAGCGTTGCAGGAAGTGGAAATAGCTATGAAGCTTTGGATTGAAACCGCAAAAAAGCACGGAAAACCAATTCCAAAGCCGAAAAGTCAAATTGTCAATGAACCAAAAAAACGATTTAATGTCATGTTTCCTGAGTCTCTACTAAAAGATGTAGATGAATTTCGAGGAAAACATGGTATGAAAAGATCTGAACTACTTGCCGCCGCCGCCGAACAATTCATTTCTTCTTCTCACTAACGACGAATTCAGCGGCGGCGTGGGCTGGAGCGAAGCGGAAGCCCACACCGTCCGCTGGAATGATTTGTTAGGAGGCCCTTTAACCAAATATTCAAAATATAATTTACCCAATGTCAATAGGGGTATGACCACTTGTTCTTTTTATGAAGCATTTCCTCATTTTCCATCAAGTCAAATCTTCCAAAACCTTCTCAAAGGTTCGTTCACCACCCTTAAGGCCGGGAGCGTATCCGCCGCCTGCGTTTCCCCAGGCGCTGGCCAGATAAAGCCCTTTGACCGGGGTTCGGTTTTTTATTCGATTCATAAAGGAATTATCAACAGAAAAATCAAATCCGTAAATAGCCCCTCCGGGATTCAGGGTGTAGCGCCAGTTGGTGAGCGGAGTTGCCGCCTCCATTACCTCAACCATGGATGAAAGCCCGGGAATGGCCTTTTCTTCAACCTTTTTCATCAAGATACCGGCCCATCTTTCCTTTTCTTTTAAATAGCCTAACTTCCGACCGGCTTTGTAGTCCGATTCAAATCTTTGCCAGGGTTGAATACCGCACAGGGTAATTATCGTCACTGTAGATGAACCGGGTTTTGAGTAGCCTTTATAGTAATTGTCATAAATCATGGCACTGACATCCACTTTCTCAACCTCTCCTCTAAGACATGAGAGGTAATTCGCTTCATGCCCTCGGGCGGATGATATGACTATATGACTGTCTTTGATGTACTCATGTATTTCCCGGTTCAATCCAAGCCAGATGACAAACGTGGATAGGCTTGTTCCGTAACCATTTATCCTGTTCATATAGTCAGGTGGAAGAGTTTCGGAGGGCAGCATATTATTTAGGGTTGTTATCGCATTCGCATTGCTTATAACAATTTTGGCCGGTAGATGTTTCCCTTCTGATGTGACGACTCCGGAAACAGCTCTGTCCTTTAGCACAATTTTTTCGATCGTTTTTTCGTAGATTATTTGTCCACCGGATTCTTCGATCGATTCAGCCAATGCATAACTCAAATCCTGTGAGCGCCTTTTTATATAATATTGTTCATTTTCTCCTGATGCCTTAGCCATGATATAAATAAACGCGGACAACTTGGATGGCGGCAGGCCAAATGATCCCATCGTACCAGATGTAAGAGATTCCTTTATGTTCGGCTCCCTAATATATTCATCGATAAAGGCAGCGACGGTTTGATCCTTTATTTTCCATAACTTGGGATATTGGGAAGCCATATTCCTCCCTCCCCCTTTTGTTTTAAGCAATTCCAGTTCATCCACCACAGCCTGCATTTCCGCAAGATAGCTCTCGACGCCCTTTTTTTCGTGAGGAAATTTTTCGATTAAACCATTAACCTTTTGTTTCAGGCCGCTTGCCCCCCTGATATCCCGGTTTGGTGTAATAACCCGATGGGTATTAGGAATTTTGACCAACTCGATCTTATCCGAGATACCTAATTCCTTCATAAGATGCTGCAATTCGCGGTTTACCGACATGCGGTGCAAAGACACATCAAAAGTGAACTTACCTCCGGCCCGGTCAAAGGTTGTTGCATATCCTCCCGGGATATTGTGTTGTTCAACAACCGTAACCGGAAACCCCCGTTGGGCCAAAAGCGCTCCACAGCATAGTCCGCCAAGCCCTGCCCCAATAACCACAACAGGGAGATCCTTTTTGGTCTGTATCTTGGCGGCAAGCGTATTGATTTTGCTCCAATCAAGAGCCATGGCCACTCCGAACATGGCGCTTGTTGTAATAAAGGAACGGCGAGATATTTTCCGTTCGGTCATATCGTTTCTCCTTTTAATCAGAGATGGGTATTACAGAAAGTATAATACGCTTTTCTTGGATCCTTCTAACGTACTCTTCAGCGGGCGCGGTTTTTTGCGCTCCGCTGGAAGAGAAGTGTTATGCCTTTTATATGATATTGCAGCCAATTTTTCATGAACCTTTTCTGGCTTTAAATAAATAAAATGCAGGTATGAGCTTTTCAAATTTAACCTCATTGAATCCCGCATCTTTAAGTTGATCACAGACACTGTCTGGACTAGGTAAAGGGCCACAACCATCTGTCATTGAAGACCAAAGATTCATCAGTTGAATGGAAGGGTCATTCGCCGGACATAATGTGGTCAATATCAATTGGCCGCCTGTATTTAAAAAACCGCCAAGATTGCGAAGCAAATCGACCCTTTCATTTTCGGGGAAATAGTAAATAAGATTAAAAAACGTTACAATATTAAATTTTTTATCATTTTGATATTGTCGTATATCAATATGCTCGATTGTGACGCGATCCTCTACCTGCCAAATGGTTGTATTCTCCCTGGCAAAATCAGCCACCGTCTTTTGCAGCTCCAGGCCTGTTACCGTAAGGTTTGGATTCCGATCACAAGCGCGTTTGATGTATATCCCAGATCCACAACCTACTTCCAATAAACGGCAGTCGCCATTCGGAGGGATGATTTTATCAACCACATCGATTAAAATAGGTTCAACCGTCCTAGAGGATCGGGCAAACAACTCACCATATGAGTGGCTGAAATCAAATTTCTTACTTTCTTTCAGAAAAGCCGGCGTTTTGATAATATAGTCATAAAAGATCTCTACACGCGCCTGAAAAAAAGCCTTCCATGTATCATTGGCCGGCTTTAATAATTCTTTTGAAAACGCACTTTTTATGCTGTAGCCATTGTTCTTCTTATTCAGTTCACCAATCGCTACACCCAAATCAAGCCAAGCTTCAAGACCTTCCTGATCGAGATCGGTTCCCATGTCGCTCTGAATATCTTTAACGCTGGCCGGACCTTTAGATAATACATCATATATTCCTTCAGAAATTGCGGTTGAAATAAAACCGGCACGGTAAAATTCATTCAGTGTCTTATTCATGCGTAACATTAATGAGATTGGATTTTTCAAAATGAATTTTATCAAAGTATTTATAGCCATTTTGTTCTCCGACTTAAAAATTATCTTTCTAAGTACTGAATTGCATAACGCCCTGCATCAGCGGCGCGGTACGCGTCCGTCTGAATGCGATTGTTCGATTCTTTTTTCTACATCTGCAATTTGTCTTGCCAAGGATGTGGTAACAGGACTTGCTGGAAGCTTTTTCAAACTAGCATTTGCACGCCCTATAAGATCGTTAGCTCCAGTGTAGTTATTTATTGATAGTTCCGAATTGCTCCAAAACATCAATGTATCAAGGTCTACAGAATGAATTACAAAAGGATTATTCTCAGAGAATTTGTTCCAAACGGCCAATGCCATTTTATACAATCTTCTTCCTTCTGTGAAATTTCCTTGGGTAAAATGGTACGCAGCGAGTGTTCTGATTGAGACATTATAATCATTATAGTTTTTTGCTTTTTTGATTGCATTGTCTAACAAATATGGGGTGTTGTCTTTGATGTTGGACTGAGACAAGGCAGATGCGACGGCAAAAAACTCGGTAGAAGAGAAAGAATCAGGATATCGTTTGATGAGTTCAGCAGCCTGCGATGCCAATAGAATGTTTTCCTGATTTATCATGCGAGATAGAGACTCACCAACTGCACTTCCTTCATTTCTTTTCATAAGTTCAAAATTTTCAACTGGCAATTTTGTAATTCGCTGAATAAGTCCTCTCGCTTCTCTTCGATTATCCCTAACAGCGTCTTGATGGCTTTTGTAATATGATACTCCCGTTGTTCCAAATGAAAAAAGCAAGGCGATCATTGAAATAAAAATAGATGGATGCTGGTACCAAGGTTTTTTATCTTTCAATAATAGTATTTGAAGTGAATCCACTTCTTTTTTCAGAATGTCATACTTCTCTTGCTCATTCATATATTCCTCCAATCGAACGGCAAAGCTCACCTGCCCGGAAAGCTTCGAAACCATTACTAAAATTAACAGGTTAAGAGAACGACACGCTTGGCTGTGACAAAAGCACGTCTACTTTCCGGGTCCGAGTGAAGTGGATGGTTCGGTGTGACGGATTGCTTCCGCTTCGTGCTTATATGCCCCATGCTCCTCCCCTTAAAAAGGTGGACTGGAGGACTGGGGGACGTCCATCACTAAGTAATTAACTCAATCTATAAGTCTATAATTGTTTTCTTTAGCGATTCGCTCACCCCTTCGCACAGTATATCCCACATCTTGACCAGTCATGCCAATAAGTCTCGCCTAATCTACCAATGAATATTCCGCCTCCACAACCGCCCGGTAACAATACAACCCCCTTGCTTCCGCCCTTGATTTTTGACGGCTTTTTATCATGTCAAATTGTTTACTTAGTGATGGACGTCCCCCACTCCATGAGTTTTATACTATACGCCTTCTCTACCACGTCCCTTTTCTGAGTATTGTTCAGTAGGCTATTTGAGGCAAGCAGGTTTACTTGATCCTCTAAATGTTGCGTCTCTAGCTTGAGTAAACAAGTCTGACCTTGGATTCGGATCATTGCAAGCTTCAATTCCCTTGCCGTTGTGGTCGGGAAATAGGCGGTAGCCAATAGTATTACCAACCCTGAAAGGGCGACAAACTTGTACAGGTGATCGGTTGGCAAATTTGGAATATTCATTGTGTTTCCTCACATAACCCACCATTCACCAGCTCGTCTGGTGCAATGTCGTGGTCATGTAAAACCCATATTATCTTTAATAAAATTCTCTTTTAACAGCGGCCAATATATCCCCGAATGTTTCTCGTATGTTTCCTTTTGAGAACCTAATCTGATCAATGCCGTCCATATTTGAGAATAGTTCAACACCTTCCTCTAGCAACACAATGGCGCGATTAAATCCGAGCCTCTCTTGAAAAAGACCAGTTTCGTGAACGACGTTTTGACGTACACGAAATTGCCCGTCGCTTGTTTCATCTTCAGCCGTCATGACCAAGATAGCAAATGAACTTTTAGCCAGCATATCTTCAAGAATATCCCTTATAGCGTGACCCGACCTTGATCCAACTTCGTATGCCTCAACTTTGTAAAAATGTTTGTCTTCCAAGTGATCTTTCAAATCTCGCCATAGTTTTCGCCTACCATGCCCAATGAATATTTTTGGTTTTTCAATATGCTCGTATGGCAGTTTTGGTTTTTCAATATGCTCGTATGGCAGTTTTGATTTTTGAAAATCTGTTTCAAAAACATCAAACACTCTTTCGATAAATGCACGGCTTTTCGAATTGGGATAGAATCGAACAGAAACTTTAGAATTCGTACATAACTCCGATTCAATTTCAAATGCACTTCCGAAGGGCGTTCTCTTGTAGAGAAAGTAGTTTTGGCTGCTATCATGTTCAAATTTCCGGTAATCTCCGAAAAACTCATCTTCTGAATCGTAGATCCATTCTTCATTCGACTGCCTGATCCTCATGTCACGACTGGTGAATCTAGAAAATATATCTTCATCGGTCTGCTTCTCTTCTTTAGGATCGCCGCGTTTAACATATTGGACACAGCGTGTCTTTGCTAAGGAATCAAACTCCCAGATGGCCTTCTTTAAGGTCTCTACCGGAAAAAAAGTATTCCTGAATATTTTAACTTTTTCCATAAGTCACTTCACATAACGTCCCGCATCACCGGCAGCAAAATGCAGAGCGACGAGGAACGAGGAGCGGCGCTTTTTGCTGTCGAAGTGTATGCGATTGTTAGGTATATAATGTGTCGGAAGCATTAATACAGGATTAAGCTTCTCTTGTATTCGTGAAATATCTCATAGCATTTTCGATCGTTTCTTAAGTTAATGCTCACATTCCCAGATTTAGATAACATTTTTATATTCTTCTGAATTTCATCTATGTCACTATCAGAGATGCCTGTGGCGGTTGCATAGTAAGATGTTCTTTTTGCGCCTTTTCCAGTAGAGTGATCAGGTGTAATTAATTGCATATTTAATTTATGGAAGGCAAACCCAAGAAATAATACAATTTCTGCATTAAGCATGCTGCTTCTTATTTCAGATATTTCACTTGAGTCCGGATCGGTGCCTTCTGTAAAAGTTTTAATTTTGTTTGCCAGTCTAACTAAAAGATGGTGGTCGGGTTCATCTCCAAAAGCAATGGCATCCTGATTGCTTTGCCATGGTAGATTCCCTACAACACCATAAGGGTGATAGATTTTTGTATTGTTAACAATATTTGCTGCTTGCTCGTCATTTAGTCTATAAACATTTTTTAACGAGTAGTATAAAAAATGCTCTATGCATCTATCATAATTAAAAATAATTAGCACTATTGAGACAAACCGATGTTCTAATTCTTCAGCCTGGCAATTTTCAGTCATAAGCTGCCTAAATGCATTAAACCATGTTGACTCCAGCTGTCCATAATTCGGTTTATTGTATATGTTGTCTAGATTAACGTATAACTTACTGCCCTTTTCAGCTTTTAGAATGCTGCGTACAATAGCAAGCTTACCGCATTTTTCTATGCTTTCATTTCCTTTATGTGTATCAATAAAGTTATCTATTGATATAACTTGGGGCATTGCTTCACTAATGTGTTCGCAGGCTTGATATAGTGACTTTATATCATTACCCTGACTTGAAAGAATTGTGAGAGCATGACTAATAGTCGCATCGTTTACCGCTTCGCCGTAATGACCTGGTGTTTTACTGTGTTTCAGTATGTGTGAGATATCATTTTTTAAACCAGCGCCTACTGGTAAGCCTGCCTCATGACTGGCGCCTGCGCCAACTACGATTACAGACTTGTTGCTTACCATTTGACGAACTCCATTGATGTATTTAATAATATATTGTGATAATGCCTAAAGCCACTCATGCCTAATTAACGGCAACTTCTCATACCTAACAAGTAATTGAGTAGAACTACGTATCATCTATTTTTGAATAATACGCAGAAGAATAGAACCAAGCTTTTCATGAAAGTACACAAAAAAATATTATAAATCCGTTATTTATGATGTTGATGGTTTTCAGGTCTTCAAGCTCCTGAATTGCTTCCCCAACCTAGATTAAAAAAATATTTATTGATGGTTTGAAATTGAAGATTAGATAGGCAAACGGCTAATTTTATAAGATTAATATCCATCCGAATAACTCCAAAATTCAAAACACTTAGGATAGATTTAGAGATTTAAAGGTATGACCCAATTTTAAAAAATAACTATAAACTCTTGACAAGTTTTTTACAACTAGATATTTCAATTTCTACATAGCATGAAAATTTGAATAATATGCAGAAGAGGAGATTTCATTATGCTGGCGATTCCTCCTCGATTACAGGCCCGATTTGAAGGATCTTTAGAAAAAAGATCGATTCCAAACAACCTGCACGGTGCCTTAAACAATGGCTCAGGTACTACCTGGATTTTTGGCGAAAATATGATTTTCCAAGCATGAGGAAAGAGAGTCTCCCCAACTTTATTTCTAAATTGAATGAAAAAGGCCAAACCAACGCCCAACAAGGACAAGCCGCAAAATCGATAAGCCTATATTACGAAATCATTGAACAGGTTTCCCTTAAGAAGACCACATGCAAACAAATAAATTCCCGCAATTGGGCTTCTTTGGAAAATTCAAAAACACTGTGTCGGCGGATGGGCTGAAGTAAAAGAGTTGAAACGACATGGGCGTGAGCATAGGTTCCGTTTTTTGACGGGTCATACCATCTTGTAATTCGCAATCTCTTTTTCAAGATCGGCGATTTCATCTTCAAGGGCTTCGATGGCCAATAGTTGGTGAGGTCGAATTGAGTGGGCCGGTAAAGCCTTCTCTCTGTCCAGAAGCGCCTCCCTTAAAGACGCCAACCGTGCCGACTTTTCCTCTTTTTCCTCCCGCAGCAGCGCTTCCACCTCCCGCACCGCTTTGACGAAATCACCGACTTTCATGAAGTCCTTCTCAAATCGGATAGGCGAACCCTCATGGTCCATCCGGTTGGTCAAGGTGCAGCTGTCGGCACCGGCAGCCGGCACCGCCATTAAGGCATCGTGAACATTTTCAGGGGACAGTCCGCCGGCCAAAATAACCGGGATGGCGCTCTGGAGAACGAGCTTCCGGGCTGTTTCCCGGTCCACCGTTTCTCCTGTAATGCCCACAAAGCCTTCTACAGGCGCGTCTTCCTTCCATGTGTCGGTCAAAAAGAGATCGCTGGTATGTTCAAAGGCCCGGGCTATCTCCAATGAGGGGAAATCGGGCGCATCCCCTTCTCGGGGAATGGGGATGGATCGGATGATGCCGATTTCGGGGAATTTCCGCTTCACGGCTTCCTGAAATTCAACGAATTTTTCCAATCCGGTGATTTCCCCACTTAGGTCCGTCAGGGCATCACAGAAATGGATGTAATCGGGCCGGTAATAATCAAGGACCCTGAAAACGGTATCCAGATCCCGGAAAAGGGGGATCATACTGCTTTTGTGTTGGGTCCCCTCAGTTAACTTGACGGTCTCCCGCAGAAGCGGCAGGCGCCACTCGTCCCGGCGCAGAATGACGCTTCCCAGGTGATCCACCCCTGCTTCAATGCATTTTTCCACTTCCCGCGGCGTCTGGATTTCATATATCTGAACAATCACGGTTTATTGCCTCCCCTAAAATAACCCCAAAAAAATTGTCAGCATATTTCATTTTTTGCCTATGGGAAAGGATAAAATTGCGGGTTGCCATGACAGATCAGAGGGACTATGATCACCAGCAATGAACCATTGAGGAGATCTCCAAAATGAAAAAGAGACTACTGGATCTTGGAAAACTGGCCCATCAACTTAAAAAACAGGGGAAACTTAAACAAGCTGAAGAAACGTATCAAGAACTCCTGAATCTGGATCGATACAATGCCTATGCCCTTGTGGGGCTTGGTGACCTTAAACGAAGATCCCGAGCGTTTGAACCGGCAATCGGCTTTTACAGCGAGTGCCTTTCGATTGAACGTGACAACTGGCATGCGCTCGTGGGGCTGGGGGATGCCTACCGAGGATTGAAAGATCTGGATAAAGCCCTTGACGCCTGGTTCCGCTGCCTGAAACTTCGTCCCTATGATTACAAGACCATGACGAGGGTGGCCGATTGCCTGAAGAAAAAGGGAGATTTTGAAGCCTCAAAAAAATACTATTTTATGGCACTCAAAAAGAATCCCTGGGATGCCTTTGCGCTCATGGGTCTGGGTCAAATTGCGGTCGGCGAAAGAGATGATGCCAAGGCCCTTGATTTTTTTGAACGGGTGCTTGAAGCATCCCCCAATTCCGTAATCGCCCTCACGGCAGCAGCGAATATTCATCGTAAAAGGCAGGCATTTAAAGAAGCGATCCATCTTTACGACCGAGCGCTCAAAATCAATCCTCGGAATTCACACGCGTGGCATGGAAAAGCCGACTGCCTGCGGGGCAGGAAAGAATTTACATCCGCCATCGGCGCCTGGAACAGGGCCCTGGAAAACGGCATGGACCGAAGGGTAGGCCTCAGCCGGATCGGAGATTCCTACATTCGGCTAAACGATCTCAATATGGCGGAGACCAATTACAAAAAGGCCATGGCAATCGGGTATGACAAATATGCTTTTTTAGGTATTTCGAAGATCCACGAAATGCGGGGGCGACCGGAAAAAGCCCTGGAAATCCTGTCCATGCTGGTCCGCAGGGAACCCGAAGACCCGCGCATTTACACGGAATCCAGAAAATTCGGCAATAAATATCCCGATATGGTAAAACCCTTTTCCAAATCTGACGGCGCTGATGCATAGGTAAGGTCTGCTCTTGGGGCTTATTTCCGGGCGGGCAGGCAGGCCGGCCCCTACAGTCGTTGACTTTTGATCTGCATTTCCCTAACATGCCGCCATTCCGGTTGCTTATTTGGCGCCGGTGTCTATTTCGCCGCGTGGTTCGTTTCGTTTTTGGAGGTGGATCCCCCCTTGAGCCGTTCGAAAGTTATCTTTATAGCTCAAAATCAGCCCCTGAACAATGATGCCCAGTTGAGGCAGAGGATGGCGGGTGCAGCCGAGAGGGCGAAGCGGCAGTCACACCGGTTTCAGGGCCTGGATCTTCCCGCCATGCAAGCGCAGGTGCATGAAAATACACGCGCCTCCCTGTTGTTTATGGAGGGGCAATACATGGATCTGCCGGATCTCATGAATTATGTGAGAGCCGGTTCCCGCCTTGTGAAGATTACCCCCGACACTGTGCCCCGGCATTATTCACTGGCCAATACGGTAACCTTAAACGGCATTTACATGCACCAATACCTGACGGCTCATGGATACGACCCCATTATCATTCAAAACTATGCCACCGGCGACCTGGAGGGGCTGCTTCAGGAATCACCCCTGGCGGTCTGCATCTCTTCAAATTTTATCTTGATGAACGATATCAAGACAATGGCCGAAAAAATCAAACACCTGGCACCCCATGTTGCGGTCATTGCCGGCGGCATGCTGGTAAAAAAAGCCCTGCACGCGGGGGAGAATCTCACAAAAGGGACCCTTAAATTTCTTTCCACCTTCCACGAAAAAGTAGATGCGTTTGTTGTGGAGGCAAAGGGAGAGCAGAGTCTTGTGAAACTGCTCGAAGCCATTGAAAATGGGGATGATTTAAGCAACGTTCCCAACCTGGCCTATTTTGATGAAAAAGGCCGTGTGACCTTCACCGCAAGGCTTGAAGAAGAGATTCACATGGATCAAACGGCCATTGACTGGCACAACATTCCAAAAACCTATCTGCGCCATACCCTCCCCGTCAACAGCAGCCGGGGATGCTATTACCGGTGTCGTTTCTGTACTTACCACTGGTTGTTCCCTAAGGTGCATTACAGGTCTCCGGAGGTCCTTCGGCAGGAACTGAAAGCCATCAACAGTTTGGGCTTCATCAGACATGTGCGGTTTACGGATGATAACTTCACCGCCAGAAGTGATCGAATTAAAACGGTTCTTCGCATGATGATCCATGAAAAATTCTCATTTACCTGGTCGTCATTTGCCCGCGCAAGCGCTTTGACACCCGAACTGGTAAAGCTGATGAAACAGTCGGGGTGTGAGTTTGTGGATCTGGGCCTGGAATCGGGAAGCCAGACTATTCTGGATAATATGGACAAACGCTTAAGCTGTCAGCAGTCTCTTGACGCCATTCGCTTGCTCAATGATCATGGCATTATCAGCCGGGGCAGTTTCATTGTCGGGTACCCGGGGGAAACGCACGATACATTTTTTGAAACCATTGATTTCATAAACGAAAGCGGCCTCCCCTACTATCAGCCCTATCTCTTTTATTACACCGCCAATACCCTGGTGCATGAGGAACGGAAAGCACTGAATCTGAGAGGTCTCGGCCTGGCATGGGCCCATGAGACCATGGATTCCGTAGAAGCATCCCACCTTCTGATGCAGATGATTGAGCTGATCCCCGAAAGTTTCACCGATGGTCAATCCTATGTGGAAGAAATCTATAAAATGCTCAGGGGTGAAGGGTATGCAAGGAGGGATATAAAGGACCTTTTCAGGTTGAAACGGCAGTTGCAGCTAACCTTGAGAGAACATCCATCCGCCGGTCCATCCTCTTTGGAAATAGCGCCCATACTCAAGAAGATGGGGGGGCTGATCAGCTAATGCATATTGCCATCCTCAGTGTAAGAGATGAAACATACCACCCCAACAGCAGGCTCATGGCGGCAGCGGTTGAAATGGGGCATGGGATTTCACTCATCCATACGAGGGACTCTCTTTCCTGCATTTGCGAGGGCCAACAGACGGTCGGATTGCCTGAGGTTGATTTGCCGGATATCCTTCTGCCGAGAGTGGGGGCGACCATCAACGACTATGCCCTGTCGGTGGTGAGGCACTTTGAGTTTTCCGGAACCCGGGTGGTCAATGGTTCTGAATCGATACGGATGGCGCGAAACAAATTTATGGGCCTTCAGTGCCTGGCCAGAGAAGGTATCAGTGTTCCGGACACCTGTCTGGTGGTAACCCGTCAAGGCTTTGAACGGTCCGTGGAACAGTTGGGCGGATACCCCGTTGTGGCCAAAATGCCCAGCAGCCGCCAAGGCAACGGGGTGATGCTCGTTGAAAACCAGGCCACCGCTTCTTTTGTGATGAACAACCTCATGGATAACACACGGGGGCTTCTGGTTCAGGAATATATCCCCCCTGAAGGACGCACGGACATTCGCGCTTTTGTGCTGGGAGACCGGGTTTTAGGGGCCATGTCTTTAAAACCCGATCCAGGGGATTTCAGGACCAACATCCATATCACCGGACAGGGACGGTTGCTGGCCCTGAGCCCGAATCTTGTGAAACTGGCCGTGCAGTCATCCCGTGCCCTCGGCCTTGAAATTTCGGGCTGTGATATCATCCTTCAGAAAAACGGTTCGCCTCAAGTGATTGAGGTGAATTATTCGCCGGGATTCAGAGGCCTCGAGCACGCCACCGGCATGGACATTGCGGAACAAATCATCCATTACGTAACCGCAAAAAACTAAGGAGCTTTCATGCACATCGCTTTTTTGATGGATCCGCTTATTTCAATTGATCCCGAAAATGAGACGACCAGTCATCTCATGTATGAATGTAATCAAAGGGGACACACCGTCTATTTTCTGGAACCCCACGATATATATATTCGTGAAAATCAAGTGGTGGCCAGGATGCGCAATATCTCTGTGGCGCCAAACCTGTCCATGAAAAAATACTGGAGAAGCCTGATTCATTGTCTCAAAAAAGATGAACTGATATTTGAGACCATCGCGGATCTGGATGCGCTTTTTTTACGGAAGAATCCGCCCATGGTTTATCAAACCATGGAATTTTTGTCGTCGGTCAGCGACAAAGTGTTTATGATCAACAACACGACGGGTCAAATCAGAGCCAACAGCAAACTCTATATCCTTAATTTTCCGGAAATCATTCCCGAAACCCACGTATCTCGTGATCCCGCACGTCTCAGAAAAATCATCAATAATTTCGGTGGCGCCATGGTGGTAAAGCCCCTTCAACGTTACGGTGGCGAAGGGGTGATTAAAGTGAGCGTCAAAGACCAGGAAAATTTAAATTCCCTGATCAACTATTATGTACGGGCCTATCGGGCCTACCCGGAGCGGGAACCCATTATGGTGCAGGAGTATCTGGAGGAAGTTCAGACAAAAGGGGATGTGCGGATACTTCTGCTCAACGGGGAAATTGTAGGCGCCATGCGGCGAAAACCGAGCAAAGGCGATTTTCGAACCAATATCCACGCGGGCGCCCGGGCCTATAAACATGACATTACGGATCACGATCGTGCCATCTGCCAGGTGATAAGGGACAGTTTGAGAAAAGAGGGCCTGTTTTTCGTAGGGGTTGACGTGATCGGTAATAAGATGGTAGAAATCAACTGCCTGAGCCCCGGAGGAATTCCACGGATTAACCGTTTGGATGGGGTAAAGATCGAAGCCAGGGTGGTCGATTTCATAGAGCAGAAGGTTTCGGAACTGTAGGGGCGGACCCCTGTGTCCGCCCTGGCTATGTTGGGCGTGCATCACGGGCGAATGCCTGATCTTTTTACATCGGGGTCGCCCCTAACCCAAAGATTCAACAGAAGAGAGGATGACAAATGCGCCGTATGAATGGAAAAACAAACAGGTTGTCTGGTTCGTGGGTCACAATGATTTTGTGTGTCCTGATGCTGATGGCGAGTTTTCATTTTTCAGTACCGAGGGCTTCCGCCGCGGATATGCTCAAAATGGGTGTTTTGCAGGAGCCCAAAACCTTGAACATCTGGAGAGCGGGGGATCGCTGGTCACTGAAAATCCTGGGGCTCATCTATCAACCCCTATATGTGAGGGATCCCAAGACACTGGAGTTGGTTCCCTGGCTGGCGGCAGCACCGCCTGAGTTTGATCAAAAAAATCTCTGCTACACGGTTAAACTGAAGCCCGCCAGATGGTCGGACGGCACGGAATTGACCTCCGAAGATGTGGCCTTTACCGGACGGATTATTCAGGAATTCAAAGTGCCCAGGTATATTTCCAAGTGGAAGTTTATCAAAAAAATTGAAACCCCGGACAAACAAACCATAAAGTTCTATCTGGAAAGTCCCCGTGCCATCTTTGTCTCCCGAACGCTCACCACGCCTATTGTTCAGAAAAAGCAATGGGAGGGAGTGATCAATAAAGTCAAGGGGGAGGAAAAACCCCTTCGCTCCCTAATGCGGCACAAGGTTAAGATGCCCATAGGCAGCGGCCCTTTCAAATTGAAAGACTGGCGGTCGGGCGCCTACATTTACGTGATAAAGAACGAGATCTTTTTCGGCTCCGGCAAAACCATCAGTGGACACCTTTTAGGGCCTCACATCGACGGGATCATTTTCAAGGTCTATGGCACGTCAGATGCCGCTATCCTGGCATTGAAGAAAGGGAGCATCGATATGTTCTGGTGGGGAATTCAGCCGGGATATATGGAAGACCTGAAAGCGAACCCCGATATGGAGGTCTTCACCAACGAAAAAAGTGCGCTTTATTACCTCGGGTTTAATGTGAGGAAACCGCCCTTTAATGACACCAACCTGCGTCGGGCCGCGGCAACCCTGGTGGGGGAAGACTTCATCATCAAACGGATTCTCCAGGGGTATGGCTTGAAAATGTATTCCATTGTTCCTCCCGGTAACACCTTCTGGTGCTGCCCGGATGTTCCCAAGTATGGTGTGGGGCTCAGCCGGGAAGGGCGCATCAAAAAGGCTTACCAGATTCTCTCGGATGCCGGCTACACCTGGCAGATCCCTCCCATTGACAACTCGGGGAATGTGGTCAACGGCGATGGCATCATGCTGCCTGATGGGAAGCTCATGGAGAAATTCACCATCCTGACGCCACCGGCCGATTACGACCCCCATCGCGCCATGTGCGGCATGATGATGCAGGAATGGCTCAGAATGCTGGGCATACCGGCTTACTCCAAACCCATGGCATTCGGGGCACTGATCGAACAGGTAAAAGTGCGCAGGGATTTCGATGCATTTATCCTGGGATACGGCAGTCTGTCTCTGGACCCCGATTATCTGAGAAACTTTTTTATTTCAACAAACGACAAGCGCAGAGGCTGGAACATGAGCGGTTATAACAATCCGCATTTTGATAAAATTGCGAACCAATCCGCGAAAACCATGAACCGGGACGAACGGCGAAAGCTCATCTGGGAAATGCAGAAAATTATCATGGGTGATGTGCCCTATATGCCCCTGTATAACCCAAAACTGATTGAGGCCGCCCGGAAAGGCAAATTCACGGGTTGGGTTCAAATGCTGGGCGGTATCGGCAACCTGTGGTCTTTCTGCCAGTTGAAACCCCTTTAAATTTAGGTGTAAGGTATAAGGTAATGGATTTTCTCGTTCATCCTTCATCCCTCATCCTTCATCCTTCATAAACGCTATGGAACTCAGAAAATACATTCTCCGCAGGCTGGTCCAGATCACCATCATTTTTTTTGTGATCCTCACGGTGTTGTTCCTGCTGTTCCGCCTGGCCCCCGGGGACCCTGTTTCCCGAATGGTGGACCCGGATATGACGCCCGAGGATTCACAACGCCTCATTGTTCAGCTGGGGCTGGACAAACCTCTGGGAGTTCAATATCTCATATATCTCAAAAACTTTTTTTCGGGTCATTTCGGGTACTCGTTTCACTATGGAGAGCCGGTGGTGGACATCATCTGGGCACGGCTGCCCAATACCATACTACTGTTTACCACCGGCATCATTCTATCCGCTTTTGTGGGTATTTTCTTAGGCAAAATTGCTTCCTGGTACAAGGGGAAAAAAACCGACAGTATCATGACCGTGGGAGCGCTGGTGACCCACACGCTCTTTCTGCCGTGGCTCGCGTTGATCCTGATCTGGATTTTTGCATATAAATTCAGTTGGTTTCCCATAAACGGAATGATCTCGGAAGAGGTATGGCTGGATCCTGACAACGGTTTCATAACCAAATCGCTGGATGTCCTCTACCATATGGTGTTGCCGCTCTCGACCCTGTTTCTGATCCATTTCGGCGCTTATCTCCTGATCATGCGGAGCGCCATGCTGGAAACCCTCAAAGAGGATTATATCCTCACGGCAAGGGCCAAGGGCCTTGATGAAAAGACCATTCGGAACAAGCATGCGGCCCCCAACGCGGCGCTTCCGGTGGTCACCAGCGTCGGGTTGAGCCTGGCTTTTTCCATCAATGGGGGGGCGCTGACGGAAACGGTTTTCACCTGGCCCGGCATTGGCCGGGAACTGGTGTTTTCGGTCAGTCAGAATGATTACCCTTTGGCGCAAGCCTCTTTTCTGTTGATCGCCATTGTGGTTTTGCTTGCCAACCTGGTGGTGGATGTTCTGTACGCTTACCTCGATCCAAGAATCAGATACTAAACGGGAATCTTCATGACAGTAGACCCTTCAAGCAGTGAAAGAAGCGCCCGGGAGCGCTACCCATGGCTTAATTCATTTCTGGATGGGTGGGCCATATTCAAACAGAGCCTTCTGGGTCGAATCGGCCTGACCCTGCTGATCATATTTGCTTTGATGGCCATTTGCAGTTACATCCCACCGTTGATCAACCCCATGTATAACCCCATGACCGGTGTGGATCCGGATATCTCCACCTGTACGCCACCCAGTTGGCGGCACTGGCTGGGAACGGATTTCATGGGACGGGACATTTTCAGTCAGCTCCTGGCAGGCGCTCGGATAGCCTTCATGGTCGGCGTTTCAGCTGCCGTCATGAGTGTGGTTCTGGGGACGGCTATCGGCATGACCGCCGGGTATATGGGGAAATTCATGGACACCATTCTCATGAGAACGGCGGACATGATCATGGTTATGCCCACCTTGTTGTTTGTATTGATCATCTCTTCCGTTTTTGGTCAGCTTAACATCTGGACCATTGTTATTATCATCGCCCTGTTCAGGTGGCCCGGGGTTTCCCGAATGATTCGAGGTCAGACCCTTTCCCTCAAACATCGCCCTTTTATCGAAGCGGCCAAAATGGCGGGGGCGTCCCATTTCCGGATTATTTTCAGGCACATCATGCCCAATGTGTTGCCCCTGGCATTTCTGTTCATGACATTCCGGGTGACGTCCGCCATCATTATTGAAGCATCGCTGGCATTTCTGGGGTTTGGTGATCCGGGAACCGTCAGTTGGGGGATGATGCTGCAATGGGTCTGGAAAACCGGATATATGTTCAAGGCGCTTTACTGGCTCCTTCCGCCGGGGATTTGCATTTCATTGATTACCCTCTCCTTTTATATGCTGGGTCGTGCCATGGATGAAGTGTTGGATCCGAGACTACGAAAGGAGGACCAGACAGATTAAATGGCCCTACTGGAAGTTGAGAATTTAAGCATCGGTTATCAAACCAAACAAGGCCGCCTAAAGGCCGTGGAAGGGGTTTCTTTTTCCCTGGATGAGGGACGTTCTTTAGGTTTTGTCGGCGAATCGGGATGTGGAAAAACCACCATCGGCATGGCTCTGATGGGGCTGATGCCCCCCAATGGTTCTGTCGGGCAGGGACGTATTCTCTTTGAGGGGCAGGATCTTCTGAAAATGACGGAAGCGCAAAGAAGAAAAACACGTTGGAGTCAGATTGCCATGATTTTTCAGGCCGCCATGAATGCCATGAACCCGGTGCTGCGCGTGGGGGATCAGATTGCGGAAGCCATTCTGGTGCATAACCCCGAAACGGAAAAGGATGCGGCCCTTCACCAGGTGGAAGAACTTTTCGATCTGGTGGGAATCCCCCGGGATCGTCTGAGAGGCTATCCCCACCAATACAGCGGCGGTATGAAACAGCGGGCCATTATTGCCATGGCCCTGGCCTGCAAACCGAAATTGATTATTGCGGATGAACCCACCACCGCGCTGGATGTCATTGTTCAGGATCAGATACTGGAAGAAGTCAAAAAGCTGCAAAAAGAGTTTAACATCAGCGTTATCTTTATCTCACACGACATTTCCATTGTGGCGGACATGTGCCAGGATATCGCGGTGATGTATGCCGGTCAGATGGTGGAATGTGGTCCCAGGGAAGCTGTTTTTGATTCACCCGTACATCCCTACACCAAAGCACTGCTCTCTTCATTCCCAACCATCACCGGCGAAAAAAGTGATTTGATCCCCATCCCGGGAGAAACCCCCAACTTGATCCATCCCCCTTCAGGGTGTCGGTTTGGCGAACGGTGTCCCGAGGCTTCCTTAACCTGCTCAGTGGCGCCCAAATGGGTTCAGATAGGCCCCGGGCACAAAGCGCTCTGTTGCCATTGCTAGCGTAAGAAGAAAGAAATATTGGATTTCACCCGAGGTCAGCATGGATACAAACGGTAAACCGATCCTCGAAATCAAGGACGTGAGTAAAATTTACAAAACCAAGGGGAGTCTTTTTGCCGGCCGTGGCAAAGATGTGGTGGCCCTGGATCGGATATCCCTTGAGATTAACAAGGGTGAAATTTTTGGGTTGGTGGGGGAAAGCGGCAGCGGCAAAACAACAGCGGGCCGCTTGATTGTGAGCCTGGAGGAGACCGACTCAGGCGAAATTCTTATGGATCACCAACCCGTTACCGGGCTGAAAGGAAAACGCCTCAAGAAATTTCGAAGCAAAGTTCAGATGATATTCCAGGACCCTTATCAATCCCTCAACCCCCAACGGTCTATCCTGGACACGGTTGCCGAACCTTTGATCATTCATCGCATGGGTCATGCCGACAGCAGGAAAGATCGCGTTCGGGAGGTGCTCCGGTCCGTAGGGTTGTCGCCGCCGGATGATTTCCTCTACCGTTACCCCCATCGACTCAGCGGCGGGCAGCGCCAGCGGGTGGCCATCGCACGGGCCATGGTCCTGGATCCTGAGTTTGTCATTGCCGATGAACCCACGTCCATGCTGGATGCCTCCATTTCCGCACAGATATTCAACATCCTTTTAAAGATGCGGAACGAGCTGGACGTTACGCAGCTTTTTATTACACACAGCCTTGCCGCGGCTCGCTATCTGTGCGATCGGATTGCCGTCATGTACCGCGGTCGCCTGATGGAAGTGGGCCGGGCCGACCAGGTTATCCGGAATCCCAAACATCCTTATACGAAAGCGCTCATTGATGCACTTCCAAAATTCGGTCATAGCGGTGACCGAAAGCGGTATGGCACGCTTTTGGCCCATGAACGAAAGGATGCTCAGGATGTGGGGTGCAATTTTTTTCCGAGATGCTCACTGGCACAGGAAAGCAGGTGTAATCTGGAAAAACCCGTTTTAGAAGACTACGGGAACCAGCATCTGGTGGCCTGTTTTCTGAGTCAGTTGTAAAGCGCCGTTTTATCCAAGCCCTCATGTTCATTCGCGATATTCGACAGATAAGGACCCTGTTCCAATCTTTTCCCGGAACATTCGTGGGGGTGGGGATGACCGCCTTTTCCCGAATCATACCCGCATCTTTTCTGGAGACCTACCACATTGTTGCCCTTCACAAGACGGGAGACCTGCCACTGCTGCGAAAAAAAACACACGTTTTTTGTCTTGAGGAGGAAACAGAAAACCCAACGCTTACACCGGGGGAAAATTCCGCGGGTCTTCTGGCTCATCCGCGAACCCGGCATTTTCTGGATGGCATTTCAAGTCCAAAATATTTTTTTTTGTACCAGGATTATCCCCAGTTGAGATCCGCTGCCGGGGCCAATGGATGGCACCTGTTGGCGAATGCACCACAACTGCGCCAAACTGTTGGAAAAAGACTGTTTTTCAAAGAAATGGCCGCTGAATTAGGCCTCCATCAAGCGCCCGGCGACATTTATCCCGTAGAGGCCATTCATCAGAAGGGGTATGAAAAATGGTGCCATCTGATGGGGCCCGATTTTGTGGTTCAACTTCCGGAAATTGAACGGGGTGGCGGCAGGGGAACATTTTTTGTGCGGTCTAAGAATGATTACCGGCAGCTTCAAGAAAAATTTGCGGAAAACCGGTGGCGGAACACACCGCTGGAATCGGTTTCCGTTCACCGGTTTCTGGACGGGCTACCGGCGAGCGTGGTGGTGTGTGTGACCCGTCACGGCACGCTGGTATCCGCCTTGCAAAGGCAACTGCAGGATCTTCCCTACTGCAGTGGTTTTGCGGAAGACGGGGTGTTCTGCGGCCATTCATGGGGCGCTTTCCCCTGGTCTGAAGCAGCCCGTAAATCGGCTTTTGAACAAGCGTGTCGAATTGGCGACTTCCTGGGAACCCTCGGGTACAAAGGCATCCTGGGCATTGATTTCGTTGTTCAAAAAAAGCAGGGGAAGGTCTGTCCCATTGAAATCAATCCACGTCTGACCGGCGCCCTTCCCATGCTGTCACTGCTCCATCTTCAATCAGGCACAATTCCTTTGGAAGCCTTTCATATGCTGGAATTCCTGGAAATTCCGTACCGCATAGACCGGGATGCCTTAAACAGTCGCTACGCTGAAACCGTACAGGGAAGCCACTTGTTGTTGTTTCGGCCGCTGGGTTCTGAAAACAGGGGTGGCGAATTATTAAACCCGGGTCTTTACGAATATGAACCGACCAACGGGGGTTTTCGTTTCCTGAAGGAGACATGGGAATATCAGCACATTCAAAACGAAAACCAGTTTATCCTGTCGGATGGTCCAAGACTCCCCGCCGATAAAGGATCGCACCGCCGGGATTCCCACAGCAGGTTGTGCCGGCTTCTTTTTTCTTATCCGGTAATGGGTATGGAAGGTGCCCTGTCGCCACAGGCACTTCTGGCAGCGGAATGGGTGCGTGAAAAAACGGCGAAATGGGATACGCCATGAAACTCCCGTTTGTCATCTCTCTACCCCACTGCTCCGGGGAAGTTCCCGCGCGGATTCGGTCCGACATCGTGCTGACCCAAACGGAAACAATTGACGCCATCGATCTGGGAACCCTGGAGATTTTCGGCTGTTTACCCGCCGAAGCGGTTTTATGCGCAAAATGGAGCCGACTGGTGGTGGACTTAAACCGGCCACCCGACCAGCGGGGTACCAAAGGGCCGGTCGTCCTGGTGGACTACCATGGCCGGTCGGTCTACGGGCCTGACGCAATCCCGGATGAAAATGAGATCGCACAACGCCTTTCGGCCTATTACAGCCCTTATCACCGACAACTGGAAAAGGCGATTGAAAAGGCGTATGTCAAAGGTCTTCTCGACTGCCATTCCCTTAAGGGAATCGGCCCGCCGGAGGCCCCCGATGCGGGAAAAAAAAGAAAGGATATTACGCTGGGCAACAATGGGGGGGCTGACGGAGTGGGCGATCCCCTAAGGGGGAAATCCACCTGTACACCGGCACTTTTGCGCTTCATGAAAGAGATATTTGAAATGGCGGGTTTTTCCGTTTCCCTCAATTCTCCCTATGCGGGGGGATTTATAGTCACCCATTATGGGTCCGCCCTGGCGGCCGGGGGCAAAATGGCCCTTCAAATTGAAATCAATCAGAACCTATACATGGAACCTGAGACGGAAGAGATTATTTCGGAGAAAGTGAGGGATGTCAGATCCGGAATTTTTGAGTGTTTCAAGAAGATCGGGGAAGGGATCTGAGAATCCGAGAAAATGCTTTGAGATTTTTCCTTTTCCTTACTCTTTTTTTTTGATATTCTCTAAAAAATGGTAACTTTTCAACGCATGAGGAGGGTCATTGTGTTCAATACATCGAAGTCCGTCAGAAAAGCACCCGTATTGTTTTGTATGGTCTTTGTCTTAGCCCTCTTTTCACCCATGGCGACATGGGCCATTGAAAAAACCCTGACCAATTCTCTGGGCATGGAATTTGTTCTGATCCCGCCCGGAACTTTTACCATGGGCAGCCCGACGGATGAACCCGGACGAAATCGGGATGAAGTGACGCATACGGCGAAAATTGGCCGGCCGTTTTATCTGCAGACCACCGAGGTGACGGTCAAACAGTGGCGGGATATCATGGGAAAACCCTTTTTTGGCGGCAAGAAAGGATCAGAGGACATGCCGGTGGTAAGGGTTTCCTGGCAGGACTGCATTAAATTCATAAAAAAGCTGAACGCCCGCAATAACGGCGTTTACCGACTTCCCACCGAAGCGGAATGGGAATACGCGTGCAGGGCCGGCAATACGACGGCCTACGGTATCGGGGATAGCATCGATTGCAACAATGCCATGTATGCCAACAATACCCTGAAAAGAGCGGACTGTGTGAATACCGTAAAATCAAAGGGATTGCCGGCGGATCAGCCGGCGCCTGTAAAAAGTTATGCCCCCAACGCCTTGGGACTCTATGACATGCAGGGAAATGTCTGGGAGTGGTGTGAGGACTGGTACCATCCCTACAAACCGGACGTTGCCGTCAAACCCCAATCCCAGGGCGAAGCGCCATCCATTGAAACGGGAACCGATAAAGTGCGAAGGGGGGGGAGCTGGTATGCTGCCGGCCGCCGCTGCCGATGCGCCAACCGAAACTACGGCCATTTTGCCAACCGGTATCAGACAACCGGATTCAGGCTGGTGCGGGAAGTTAAATAACCCTTTGGTTTTTCACCCAACAAAAAAGGGCTTGGACGTTTTGCCTAAGCCCTTGAAATCCTTATTGGTAGTCCCAACGGGAATCGAACCCGTGTCGCCGGCGTGAGAGGCCGTAACAGCAACTCGAGCAAGAGCAGGAAATCATTAACAATTCCATTCATTACAGAAACTTAAGTGATGAGGCTAAAAACCTAATCGTACCTGAAAGCACCTCAAAATACCTCCCTGGGGAAGCTGTCTACTTCCTATGTACTTCCTAAGAATTGGGATGGTGACCTTTCATTGAATCGGCTTGGCAATGGCTGAGTGCCTCAGTCTACCTCGTCGACCTACCATATTAAAGAACTCGCATGAGTTGGACTATCCGGTGCCAGAGCCCCCTGCTTTACGCCCAATTCATGGCTTCACCAACGCCATTTCTAAGACATAACCAGCAGTAGGAATTTTGCGGTTCTGACCTGGCCCAAAGGGCGATGATCTCCATGCTGCACTAAAAAATATCACCCCTAAATCTGAGACGTTCGGAATGAAATCCGGTGGTCTCTTTTTTTTGTCCATGTTTGTCCACTTTTATCCCTCTTTTATGTCCATATCTATCCTGTTTACAATAGGTTAGATCATGGAGTAAGCTTCGTCCTTAGGAAGTAAGATACACAAAACTAATAAAAGGAGAGCAAACATGAGGAATTTAGATTGATCAGGCAGGGATATAAATTACGGAAAGGCCCCTGCTGAAAAAAAAAGTCCGATCCGCGTCTGCAGTAAAGGCACGTCTGCAGATTTTTCTACAATTGATGCCACCAAAACTTATGGCGATGCGGAGCCTTAAAGCTCCGTCACACTGTCCGAGGGAGAATTTCTCGGACACAAAATGCTTAATATTTTGGAGGTTTCAATGTCTATATTTTCCACAACAGCGGCGAAGGCCGACTGGCTTTTCAAGTCGATAAAATATGCGATAAAACTTTCTGCAACCAGACGAGTGGTCATCCGAAATTCCACCATCGTCGGGGGTATTAAGAACGGGTGCGGTGATTTCCGCATATCTCTCGGCGAGGCAATCGGAAAAGGTTTGGATCTCGCGTTCATTTATGAAGCCGACAAGCTTCGGCAGCTGGATTCATTCCGGAACAGCAAAACAAATATTAATATTTTTGACCGTGAGGCCCACTTTGAAGTAACCGATAAGCAACGTAGCGTCATGTTATGGAAATGTTCCGCCACCAGCTCTGGCACACTCTTTCAAGACCCTTCAAAATTCAAGCCAATCGGGGTTCAGGTGACCGTCAAAGATCTCGAAACGGTCAAGAAGGAAAGCAGATCAACCCTTCCTTACGTCTACCTTAACGTGGTCGAGGATCAGCTGATATCCCTCAAAGTACCTGGAGCATCTCCCCATTATTTCGATCCTGATTCCTACGATGAAAAGGACGATGGTGATAATATGGCGCTTAAGTGCCTCTCTTTCCTTATGCTTCCAGGCAAGAAGGCAAATCTCAAAATTGCAGAGATGGGGGGAGGCTATTGGCTTTTGGCAGAAATTGAAATGGCTCTTGGGGCCTCACTGGAGATCCAGGAGCAGCTGATAAAGAAAAGGAGCAACTCATGAAAACAACACTTGGCACAATGTTAGAAAATCGCCTTCAGGAGGTGGTCGGTAACCTGAATCCGAAGCCGATTCTCATGGATGGAATCTGCACACTTCACCAGGGTGATGTTCAAATAATGGAGGGAAAAGGGGTAAACCCAACCCCGCTATCTCTTGGGTTAGCGGCAGCCCTTTCTGGAGAAGGGGATTTCCTCGGCATGAAAACAGCTGAAAAATCAAAAGTCCTCTATTTAAACGGGACGACAACCCTCTCTGATTTGAGAGTCCTATCACAAAAATTCTCAGAATCCCCACCGGAAATCAAATTCCTATGCGATGAGGATTTTTCCGGGGAAAATTGGGATGACGGCATGTTTAATGTCCTGAACCCGGTGTTCCAAACGCTTTTAACCGACTATTTGGCAGAGGAAAAGGACGTCAAGGCAGTATTTTTTGATCAGGTACCATCAACCCCCATGGAGCTAAAGGGAGAAAAAGCCATCCTTGGACTTCGGAGGCTGATCGTGGATATCAGGAAACTGGGTAAACTCCAGGCGTGGGTTTTTCCTGAAAGCAAGTCGATCCCACCCTTTCCTTCCGAATTGGCGACCGCGGCATGGACTGTCACTCCCAAAGGAAACCAGGAAGGTCAGGGGATGGAAATCAAAATGGCCGAAACGATGAACGCCTCTGCAAGAGGCAAAACCCATCACATAAGGATCATTGAGTCTGAAAACGGGCTGCTCAGGGTTGTCCTGAGAGACAGAGCTGATCTGATCACGGTTCTCAATCTGATAAGTAAGGGCATGAGCCAGACCCAGATTGGGGATTATCTAGGATACAACCAATCAACCGTAAGCCGCGAGTTCAAAGGACTCGGACTGGAGGATGATGGTTTGATTAGGAAAAATGGCACAGGGTATGTTGTGACCAATGCGGGCATGACCTACCTTGAAAACGCAACCAAATAGAACGGAAAGTTGCAATTCTCCCGGGGGTGATGTATGCCTCCGGGAGAATGCATAATGCGCGCATAATCGATTAAGCCATTGATATCATTGGAGATATTAGGCATTCATGCAAATATGCGCCCCAATTTTGGTGAGGAATAAATCATGGATTTCGTCAATGTAGTTAGTGCGATCCCCGACTTGGCAATATATAGGGATACAGCAATATTATCAAAAAGGCTCACGGAAAAGGTGCTCGTGTCACTCATCAAGGGGTATGCCCCTGAGTATTTTGGTTTTGATACCATGAAAAATATGGCTTTTGAGGTCAGGGCCATCAAGAAAGGGTACGCCAATGAATTATATTTAGATTCAGGTGGTTATAGCATCATAAATGGCAGTATCCACCCTAAAAACATCCCCATGGTTATTGAGTGCTACAATAAATTTCTTGAATTGGAGCATTCGCCTGTGGACCAATTCTTCAGCTTGGATATTCCATCAATAATAAAGGGGGAGTATGCCAGCTTTAACACCAAGAGCAACATCTTTGATTGCAACCGCATGTCTCTCATGGAATCCAGAGCATTGCTTGAAGATCCGGACATAAGGCGGAAATTTTGTTTTATTTGGCAATTTAAAACCCTTGAACATTACGAAATCTGGGCGAGGCTCTATGATGAGCTGGAGCTCGGAAAAACGATTATGAGGAGAGCCGTAGGGGGGCTGGTGGGGCTCAACGCTATGGCAAAAATAAGGTTTGCACCCTTCATTTGTATGGCATATCGCTGCCTCTGGGACCATCAGGAG
>Ga0222636_1000315_pt1 | contig 27167 bp, 17 predicted proteins | sample AntAcemetagen141_FD_179811 | JGI IMG/M metagenome (GOLD analysis project Ga0222636, IMG submission 179811) | Saline water microbial communities from Ace Lake, Antarctica - #141 | ecosystem: Environmental > Aquatic > Non-marine Saline and Alkaline > Saline | place: Antarctica: Ace Lake...
CAACCCCAATACCGTGGGATTATTCGATCATAGCATCGATAAGATTGAAAAGATTGTTCACGGCAAGGGCGGGCTGCTCTATTATGACGGGGCCAATCTCAATGCTACTATGGGTATCCTCCGGCCGGGAGACACCGGTTTTGACGTGGTCCACCTCAATCTGCACAAGACCTTCTCCACTCCCCATGGCGGCGGCGGCCCCGGCGCCGGACCGGTGGGAGTGAAGGAATTTCTCTCCCCCTTTCTACCCTCACCGGTGGTTGAGTTTGACGGGGAGAAATACCGGCTCCGGGATCCGGGGGAGAAGAGTATCGGAATGATGCGGGCCTTCTTCTGCAACTTCTCGGTCCTTATCAAGGCCTACTCCTGGATTCTCTCCATGGGACCGGAGGGACTGCGCCAGGCTTCGGAGGCGAGTGTCATCAATGCCAACTACCTGCTGGCAAAGTTAAAGGATTATTACCGCCCCTCATATGACGGCTTCTGCGCCCATGAATGCGTCCTGACCGGTCGGGACTTTAAGAAAGACGGGATCAAGACCCTGGATATCGCCAAACGCTTGATGGACTTCGGCTACTATCCTCCCACCATCTACTTCCCCCATTTCAAGCCTTATGCTGAGGAGACCCTGATGGTCGAGCCCTGTGAGTCAGAGGGGAAAGAGGTACTGGACGAATTCATCGAGGTGATGATTAAAATATCGGAAGAGGCAAAGAGTACTCCCGAACTGCTTCTGGACGCCCCGGTCAATACTCCGATCCGCCGGACCGACGATGTACTGGCCGTCCGCCGCCCGATCCTCCACTACGACGACGAGCTACGGTTGAAAGATGAGCTGAACTATCGGCCGGAAGATATCAACTTCTGAAAACCACCCGGTTGGGGCGGTTTTTAGAAATTGTAAATATTGCGGATATTGATTCCCTTTTTTCTTTTATTTTTCTTGGCTGATTCCTTCATTAAGGAAAGAATATTTTAATTTCATGCTCGGTTACGGCATCCCGGGCGAAGGGAATATCCGCCCGGGCCTTGAGCTTCCAGGTTTCTTGAACACCTTTTTCTGCCTGTATTTTTGAAATATCGATCTCGAAAGGGAAGATTATCTTTTTCTCCGGTTCAACCTCGATATCAGTCTCCAGATCGACATTGTATATTTCATCCTCTCCCTTGTCTTCCTCCAGTTCATACTGGGATTTAACTCTGACACTCCCGGGTGTAAACGGACATCTGTCCATTCCCGGTTGATAATCCATACCCATACCATAATACTCGTAAGACCATTCCCGGATGAGCCGAAGCTGAAGTCGATCGATCTTCTGAATTACTTTTCCGCCCAGGATGTTGATTCTTCCCCGTAATAGCTCAAATTTAATGCGACATATAACGTCGAACCTTATGGGTCGCAGTGGCGTCCATTTCGGAAAAAACTCAAGCAAGAGCATGTCCCTGAAGAATTCAGGGACACCTTTACTACGATTTATAAATTTCTTACCCCGATTGTCACGTCCATTTCCAGCAATCAAGCATCTCCCAAAAACTGGACTGCACCTGGCCCCTGGATTTGAACACGAAGATCCAGGACTAATTATTTGGGGGCCAGATTGCCGAAGTTTTAACGAAGGAGTGTGACCTTGGTTCCTTTCACTAAATTCTGCAGGAGAGAGTATTCTCTAAAGTCAAAAGTTAAGTATACGCGCCATAGTGCTTGCATCCCGAACTTGATTCGGGGCTTTAGCGGAGGGGGGTGACCCCATTCCTGAAAGATGAAATATTCCGGCGGTCGGAATGGTATATTTTGAACCGTTCTTTAGTGGCCAATTTTAAGTTACCGCTGACAAAGCATTCTTTCACAAAAATCACCGGCTGCCAAAACCGAAACATGAAAAATAGTCTAAATCAGGGGATAAGAACGGCCTTAAACCCCCATTTCCTGGTCAAAATCGGCACCCTAAGACCGAAAAAACAGGGGTAATATCACATAAGTGTCTGGGGTACAGTCTATTGCTATGGCGAATCCACAAGGGCCCACAAGGGCCAATCCACAAGGGCCCAGTCTATTGCTATGGCGAATCCACAAGGGCCAATCCACAAGGGCCACCACAAGGGCCCTAGCGGTGTAGCCCGGAAGTACCTGAAAGAGTTCAAGCGATTCTGGGAGAGGCAATGGGAGTGAGGTTAAAAGACAAGATGCAAGATACAGTACATGATACAATAGGTTACTCTAATTCAATATCATGAGACCGGAAGCTTACAGACAACCAAAAATGAGATTAAGAATATGATCAAGGGCTTATCAAGGGCGTATCAAGGGCAAGATAAAGTTGACTGCGACAACGTTAAGTAGTAGTATAATAACATCATGAAAACTATCGAATTCGAGACAGAGTTGAGGGGAAATAGGAGCCTACAAGTTCCTAACACTGTATTTGACTCTCTGCCGACCAGCGGGAAGGCAATTGTGTTGGTATGCGTGGACCTTGATCCGGAAGATCGCGAGTGGCGCAAGGCATCGTACGAACAGTTCCTTCGTGACGACTCGGATGAGGATGCGGTGTATGACAAGTACTGTTGAAATCGGCGACGTATATATATGCCTGTTTCCTTTTACTTCGGGCTCTCATTTCAAGCCTCGGCCGGTTCTAGTCCTTTGCGATCTAGATCCGGACTGTCTTATTTGCCGCATCACTTCCGTACCTCATCAAGGGTTTCTCGACCTCCGCATAGCCCGGTGGCAGGAAGCAGGTTTAGAAAAACCATCCACCATAAGGCTTTCACGCCTCGTCACTGTGGAGAAAAGACTGCTCAAGGTCCACATTGGGAAACTTTCAGAAAGGGATCTGAATCTTGTGCAAAAGACCTGGAACGAGCAATTTCGACTGTGACGCATTAAATGACCGACTCCCTCATTCTTGAGAAACTCTGAGTGCACCGGCCAACCCCTATTTCACTTCTTCTTTCTTTCTACCAGGAGGAATGTTATTTTTATTTAGTTTAGTTTTCTCGAATTTTCAAAGTAGATTATGAACCAGATAAAACTGTTTAAACCTGTTACTTTCCAGAATATCACTACCAGATTATCAATTCGTGCGCAACATGTCTTGATGAATTTGGGTATTAAGGATGTCTCTGCATTCTTATTGCTTACACGTGATGTTCTTTTGAAGGTTAGGGGTTGCGGAAAAAAGACCATCGCAGAGATAGAGGCGCTTCTGGCGAATCTGCGCGCCCAGGATCAGCAAGAAGCCATCAACGCCTTCCGCGAAGCCATCCCATTCGAGAAAGCGCCAAAGGCAGTATTCATCGCCATCTTGGATAACCTGAGCGTTAGAAGTATTCGTGTGCTGGAGGGTCTGGATATTTGCAATCTGGAGGCATTCATGCAGCTCGACAAGGAACAGCTTATGAAGTGTCGCAATTGCGGGATCAAGACCGCCCACGAGTTATTACAAATACAGATTGGTATTGCGGAATTCGCGCGGAAGATTATACAAAAATCTGGGGATTTCTGTTCTGAATTATTACTGGAAGCTCCCTGCTTTACGGGGAGCATTACTGATCCGCTGAATGACCTGCCTGCCGAAACAGTTTTTGCCAACCCTGAGAACCCAGCGCCATGGCTCAGACGCTGGGTTTACGGCCTTGCCCGATCGAAGCAGCAGGCTCAAGCTTTCATGCTTCGCAAGGGGATGCTTGGTTCTGCAGCTATGACGCTTGATCAGGTAGGAGAGATGGTGGGGGGCTTGTCGCGGGAGCGAGTCCGTCAGATAGAGAAAGCTATAGAAAATAAAGCCGTTTCTTCCTATCAACAACACAGATTACGCCCATTAATCGAACAGATAGCAGTAGTTGTGAAACAGAGAGGGGGCATTGTCAGTCTGGATGAACTAACCAAGGCTGTCCTATGCAAAGGTGAAGATGGTAAATTCCTCTGCTGCGCAACAGGTCTGATGACATTCTTCTCCAAGCTTCAGATTTGGAAAGATGCAGGAATTTACATTGAGAAAAAATGTTTAGTCAGTAATGGGACATGGCAACATCTGATTACCGGTTTGGATGGAGTAGTTGAAGAAGTCGCCTCAAACGAAACTGACGAATGGATAGCCGATGATATCTGGAGCATCGACCGAGAACATCTAAAGATTGCTTTGCAGGAGGACCCCCGGGTGACAACAGATACAGCAACGCTCCTTGTTATCTCGAATGCATTACTTGATGCTATGCTCAAGCAGTGTAAAGGAGGGATCAAGTCACATGAAGGGCGTATTTACTCGGGAGCACTTTGGGCCCTTCGATTTGGTAATGTGGTCCAGTTGGTAGACACGATACTATACCAGATCGGAAAACCGGCACATTTTAGCATAATCACCGAAGAAGTAAGCAAATGGCGGCCAAGCTTTTCGGCTCACAATACTCGTGCAACCTTGGACCGCAGCGAGAATGCTTTGCTTTGGGATCTCGGAACATTCGTACATCGAGACAATGTCGTCATACCGCTCAGCCTTATACATGATGTTGAACAGTGGCTCATGGAAGCACTTGAAGACGACGTGCCTTTCGTCTCTGTCAATGGTGCATTTCTGCATTTTCGCTCTCGATGCGAGCAAGCGGCATTCCCCTCTGAGGTTGCGCTTTACACGAGTTTGAGGCAATCCGGACACCCGGATCTTGTCTACCCGCGGCTACCCTGTGTTTATCTCAAGAAAAGGTTTACTGCGCGTGTTCCCATGCCGCTCGCCTTTGAGAATTTTCTGCGCGAGGCCGGCGGGCCTGTTTCACAGCGAGAGATGAAAGACTTTGGAATTGGCAAGGTATTCCTGAAAGATTTTCAGTTCTCACAACTCACTCAGGTGGTACCAAACGTTATTCGGACCTCCAACTGGGGCTATCTGCACCTCGATAATTTTGAGTTCGACCGAGAATCTCTCCAACCAGTGCTTCAGTACATAGATGAAATTCTATCCAAAGAGGAGCACTGTTCGATTGACAAAATCTACATAGACAAACGTGTAACATGCACTATTGCGGGAATTGACGGACCGGTTATGCTGTATTCCGTGCTCAAGTATTTCTCGGAAGATTCCTTTTCGTTGGATGGCTATCCGCAAGTGGTCAGACGCCGGGAAGGGAAAGGGAGGGTCCGACAAGCGATCAGAACTCGGGTCCTTACTTTTGTGCGTGATTTCGGCCAACCATGTCCCTACGATGTTCTGGAAAAACGCTTCGTCAATCAACTTGGATATAAGGAAAGTCAGATTTACTCTGTTAGCCGTGAACCGGATGTATGCCTTTATCATTCCGGTTGCGTGATTCATTTTAAGCAGTTAGGTTGGAATGAAAATAAACAACGCGCCCTTGAACATACTTCTTTTGGGATATACTCATCCGCCATTCAGGGGGGCGGGTATTTTGGCCGGGTCTCTCACCTGGTGGAATCACCCGGACTGCCGGAACTTCCGCATGGTCTATATTGGTCACACGCCATGGTTGCTGACCTATTGACTAAGGGCGGCCATTATCTCGTTCTCGGCAACGCACAAGAGGTTTTTCTTCCTCGGGACAATAAACACGGCATACAAAACCTGGAAGTTCTTGTCGGAAAGCTATTGGATCATGAATGGGGCGGGGCCGCGAACCTTGCCGCTTTTGAATCCGCACTTGTGAAAGCAGGCATCATCAAAAAGCATCTCACTTCGGCAATGCTTGGAACCGGGGAAGTTGTTGTCATCAGTAAAGGCGAAATCATTCTGAAGGAGTTATTGGTTAATGCTGAGAGAACTTGATCTTAATCCTGTCTATGACAGCGCTGACTGCGATCTTGTGCAAGATCTCATTGTCCCCCTGCTCGCCCAATCGAAAACGTATTGGCGCGGGGTTGGCTTCTTTACTTCCGGTTGGCTGAGAACATCGTGTACTGGAATCGTCGAACTTGTGAAAAATGAAGGAATAGCGCACATCGTTACCTCTCCTTTGATGCAGCAACGAGACTGGGAGGCTTTACAGATTGGTGATAGAGCCAAACGTGATTGCCTACTCCAAGACATACTGAGAATACAGATCGCGGATCTGGCCAGGGCCCTGTCCCGGGATACGCTAAATGCCCTGTCATGGATGGTTGCCGATGGTGTACTTGAATTCCGGTTCGCGATTCCGCGCGATTTCAACATGAGAGGCGTCTACCATGATAAAGTAGGTGTCTTCGTTGATACTGCCGGGGATGTGGTTGCGATACATGGTTCTTTCAATGACTCGGCGCAAGGATCTCTAAACGGTGAAGCATTTTCAGTATTCCGATCATGGGAGGAAGGACAGCGTCCATATGTTGAGCAACACCATACCAGATTGGAGAACCTCTGGTGGAGCGGAAATGCTCAGTTTGAGGTGCTTCCTCTACCTGAGGCGATTCGGCAAGAGATTGTGAGATTGCAGCCTGCCGCACGCCCATACACTAGACATAAGTCCAGGAAAGAAGGTTGGCGGGCAGAGGATAAAACTCAGGAGTTGCCCATCAAGCTGCGCCCCTACCAGCAGGAGGCAATTGATGCTTGGAAACAAAGGCATTGCCGAGGGATTTTCGAAATGGCAACTGGAACTGGCAAGACGTTTACGGCCCTCGCGGCGGCAGCGGACCGCAGAACTGCCCTAAAACAGATAGCAGTTCTGATTCTGGTGCCTTATCTTCATCTTCTGGAACAATGGCGACAACACTGCGAGTCATTCGGTTTCTTTCCAATCCTGTGCAGCGGCAACCACAGCCAATGGCCAATGGAGATCCGCTCCAAGGTACAGGATTTTCGGCATGGTTTATTGCCGAGCATCTGCATTCTCGCTGTCCACCAAACAGCATCGACAGAACGATTTGCTGCGTCCGTCCAGGGCCTGTCACCAGACAGAATGCTGTTGATCGCTGACGAAGTTCACAGGCTGGGTGCTCCGCGGTTACGCTCCGCACTGCTACCCCAATCAGGAATGCGTCTGGGACTCTCCGCGACTCCATGCCGGTGGTATGACGAGGACGGCACTCAGGCGCTTCTGGATTACTTCACGAGTGTTTGCTTTGAGTTTCCACTCGATAAGGCGATAGGGGAATTCTTGACACCCTATCGCTACTTACCCATTCTGACGCAATTGACATCCATGGAGAGTAATGAATACGAAGAATTATCGCGGAGTATTGCCGCGCTCGCATGTCGTGACCTGGATAATGATACTGTAACCGAGGAGCGAATTAAAAAATTGCTATTGCGGAGGGCTCAAGTTATTTCCAAAGCCGAGAATAAGCTACCCCTCTTGCTTGCAGCGCTGCGAAGACAACTTACTGCCTGCGACGCTTCCGGCGTGGAACTACGAGACGTTCTTATCTATTGTGCTCCCGGAACACACAAGGTAGTCTTAAGCGCAGTTTCAAGACTTGGGATTCGCTGCCACGAGTTTGTTCATACGTTATCAATGGACAAGCGAGCGATTGTGCTCAGCCAGTTTGCCGGGGGTGACATTCAAGCACTGGTAGCAATTCATTGCCTTGACGAAGGGGTCGATATCCCCTCCACGCGAACAGCTTATTTCCTTGCCAGTACAACAAATCCAAGGGAATTTATCCAGCGGCGTGGCCGAATTCTACGAAAATGCCAGGGGAAAGAGAGTGCAAACGTTTATGATTTTGTAGTTGTTCCTGATATCCGGTACGCGCATCTACGGCGAGACACCGATCTTAGTTTGCTTCGTCGTGAAATGCCGAGGTTTGCGGAATTTGCTGCCGGCGCCTCCAATGAGTTTAAAGCCAGGGCTGTCATCCGGGAGATCGTCAATACATTTCAGGTGCTGCCCCTCTTCGATACAAAACCATGGGATATTTACCACCAGGTAATGGAGAAAGTTGAAATCAAGGATAGGAGATAAATATGACGGAAATACATCAAATCATTATTAATAAACTAAAGAAGTATCCCCGAGATGTGCAGGCGCTTGCGAAACATGCGCTTGAGCTCTCGGAATCCATGCCTGCATCTTCCGTTGCCGAACAATTAAAGGGAGTTGTTCGACAGATCACAAAAGAAAAGGAGGCCACCGAATGATCCTCCATAAGCTGACACTCTCAAATTTCCGCCAATTCCGAGGATTCCATGAAATCGAATTCGCCAGAGGTAACACTGGGAATGTAACCGTTATTTTTGGCGCAAACGGCAGAGGTAAGACGGGGATCTACCGGGCGCTTCTCTTCTGCCTCTACGGAGAAAAGCGGCTTTCTCAGGATGCGCAAGTTGACGACCATGAGTTATATCTTGTAAATTATCCGGAGATGGAAGCACACCGGGGTGACAAGAAACCCGTTGAGTCCCGTGTATACCTTGAATTCGCGCATGGGGGGCGCACCTACCAAATGGAGCGGTCGATCCTCGGTATGCTCGATGGCGGAGAGGTGATTCAAGAAGACAAGGGGGGAAGACTTGTAACGCGTGATGAGGAGGGAAACTCTACTGCTACCAGAGACCCCGATGAAATAGCCGAGATTATCGGGGGGATTCTTGATCGGGGGTTAAAGGAATACTTCCTCTTTGACGGCGAGAAAATCGAAAGACTCACCCGCGCAAGTTCAGAACAACGGCGTGAGGTCTCGTTGGGTGTCAGAAAATTGCTGGACATCAATACACTCGAATCCGCGATACAAGCCACTGACCGTCTCAGGAGATACCTCGATTCAGAACTTGAGACCAGGGCTACCGGTGAGTTAGCTCGAGTGATCAAACAGTTACGCGAGATTGATGAACGATCTATAGAGTTAGAAGCCAGACTTGAAGCAATAGATGATGAACTCTTGCATGCGGGCCAGGAGAAGAAACATGTCGACAATGAACTGGACAAAATTCGTGAGATCCGGGATTTCCTGTTAGAGAGGACAAGCCTGGAGAAGAGAGAACAAGATCTTGAAGCACAGGTTGATGACCTTCTCCAGGACATGAAGAATCGTACCGGGAAGACTGCTCTGTTGCTTGTCAGTAAGACAGCGGAAAAAGTGTTTCGCGACATAGACAAGCGAAAACAGAGGCATGAGATACCTTCAGAAATTCGTCGTGATTTAATTGACCGGCTGATTTCAGAAGGTCAGTGCATTTGCGGTACATCGATAAAGCCCGGTACGGATGAGTATCGGAATATCATGCTGTGGAGGAATAGGACGACGGATATTTTGACCGAAGATTCAATGCTCAATCTCTGGCGATACTTGAGTGGAGTTCGCAGTCATTATGAGGATAACGGCGTGGCGACTGAATCGCTTCTTCAGAAGTACGCCGTGGTTAAGAACGAGCTTCAAGTGATCTACCGCAAGCTGGAAGTTTTGCGCGAGAAGATAGGGTCATCTGAACGCGCTGACGCGGCCAAACTTGATAAACATCGTCAACAGATCGAACGAAAGATCATCAAACTGGAGGAGGAACAGGCCCAGAGCCAGGAAGAGTTACTTATACTTCAGGACGAGCGATCGAGATGGCAGGAGCAGCGAAAAGAAATTGAGAAGGAACAAGGCATTCGTGACGAGATGTCGAAGCGGGCCGCTCTGGCGGAAGCCACGACAAACGCGCTAAAGGAAATCCATGAGGAATTCACGGGAGAGACCCGCGACCTTATAGGCGTGAACGCCACCAAGTACTTCCGTGAGCTTCTTGACCATGAAAGCCAAAAGACGCTCCGCGATATTGTTGTGAACACCGACTACAGCATTCAAGTCTATGACCGCTGGCATAAGCCCTTCCTGGCCAACATTTCCGCCGGGCAGCGACAAATTATGTCGATTGCCTTTATTGCCGCGCTGGCACAGGCCGCGGCCGGCGCCGAGGTGCTGGAAATGCCATTGTTTATGGACACTCCGTTTGGCCGCCTTTCTCATGAACACCGGCGAAATCTCCTGGAGAAAGTACCAGGATGGTGCACTCAGTGGATACTCCTTGCCACCGATACGGAGTTTGGCCGGTTCGAAGCCCGGATTCTTCGCGGCACGGGAAAGTGGACACAGTTCTATCTTCTGAAAGGGACCGGCGCCGGCAGCACGGAGATTAAAGTTGTAGATGTAGCACAGGCAGATGGATTGTTAAAGGATGAAGAGGAGGGAAAATAGCATGAATATGGCAGGAGATATTCGCGTTCGTACGGCCCGTCAGCACCGAACTTTATACAATGATTTTCGCAATTTTGTGGTGAAAGATATGCACGAGATCTTCTTCCTCTGCGCCTGTCTTGGTTACCGCGAAGGCAAGCGCAGACCATTAGGGCGCGACGGAGATGACCGTTTCTGGTCAAGCACCATCACTCCGGAGGAGTATGCGAGCTTCTACGCGATGGTAATTGAATCCAGCGACATGGATTTTTCGGCTATTGCGGATGACAGGATCGTCATTGCCACAATGGAAGAATATGCGAATGCCGGCATGCAGATTCTCCTTAGGGGTGTAATCGCCGATTATATTCTGGATCATGGCGATGAACTACGCCTGGATCCCGGGTGCTCGAAGGAGTTGCCCAAAGTATTGCTGTCCCATGTGTACGAAATGGCCGGTGAATAATTGGGGCAGAACGTTATGATGCGCATACTGCTGGTTGAACCAGATTACCGGAACAAATACCCACCTTTGGGCCTCATGAAAATTTCCTCGTACCACAAGTTGGTGGGAGATGAGGTCCATTTTGTAAAGGGGTGCAAGTCGTCCTTTCGCGACCAGAGATGGGACCGCGTTTACATCAGTACACTGTTTACATTTTTCTGGTCTAAAACCATCCAGACTATCAGGTACTATATCAAGTCGGTTGTCCAGCCCGAGGATGTAATTGTTGGTGGGGTAATGGCAACCTTATTGAGCGATGATATTTGCGAAGAAACAGGCGTGACAGTCCTCCCAGGTCTCCTTGATCGACCCGGGATGCTGGATAAAAATAATAAGGTGGTTGTGGATGGGCTTATCCCCGACTACCAGATTCTGGAGTCGATCGACTATCGGTATGGCGTGGAGGACTCCTATATAGCCTATGCTACGCGGGGTTGCCCGAACCGTTGTAAATTTTGCGCGGTGCATAAGATTGAGCCTCGATTTCGGCACTATTATAATTTACAACGACAGATCAAAGGAATTGAGAATGTTTATGGAACAAAACAGCACTTGATCCTCCTGGATAATAATGTCCTCGCTTCCCGCTATTTCAAGCGGATCATCAATGATATCTGTATTCTTGGTTTCGAGCGTGGAGCCAAACTCAATAATCGTAGGAGGCATGTCGATTTTAATCAAGGGATTGATGCCAGATATCTGTCTGATAAGAAGATGGCGTTACTTGCCAGGACAGCCATCCTCCCATTAAGAATCGCCTTTGACCATATCTCAATGAAAGACTGCTATATATCAAGTATTCGACTTGCGGCCAAGCATGGTTTGCTCAGACTGTCGAACTATGTCCTGTACAACTACACGGATACTCCGCAAGATTTTTATGAACGCCTTCGAATCAATTGTCTGCTTAATGAAGAATTGGGAACGAATATTTCTGCTTTTCCTATGAAATATATCCCCCTCACTGCTACCAACCGAAGCCATATAGGGGAGAACTGGAACCGGAAGCTAATCCGAGGGGTTCAATGTATTATACTTGCTACCCGGGGCATGGTATCACCGAAACTGGAATTCTTCGAAGCAGCCTTTGGGGCAACCTATGAAGAATTCTTGGAAATAGCATTAATGCCGGATGAGTATATTATCCAGCGAAGGCTTCATGAGAAGAATGGGGCGGCAGAATGGAAGAGAATCTACCATTCATTGACCAAACCTCAACACCTGATTCTTCTGGAACACCAGTTCGATGGCCGCGCTCCAGAAGCGCTCTTCAAAAGAACTAAATCTCCGCGTTTTCGACGGCTGCTGGAGCATTATATAGAAGCCACCTGTATTGAGAAAGAACGTAGGCATGGACATAAAACAAAAAATGTTCTTTGCTGAGTATCCACCATAGCGGCGTAGCCCGAAAGTACTTGAAGGAGTTTGACCGATTGTGGGAGAGGCACAATATGTATCTTATCCTCTCTTCTGATTATTTCGAATCCGGTTCGTCGTTCCATAAGTTCTGGTTAACTCCCGGCGGCTCGAATTGTCATTCTTATATTATTGAGGCGAGGGACCTTGCTATACCGCTTTCCCCTTACCTGCCAGTAGTCGAGGTTATCCACTTTGCTTCTCACTTCTAATCCTTAAAAACAGCATTGTCCTTAAAAAAGACCATGGCCGAGTAGGTATCCTTTCCAGGATTATGCCGGATGATACACAAAGCTACATACGGAAGTTTATATAACGCGGCAAAGACTATTACCCAACTTTCTCGAGGTACTTCATCCATATGCCTTCCAATGCCCCACTTGAATACGGGTTTTCCACCCCCCCGAACACAAAGTGAAGGCTTGACCGGATAATCCTGCCAACTGACCATATTTTTATCGATGCTTCTGATGATGTTTTCTGTAGTTAAAGCAGCCTTTGAAAAAGCAATCGGTTTGCCATCATAGAAATTGTTATTGGGCATGGTTTTTTCTTCCCAGTCAGATGGGATATAGAGCTCATCTTTATAGCTCAACCTGTACTTTTTGACAAAATCGGACGTGAAAAACCTATCAGCTTCATCTGACGATACCTTGCTAATTTTAACTCGACTCATAACTCTTCTCCTTGGTAATTTATTAACATGCGCTACTATATTTAATCTTCCAATATCCCTTGATCTGCTTTTAGCCTATTAACCACTGCCTGCATATCTCTACCTAGTATTTTCCAGGGCCAATCAAAGAGAAAACCATCTGCCTTATTGGCCGGATCCTGAATAAAATATATTTTCGATTTATCAACCTCTAATACTTGATCAATTACACAAAGATAATACTTGTCTTTAAGCTTCATGGCAGTTCTGAATTCATTTGGTGAGAGCGAGTGCTCCCAATTCTTCCACACGTCTTCCGAGGCTTTAAGCTCAATATATAGGATTTCCTTCCCAACCTTCACCTCAAAATCATAACCTTTGTCTTCTTTCTCTACCGATTTACAGTCCACATTTAATAAATTCAAGTATTCTAATAATCTTATTTTCCCGGCTTCTTCAATCTTTTTATTGCGGGCTGCATTAGCTTTTGCTTTTTTTCCAGGGCTGGTTTGTCCCCTTCTAACTACATAACTATACAGGCGCTTTCTCTTGGTATTTTGTTTTGTTCCTTGTTCTTTGTCTCCTGGACTATCATCTTCTTCGGCAGCATTTTCTCCAAAAATATCAATTTTAAGATCTTCCGTTGGTCCTATATTATCAGAATCACTATCCGGATCTCCTGAACCAGCGATCTCAGGGATATCAGTCTCAGGGACTTCTATTCCTTCCCAGATGTATTTAAATATGCCGGAAAATGTCGTCCCGCACTTTAGGTCAATATAGTTAGGAATCACTCTTTGAATGGGAAGAGCATTTTTGATGATGAGTTTTCCTCTTGCATACCAGCATGGAACTTCGTAACGATTTTTCTTATTCTCTCTATCCAAAAATTCAATCACCAAGGCATTTGTGGTCAAGATCATTTCCACCACAGATTCACGATCATTAAAAATCTCTAACTCCTCCACCAATGCTTTGATTTCAGGTCGATGGACCAAAGCTTCTGAGATGATCCTACTCATTGACACAAAAAGTCGGTCACTCAAATGAGTCGGCATTTTTGCAAGGGTTTTATCATGGACTACGGACTTTTCAGTGACTGAAAGCAGGGGCCATTCAGTTAGGTTGACCGCCTGGATGAAATATTCATTGGAACAAAAATGTGAGGGAACATAAATTACCTTCTTTGGCTTAACTGGGGGGGGTGCTATATCCCATAATATTGGTAACGAAGTATGAGATTTAACAGTCTTTCCGAATACTTTGATCCCAACAGACCTTAACTTATTATTAAAGATCTGTTTGATTTTCGAGGGATCATGTGAAATGCATTGCTTCCCTAAAGAGACCATGCTTTCAATAAAACTTAGTGGACTCCGCCCGACATTAGTATCAAACAGATTGGATACTGCCTCTTCAGGGGATGCGGACACCCCATACCGATAAATATTGGATAATTTTTCAAGAAGAGAAGAAGGGTACTCCCCTGACCAGATAACTTGTTTCCAATTTTTATAGAGTAGTAGTCTATTTTTTTTGGCTGAAAATAGTTTTAGTTTTGCACGGAATCCCTGGATGGCCTCTTTGTCAAAGTTACAAAGATTGATAATCGGTTGGAGAAAAATATTAAACTGTCTGCTCGATCTTTTTTCTGGAGGAGTGGTTTTATACCATTTATTTATAAGCCCAATGATAGACTCAGCATTGACCTGGCTGCTGAAGCCTGCATTACATAATAACTCATCATTATATTCATTTTTTTTAACATTAACAAAAGCACATAGTTCTCCGAGGATTTTTCTGTTGAACGGATTATCATCAAAACAGCCATTTGATTCCGCCATACCCTTATTAGATTTAAGAAATATTCCACTACTAACCTGTTCTTGAACTAAATGACGATCTACTTTTACAACTCGGGAATTTCGCATGTTCCCCCAAGTGAAATAAATATTTGTTTTTTTATCTAGCAACCTTTCCCACTGTGCACTTAAATATTTGGCGATGATGTCACGACTTCCCTCTTTCCCTAATATTTTTAAACTATATTCATCCAATGAAAATGTCAGGGATCCCCTTTTTAGCTGAACATAATCTTTTCCATTAAATTCATAATGGTTATTGATTGCCTCTATAACATTTTTTTTGAAATTACTACCATTCGGTTTAGCAAAATCTTTTGGAGCAAAAAGACTGTCACGCATTTTACTAAGGTCTTTAAGTATGAGATGAGGTCCTGTCTTCCCTCCACATTCCAACAAAAAGTTGCACCAATCCTGTTCATCATATTTCTGAAGTCTTTTCGCCCGTTGGTCTTTTGTTATTTGCTTTATATAATCCAGTTTAATAATTGGTGCTTCGGTTCCTTTATAGATCTGGTTCAGGTTGTATTCGGTTTTAAACTGTGGTCCTAAAAAAGAAACATTGATCTTTTCTAGACGCCATATATCCTCTCCAGCAGATCTCACAGGAATTTTACAATCCCCGATTTCTTTTATTATCTGATCCCAACGATCTTCACCTATCTCTCGACGGGTTGTTTTTTGGCGATTCCACATTGTCTGGTAGACCTGAAACCACTTCTGATTAATCTCTTTACGGATTGAAGTGTCATTCGGATCATCTTCTATTCTTTTAAGTGGTCCTATGGTAGTCTTATAGAGTGCTTCAGCAGGACTATCTGGTTGTAGTTCAAGTTTTTCAGTTAAAAACGCGCGAAATTTTTTATTAAAATCTCGAATTCTACCTCCAATCTTTTTTTGCTCAGCACCACCGGGAGAATAGGTAAAAATAGGATCAATAAATTTAAATTTCTCAGAAATTTTTCGACCAGGTGCTATGTTTTGGGTAAACAAGACCTGAGATGTAATAGTCCCCCACTCTCTCTTTTCTCCCTTCTTGATCGGAAAAATTGGGCAATTTTTTAAAGACAAGTAATTGGGAGCCCCATAAGGATTCAAATATTCTTCTGTAAATTCGAATATTTTTTCTAAAAACATTCGAACTGCCTTATCGTCGGTGATGTCAACACTGTCCGGGACCCCTATTTTTAGGATTTCCATAATTGCATCTTCATCCAAATCCTCAACTCCCAAAGACTTCAACTGCTCTCCATATTTTTCAACCCAATCTAATTCAACGAACGTGTATTCATATCCGTCATCCATATACTTCGTGTATGCTTTTTCGCATTGGTCGTCATAAAATAGCTTTCCAATTGGTTCTGGTACAATTCTTACAGACTCCGGCTTTTGATAACGACCATGGCGATCTAATATAACGGACTCTTCTTTTAAGTGATTATAAACCTCGACCAGCAGATCTCTCAGCCAATCATTCCCAATCTGTGTTTCTTCAATATTATAAGGAAAGTAGAGTGGTAGATGTTTATTGAACTCCTGGTGTTGAGTTAAGGCCACATACATATTAACCATCTGGGGGACAAACTGATTGAAAATGGCCTTGTTCCAGGCCGAACTTGTCATATCGCGGATATTCTCCCGGTTGGTGGTGGTTTGCGCATCAACCTGGATGTTGATAGGGGTGCCCGTACGCACCTCTGTCGGCAAGAAACAAAAAAGACGACCATTCTGATTAATTCCCTCACTGATAGAGTCCGCAGGAAAGGGAACTGCGAAAAGGATTTCCCTTTCCAGTTCGTGATGCAACTCTGAAAAACGACTATTTACTGTCTCGGTCGGGATTTTTTCAAGATATCTATATATATAAAATTCCGAGGACTTTCCATCTGACTCTACAAGATATATCCCTTTTTCTATATCCCGAACGGTTGTCACTTCCCCTTTTTTCCGCGATATATTGTCTTTGATGATCAATTTTTCTATGTTCTGAAGAAATAGCGTGAACTCTGCAGCACCACTGCAAAGCTGCTGAAGATGCTGTGATAATACTGGAATAATATCATCCTGTTTTTTCAAGTGGATGATAATCGTAGTCCCGGAATTTTTTAGAGGAGCGATGGAATGAGGAATAATAAACTCGTTGTCTTTTAACCGGAAATGGTACGGGCCACTATGTATGTCAACGTAATCAGCCACACTGAAGACAGATTTAAAACCGATACCTTTCTCCCCGATGTAGGTGCCCGCGGTTTTTTCTCGCAGTTTCGTCGAGTACGCCGCATAAGTTATAGCAAAGAGATCATCTTCATTGAAGCCGACTTCATTGTTGTCGAGCCGGAAATAATCACGGTTGAGTGTAACTTTAACAGTCGGCGTTACTTTGTTAGAATAAGTATTGTCGTCAGCGTTTTGCAGAAGCTCAAGCAAGAAATGATCCATTGTAGTGTACTGCTGACTAGCCATCAGGCGGACCTGGGCGATAAATTTGGAGACAATTTTAGTCTGAAAAATCCTCCATCGTTTTAACTCTTTAATCTTATCAGCGGGATCATTAAGAGATCGATAATACACTTCGAACTGAGCTTCATCCATTTTAGTAATATCTATCTTGCTCATCTCCAACACCTCTCCTCGAATTCGCAGATGCCGCAAACGCTCTCTTCTCTCTTTCCCAGTTTCGGGAACTCCTTACTGATGATCTTGCGAGCAACGTTGTCAACGGCCTGGATAGTTTTATCAAGCAGTTCCTGGTTTGTCTCGATCGGATCTTTCGGATCCGTCCCATCTGGCTCCGTGACCCAGTATAGGTATGCCTCGTCCGGATGTTTGCCCAGTTTCTTTTTTGTCTGCTGGCAGTAAAGACGTACCTGATCAGCGTAACTATCCCGGTATTTCAGATTGGTCTTCTTACGACCACCCTTGAAGTCGACCAAGTCGATGTGTCCGGTCTTGTCGTGGATTAGGAGGTCGATCACACCGGTGAGTGTGTAGTCTTCATGATCGACGAGTATTTCCTTCTCCGCCCACTTACAGTGCTTTAGCTTTTCTTTGTTCTCTCGTACATAACGCTTGATACTCGTAATCACTACCTCACGCAGCGGCTTGTCTCCCTTGGCCAAACTCTTGGATGAAAGCTTCGGCTCATTGATCCCAGCCCGGGTGAGACTTTCAATATTCTGGTCGAGGTACCGTTCAACAAGATGTTCGTCCAATTTTCCAGCCTTGCCTTTCATGACATGATCGTGCAGATCCTTTAGCGTGTTGTGGATCACGTTTCCCATCCAAAGCTGTGCGTTTCGTGATGGGGCAAAATCATAAAGTTGGCGGTACTTAAACTGCTGCGGACAACGTTGATAAGCACTGATGTGTGAGGTAAAGCCAAATACTGGTTTCATGAGTTCATCGTTACTCTTCTTGCATTTAACCTCATTGTAATCTCCCTTCCGCTTTATCACATCCCAGGTCTGGCAAAGTTTGAGAACATTCTTAAAATGCTTCTTCCTATTCAAGATCCGAGGTCCGAGATCATTATGACCTGTTAGAACCAAGAAATCTTTCGCCCGCGAGAAAGCAACGTAAAATATCCTCCGCTTATCGAACTCGGTTATGCAGGAAATGGGCTCAACAATCTCACGATTATAAAAATCTCCAAGAATTTGATTAACCTTCTTGCTTGTGCCCATTAAGGCATAGAGCGACCCCACGATCACAACTGGAAATTCCAGGCCTTTTGACTGGTGGAAAGTCATTACCTGTACCGCACCGCTTGGAAATGCTTGCTCCTTATCCTCATACTCGTTAATCCCCCCCTCGTTGAGCACCCTTATGAAGCTATTGAAGAACTTCTCCCAGACCTTATCCGCGTCCCTACCACCGATCCACTCATGGCCATAATATTCAGAAAATGACTGGACCATGCGGGAGAGCTGTGCCAGATGACGGGCCGGAAGCTCATCATCTAACCAGTGAGCAAAAAAATTCGTGTTAACTACGGAATAAAAGTAATCAAGAAAGATCTTTTTAGGCTTTCCGTTCTTTGCTTTAAGCGCCTTCATCTGCTGCTGCAATTCCTTCATCTTAGCAATAAATGCTTTATGTCCTGGTTCTTCGACAAATGAACGGAACAGCAGGACACATCTATAAATATATTCCTTGATGCTCTCCTTCTCAGCACCGGGGTATCCCCCCGAATCAGTCCTAAGTTGGCAGGGGTTGATTGAGTGCAATGCGGCAAGGGTACACATAATTTCAGGCCGTTCAAAAAACATACGAGCACGGGGTGCGTAGACATCAATCTTCTCCCCGGAGGCCTGAAGAGACTTAATAGCGTCAATGTACTGCTGTGAATGCTCACTGCGAACGGAGTGGAGTAATACCGCCACTTGATTATAGTCCTCAATGGTTCTGGTCTTCTTTAAGTTCACAATAAGGTCAACAATCTTTTTTCCTTCATTAGAGGCATCAGATTCATTAATCTTGATGGTGGCCTTATAAGGGGGGCGGTTCTTCTCCAATTTCTCAGCCGATTCAACATTTAGATCATACCGGCATCCTTTCCAGTTTATCTCATCCCGATAGGACTGGTAAAGATCAATTACCTGCTGCGAACTCCGGTAGTTTATTCCCATATTGATTGGCTCAAGGCCCGGATTACCGACCCGGTCAGGAAACTCAAGGATATTCTGGGTGGTAGCACCTCGAAAACGATATATACTCTGGTCAACATCGCCCACAACCGCGATGTTACGGTCAGCGCTGGCGAGTCTGAATATGGTCTGCTCCTGAATATAATTTGTGTCTTGATACTCGTCAACCATCACATACTCAAACTTGCTCTGGAACTCTTCCCGGGCACCGGGATGGTTTGTGAGGAGATCGAGGGCGAGCCACTCCAGGTGGGCAAAGTCGACCCTTCCCTTCTTGATTATCAGCCGTCGATAAGCAGTCATTGCCTTCCCGATGGCGCTGACGATCTCATCATCCGAGTCTCTGAGCTTCTTGAGGTCAATATTCTCCTCAGTAATCTTGTCGAAGTACTCCTGAGATCGCTTAATCGTATCCCAATATCCTTTCCACAACCCCAGATACCGTTCGTCCAGACCCATCTTCTCGCCAAAGATTTCCTCGAAGTTATCCATCAGAAAGAACATTCGCGTTAGATCGTCGAGCACCTTGTATCCCCGCATCAGCCCCCGGGTCTTGCTATAGACCCCAACACCAGCTTCGTTAGGATACTCATCGATGATCTTCTGGCAGATAGAGTGGATGGTTCCTATGCTCATCTCGTGGATATCGACGTTATCGGCACCGCACTTTTTTAGGTCGGCATTGAGGCGATCCCGGAGCTGCCGGGCGGCTTTAACTGTGAAGGTACAAAGAAGGATGTTCTCTGGATTGACCTCCTCGACAAGAAGGAGGTTGAGTGTGCGGGTGATTAGGGTCTGGGTCTTCCCGGAGCCGGGACCGGCGACCATTAGAAGGGGGCCTTTAACGTGTCGGATAGCTTTCAGCTGATCATCATTCGGCCTCTGGCCTTTCTTATAGGTCGCCGTAATAATGTTATCCAGTTTTATATTGCTCCCCATCAACAAAAGTCCACTTTTAAGGTAGTATCCGCTTTAAAAAGCAAAGAAAATGACCTGAAATATCAAAATGACTCAACCAGACAAATGCCGAAGTTTTTGAACCTGATTTTAAGACTTGGATTAGCAGGGATAACAAGCAAGCCATAATTCATCCGGTTAATCACCGGAAATTGATCTATCTATCATCAAAATTCCTTTCCGGTTCATCAATCCGACGATCCCAGGAAGTATCACTAAGATTGTTTCGTCCCTTTGATGAACTGGATCCGGCGGAAATCCCGGACCAGGCACGAACCGCTTTTTTCAAAGAACTTTTCGCGGTTGGAACTCTAAACCCTCGCGGCATGCGAATAAATCTCATTGCTCACCTCCAAATAAAGTTAATCATTATATCTTTGTTTTCGTTGATAGTAGTTGACACAAGCCGCATGTAAAACCAACCCGATGGGCTAACCTTTGAAAACCGCGTTATCATGAAAAAAGACCATCGCGGAGTACATGTCTCTTATAGGATTACGCCTTAGGAGACAAAGAGCTACATAGTCAAATTTATAAAATTGAGCAAATGCCCTAATCCAGCTCCTACGAGGAATCCGAGGCATATACCGTCCGATCCCCCATTTAAATACTGGTTGCCCGCCCCTATGTGAATATGAAGGCTTAATGGGATATTGACTACTGACCATCTTCTCGCCAATATGCCGGATTATTTTTTCCGCCTGCAAAGCCGATTCTGAATATGCGACCGATTTTTTGTCGAAAACATTTTTCTTGTTATTTCTGTTTTTCAACCAGGAGATCGGAACATATATTTCATCATTTCCACAGATCTTATATTGTGAAATAAATTTTTCCGGCAAATAATCTGCTAATTTCCCAACGCTGATCTCCACTAGTCCGACACCTTTCATAACTGGTTTTAAGTTTGATACACTCATATTTTATCTTGGGCCATGATTTAAGAATTAATTAAGGTATTGTAAAATGATACTTTAGTTCATGGCGGTTGTATGCCGGATTATGTTTTCGCATTCCAACATCTCTATCTAATCTATCCCATGTATCATAAGCATTCGGGTCTGAATCCGTATCGAACCCATTCGTCAATTGGATCCCAATAATATCTGTAATCAAATAACGGTTGTGAATTTTATCCCAAATAAATATCTCAGCTTTCAGCCCCGCATTATGTTTTATCCGGTACTTTTTTTTCCGTCAAACTTAATATTTAAGGTGAGACTTGTTCTTTTTTACTTTAGGCCGATTTAAATTTTCGCTTTACTCCGAAATCCACTATAGTAGGTCTGTTAGTGATCATTAAACTCAGACCATATCTTTCGAGATACATCCAAGAGAATAGCTTTCAAGTAAATTTCGTGCTTCTATAGGATCTTGGTAATTGACATGTGTATCTCGACATTTCTTTGTTCTTCTATTCAGGAAGTCAAGTCCACGTTCTATATTTAATGCGACCTGGTCTGTAACAATAAATCGTTGATGAGGTAAACTAGGATTGGGAAATGATTCCTCATAAAAGTGAACCTCTATTATTGTTTTACTTAGAGATATCCTCTTGAATGATGCCAATTCTTCTAATAAGAAGTTCTTGCCTTCTCCAGTTGGTAATCCCATGTGAAAGACAATCTTACAATGCTCGGGATCGGACAAAATATTGCCTAGCCAAACCATAAATTGTTCGGTGGTATAACGGAAATTATCGGCAAAGTTATGTTTGCCGCACATTCGATCACATATTTGAATAGTCATGGCATGCCTGAGAGCTTTAGCAAAATGATACTCCATGAAGGGAATAGCTTCCATCTCACCAGGTCTGCATGTCTTTCCACTAACAGCGATTTCTGAACGTTTAGGCTCAAAAGCTGTAGATTGATATTCCCGCCGAGTAGACATCTCTACCCCTGTTGGCTCGGAACGATTCTCTTCAGTAGAAGTTATTAATATTAGATCTAACTGTATTGAAGTGGCCTGTTCAAATACACAATCGAGATCTAGTTTTTCTTCCATATAATCAGGAGTAATACAATATAGAAATCGGTTTCGTTTCTTAAAATGGGTCAATATTGACTTAACACGCTTACGTGTCATGGTTTCAGGCCAAGCTTCCAACTTTTCTTTTACAAAACCCTCCCAGCGATTATCTTCAAATACAGTTAAAAAACAGTTCTGAATCAATCCGGTCAGAATAGCCAAGACATTTTGAACTGCGTCTTCACCTTCCGCTGCAGCCTCTGAAAATATTTCTGGTTGAAGAAATACATAAAAATACATATTAAAAAAGCTCCTCAAAATCTTCCTCAAAAAATCCACCCGGCCATGGTTTAATTAATTCTCCATGTTTATTCAATGGCATCTCCTGAACAATACTTCTGGAACCATCAGGTTCAACGAAGAGAACAGCTACATCATCCGGTGTTATTGGTGGAATACCCTCCGGCAACTTCCCTTCGAATGTTTCTCTCATTCTTCGCATAATTCTAAGTAATAGATGCTCACTATGACTCTCCAGCAAGAAGGTGTTTTGACGCGTTCCCAGAGCTGACTCAATAAAAACATCGGCTAATTCTGCCTGCAAAGCAGGATGGAGATGGAGCTCAGGTTGTTCGATCATTATTACCCGATTATTTAAACCAAATGCTGATATTAATATTGGTAATACCTGGTTAATCCCCATCCCAATATTTTTTGATGACACGGGAATATGGGTACGGTTATCGATTAATATTAAATCTTTCCTGATTAATTCATCATTAGTAATAGCATCTCCCAGTGCTTCATCAAAATAATCTGCATAATCTAGGTCGAGACCCCGGAAAAATCCTACGACTTCAGAATTATTTATAGCTTCATTTAATTTAACAAGCCCCTCTTCTGATTTATCTAAAAAATATTTTGCAAGGCCTATCGTAAGTTCTTCCCAGTGAATGTGTGGTACTTCTCCTAAGATATCATCGTCATAAGGAATATATTTCCTCACAACAAACATATATGAGGTATGTAATCTTTCTTCTGAAATTAACCACTTATTTACACTATCCATAACCTCTCGATTATTTATCAATAGATCATTAACATCATGAGAACCGGAGACAGTATAGGGAATAAGATAAAATTGTTGATATTTATCCTCCCCCTCAGATAATGATCGGACTGGACCAAGATATTCTAATGATTCAATCTTATCTTGAATAATCATTGATATTTCTTGCTGTAAATTATTTAATTGCCGGATAATATTTTTAGCTACTTCATTAACTATTTTTTCTTCCTTATGGGTAGTCTTTGCTTTGGAATTGTTTTTTCTCAGTTTGCTAATAACAGCTTTTGATTTAGTTAAATAAATGCTCTGAGGAATAATAGCCCCCCTCCTAGCTCTCCCCCTTTGAGATAGGATATTTACCACTATTTCGTTAATTAAACTCTTTTTAGCTTTTCCCAACTTTAGTTTTTTAATAGTGGAGCTTACTATCCCACTAATAAAGGAACTGTTAATATTTACTCGTCCCAATTGATATTCTTTCTTGTCGTATGGACACACCATAGATAGTAACACTTTGCGATTAATCTCTATGTCATACGTATCTTCTGTAGCTTTAATTAATAGTTGTTCTGCTGGCTTTAATAGTTTCCTCAAATCGGCTGGCAAATATTTTGTATTGATTTCCACTCCCCATTTAAATGGCAATCGGGTTTTATTTAGAGAGCCCAGAGAAAAATTAAAGCCTGATGAGTCCGATGGATATGATTTTGAATATTGTTCTGGATACGCCACAACAAAATCATTCTCTCGGTGAAGATAAGTATCTTGGCCTCCTAAATCAACAGAGCCGTCTCCAAGGCGTGGCTGATGGACATCATAATCACCTGTTTCAAAAATATGATTCAAAGCCAACAGAGAGTGAATAATGCTTGATTTCCCTGAACTATTTGCACCATATATAAAAGTAAGGGGTTTAATCGGAATTTTTTGCAAATCAGAAATTGCTTTGAAATTTTCGATGTAGAATGAAGTAATTTCCCTCTTCTCGTTTTCGGGATCTCTCCAACCTTCTCCAAAATAACCACGGATAACCCCTAATAAATATGTAGCACTCTTTGAAATATTTATATAATCAACAGGACGAAATGAATGGATTTCATTAAAGCGTTCTAATAGTTTATTAATAACTTTCTCATTATGCCATATGCTGTAAACATCAAAATCATATTCGAGCATATATTTAAAACCTGTCTTACTTATATCAGCGTAAAATCTATTTCCCTTTCCCATAGTTTCAAATTCGGGGTCGTTAATTTTTTGAATATACTCTTTTAAGATTTTAATGTTTATCGACTTCATTATCGTCTCCTACCGGATATTAATTAATTTTACCAATGATAGTAATGATGAGGTTTGATATTAAGCAAATGGCGTGCCATCATGTGCCAATTTTATATTTTTTCATCCAGTTACTAAAGGTCTGGTAGTTTGGTAAGCCCAATAATTTCGCGGCCAGGGTCTTGTTTCCCTGGGCTGCTATGAGGGATCTCTGGAGATAATGCTGGGCTACTTCGGCTATAATCTCTGGAAGACTTAAATCCTTGCCAAGCAATCGGTTGAGGATTTGGTCCGGCTCAACTTGCTGGCGTGTGATGGGGAGGAGGGCTTGCCGGATATCTTCTTCCTGAATTGTCTTTCCTGTGGTCCAGATTATGGCTCTCGAAAGAGTATTAAATAATTCCCGGACATTCCCGGGCCAGGTGTGCTGAGCCATAAGATTTCTTGCGCTAACAGAAATATTCTTATGCTTCCAGCCGGTTATTTTCTCCGACTCCTTATTTATCTGATCGAGGATATGATCTATTAGGAGATTGAGATCACCTTTTCTTTCCCTTAATGGCGGAAGACGAAGCACTCCAACGGCCAGACGGTGGAAGAGGTCATCCCGAAATCTATCTTCTTCGACTTCCTGTAAAAGATTTTTATTGGTTGCGGCGATAACTCGTAGATCGACCTTTCTTGATTCCGAAGCGCCGATCTTTTGTACTATACCTTCCTGAAGAACACGGAGAAGTTTTACCTGAGCCGGGAGCGGCAATTCTCCGATTTCATCCAAAAATAATGTTCCGCCGTCGGCGTTCTCCAGATAACCATCACGGGTTCGGGTTGCGCCGGTGAAAGCACCTTTGACATGCCCGAAGAATTCCGACTCCACCAACTGGTCGGGAATAGCTCCACAATTTACCGCGATAAAAGGACCGGCACTTCGGGAACTGGTCGCGTGAATAGCCCGGGCGAAGAGTTCCTTTCCTGTCCCCGACTCTCCCTGGATCAGGACCGGGACATCATGGATTGCCAGACGCCGGGCCATCCCGACTATACGCTTCATCTCCCGGGAGCGGTGGATGATAGCGCTGAACTCAGGCACTTCAGGTGGGAGGCCCTGGGTTAACCGGATAATCTCATCATCCACCCGGGATCGAAGAGATGGAAGATAATCCGCCGAGATATCAAACGGAAATGCAACAGTCTTAACCCCAGCTTGAGGAGAAGATTCAATCAACTCGGCGGGATGGGATGTTTTGGCAAGTATAATCCAGACCGATGCCATAGCTGGCGTTCCGGGACTCAAGTGGTAAGTAGGCGAGAACTCCCGCCCATCTGCTTCTTTCGTTACTGTCTCAATTGCCAATACTGCCGCTTCATATATTTCTTCAAAACAGGTGGGGCAGGAAAGACGGAGATGAAAAAGTCTTACGGGGATATCTTTGACGGTCTTTAGCCATTGGCAATATCTCTTCTCCAACTCAGGGTCATGATCTGAGAGAAGAACAATCGAAGAAAAAGCCCGACTTTGAACAGCCTGCCCAATCGGCCCTAGACCAACCCCTTTCTCCTCGCGGGAAGCCCGAAGATCCGCCATCCCTATCCAGGCAAAAAGCGCATTTTCACTCATTTCACTATTGTCACAAAATATTATGTATATTGCAAATTATTTTATGCCAATGGCCACTTCCATACGAGTTGACCGAACAATCTAAATTCGTTCACCTAACACTTTTCCTCTTTCACTTTCTCGCTTTCGCGCGAAAGCGAAAAAGTGAAACAGATAGATGGATTACTTCCATTGAGACATATGGTAAGAGCCAGTCTTGAGAATTTGCCTTCTTAGTAATACTCCAACCTTTGAGCCCAATTTGTTTTAATTATCTAAAAAGAGCAAAGAGTGAAGGGAAGACCCCTATCTTACTGATATTTTTACAGCGTCCATATTCCCATCAGTGTCCGTGCAGGCGAGGGTAGTCATACCATCTTTAAGCTCCCAGAACATCTCATCGCCCGACCTGGTTCTTCCAATTGAAACCCCGTTGACGAACCAGTAGATATCTCTGCCGGTTCCTCCTGAAGCTTTGAGGGGTATCATCTGATTAAAGGCTCCCTCGCTGGTTATCTTGAGGAATGACTCTCCATCCAGCGGGGATTTGATTTTCAGCCTGGCCATAGACTTCAGTTTATCTTCCTTATGCTGGGTCGGAACGGATCGGGAGCTCAGACCTTTACTCTCCAGAAAATCGGCGAGCTCCGGCGGCCAGTGCTCAACCACCTTGCTCCCATCATATTCGTGGACCCGGCAGATCCCTGATGGGGTGATGCCGGAAATATGATATCCCATCCGCCGTGCCGGGCAGTTATGGTTGGGGGGGAGTCCGGTGATCGAGCAGACCTCTCGTTTTATCAGACCTTTGGGAACCTCAAATCGGGGCGAATCTCCCCGGGGATATATCCTCCGAAAGATTTCGTTAAGAAGTGGTGCGGCTATCTCAAACCCGATTAAAGATGGCGATGGTCTCCCGTCCGGGTTTCCCAGCCAGACCCCAACCGCGTACTCCGGATTATATCCCAGGGCCCAGGCGTCCCGATATCCGTTTGAGGTCCCGGTCTTGCCGGCAAACTTCGGACGGGAGAGGTCATCGGGATTATCGATCCGGGACCATAGGCCGCCGGTCCCCTCCAGGATATCGGTAACCAGGTAGGCCGTCTCGCGGCTTATCAACT
>Ga0222636_1000321_pt1 | contig 26896 bp, 22 predicted proteins | sample AntAcemetagen141_FD_179811 | JGI IMG/M metagenome (GOLD analysis project Ga0222636, IMG submission 179811) | Saline water microbial communities from Ace Lake, Antarctica - #141 | ecosystem: Environmental > Aquatic > Non-marine Saline and Alkaline > Saline | place: Antarctica: Ace Lake...
TAACATAATAATAAATGCTTAAAGTTTTTCGTAAAGATAAAAAAAAAGGGAAGTCTGTACAGACTTCCCTTTTTAAAAATTAATAATATTTTTTTATTCGTATTTCTTAACTGCATCATCAATAGCTTCATCAACTAATATTCTGCCACAATATTCGCAAACGATAATCTTTTTATGCATTCTGATATCAAGCTGATGTTGAGGAGGGATTTTATTAAAACAACCACCACAGGCATCTCTTTCAATCATAACAACTGCTAATCCATTCTTAGCGTTTTTTCTAATTTTTTTATAAGCAACTAATAATCGTTCTTCAATCAGTTGTTGATTTTCCTTAGATTTCTCCATCAGATTTTTTTCTTCTTTTTCTGTTTCTGCAATAATATCATTCAGAGCTCCTTTTTTAATAACAAGCTCATTAGTAAATTCTTCAAGATCAACTTTTGATTCATTAATGTTTTCATTAATTCCAATAAGTTTTATTTCATATTCCTTGATTCTTTTATCTGCTAATTGAATCTCCAGAGTTTGAAATTCAATTTCTTTTGTTAAAGAATCAAATTCACGATTATTACGAACATTTTTTTGTTGTTCTTCGTATCTTTTAATTTTTGCCGAGCTATCAACCTTGATATTTTTCTTTTCAGTAATAGCATTTTCCATAGATTCTTTATCAGCCTCAATTTTTTCAATACGAGTTTCAATTCCTGCTACTTCATCCTCAATATCCTCAACTTCAAGAGGAAGTTCGCCTCTCACAATTCGTATTTTATCAATCTGGCTATCAATTTGTTGTAAGCTGTATAAAGTAATTAACTTTTTTTCTATTGTTACTTCAATATTATCTTTTTCACCCATTTTCGGATCAGCAGACACTAATCTAATTATAGGTTTTTTAAGCTTCTCTTTTTTCAGCTTCTTCTTCGCCATTTTTTCAGTTTCCGGCGTTTCTGTTGATTTACTTCTTTCCATTGGTGAAATTCTTGCATTAGAAGATAACTTTGCCATAATATATATTTACTGTTTAGTTTATAAGTAATTGACTGAATTGGTATTTAACTCCGAAATTCGGAGTGCAAAAGTAGTAAATTTTTTATTAAGAATAGAAAAAATTAAATCTTTTGTAAATTGTTCGCTTTCATAATGACCAATATCTACAATGATAATCTTTTTTTCAGCATTAAAAAACTCATGATATCCAACTTCTCCGGTAATAAAAACATCAGCTCCAGCTGATATTGCAGCATTTATTAAAAAACTCCCTGAACCTCCACAAACTGCAATCTTTTTTACTTTTTTCCCTAAAAATTCGGAATGCCGAACACAAGAAGCACCAATATTTTTTTTCATTTTCAGTAAAAAATCTTTTTCATCCATAGAATTTTTCAATTCACCAATCATTCCGGCACCTACATTTTGGTATTTATTTTCAAGTGGATAAATATCATAAGCAACCTCTTCATAAGGATGTGCAGCAAACAATTTGCTTAAAACTGCCTGTTCTTTATCAAAAGGAAATATTGTTTCAATTCTTTCTTCTTCTTCAAAATGCAATCTATTATTCTTTCCAACATAAGGTTTTGCATTTTCATTCGCCCTGAATGAACCTTTTCCTTTTGTACTGAAACTGCAATTATCATAGTTACCGATGTTACCTGCACCGGCTTTAAACAAAGCGTTTCTTACTTCTTCAGCTTTATTTATTGGGCAAAAAGTAACTATTTTTTTCAATAATCCAGCTTTTGGTTGCAAAATATGATAGTTTTTTACCCCTAGTTTTTTGCATAACATTGCATTAACTCCGGAAGAAATATTATCAAGATTTGTATGTGCCGAATACAAAGCTATATCATTTTTAATAGCTTTAATTAACACTTTTTCAACATAATTTTTTCCTGTAATTTGTTTTATTGCATTAAATACTAATGGATGATGTGAAATAACTAGTTTAAATCCATCATTTATTGCTTCATCAATAATTGCTTCAGTAATATCAAGGCAAATTAGTGCTTTATCAATTTCACTATTGGGATTTCCTGCAATAAGACCTGCATTATCATAAGATTCCTGATAATTGAGGGGAGCAATTTCTTCAAGATGATTAATTATTTCTTTTATTTTCATTTCAACAACATTTGTTAGATACAATAATCTGCAATAAATTATATTTTATTTAAATATACACAAACTTAATAAAATCATATTAATTAAGTTGGTTCTGCTGTTATTTTAATGGTAAATAATTATTAAGTGATTCTATCAACCAGCTTATTTATAATGATAAAATGCTTAAATGCTTAAATATTCCATAACAATTTAATCTTAGTAATAAAGGGTTGGTAATAGACAATATTTGATTTTTGTATTAGAGCAGTTTTTTTTATTTTCGCATTTAAGCATTAAATTATTTTCGCATTTATCAATATTCCACTAAATTCGTGGTAGTACCATTAAGTTTAATAATTTCGGATTTTAAAAAATTTCAGATTTTTTTTTGATACAAGAATTTTTTCCAACATTATTTTTATTAATTGAATTTTGTTGATTACAAAAATTATGTATAATTTTATGACATGAATTTATTAAGGATTTTAGTTTTTCCATTCGCTTTTATTTATGGAATAATTATGTTGATCCGGAATAAATTGTTCGACTGGAAAATATTATCATCCGAATATTTTAAAATACCTACTATTTCTGTTGGGAACTTGTCAACAGGAGGAACAGGAAAAACTCCTCTTGTTGAATATATGGTTCGCTTGCTTTTTGAAAATTTTAAAATTGCAACATTAAGTCGTGGTTATGGAAGAAAAAGCAAAGGATTTATTAATGCAGGTATTGAGTCAAATTATTATCAAATTGGTGACGAGCCACTTCAATTTAAACAAAAATTTCCTGAAATTACAGTTGCTGTTGATGAAAAACGTCGCCGCGGAATAAAATTATTATCAAATTTAGATACTGAGCTTGATGTTATTTTATTAGATGATGCTTTTCAGCATAGACGTGTCAACGCCGGACTTTCAATTTTACTTACTGATTTTCATAAGCTTTATACAAATGATTACATAGTACCTGCCGGAACTCTCAGAGAATTCAGATCGGGAGCTAAAAGAGCTGATGTTATTATTGTAACAAAAACTTATTCAGTATTATCACCACTAACCAGGCGAAGAATCACCAAACTCATTAAACCAAATAAAAACCAGACTTTATTATTCTCATATATTAAATATAATCATTTGCAATTTGTACCGGGGCTTAATTATAAAACTAAGCAACCAAAAAGAAAATTCAATACAATTTTGCTGTTCACAGGCATTGCCAACAGTTATCCACTTCTCGAGCATATAAAAAGCTTCTGCTATGAATTACTTGTTATTGAATTTTACGACCATCATAAATACACACAAAAAGACACAGAAAAAATAATCAAAACATATTCGGAAATATTTTCAAAAAACAAAGCCATTGTAACAACCGAAAAAGATTCCATGAGACTTTATAAAACCAAATTAATAAAAAACTTTGAAAATTTACCACTTTATTTCATTCCAATTGAAATAAAATTTCACGATAAAGATAAAAGCAAATTTGATAAAATAGTTCTGAATTATGTTAAAGAAAATAAAAGAGTCCATTAGCTTCATTCAAGAAAAAGTTCCAACTAAACCACAAGTTGGAATAATTTTAGGTACAGGTCTGGGAGGTCTCACAAAAGAAATTAATATAAAATACAGCATCCCATATACTGAAATTCCAAATTTCCCCATACCAACAGTTGAAGGGCATCAAGGCAAACTAATCTTTGGTACTCTTAACGGAAAAAATGTTGTTGCTATGCAAGGTAGATTTCATTTTTATGAAGGGTATAGTTTGAATGAAATAACTTTCCCGATAAGGGTATTAAAATATTTGGGAATTGAATTACTGGTACTTTCAAATGCAAGTGGTGGTTTAAATCACGATTTTGAAATTGGTGACATTATGATGATTACGGATCATATTAATCTTGTGTCTAATCCGTTAATTGGAAAAAATGAACCTGAATTTGGCTCTCGTTTTGTTGACATGAGTGAAGCTTATAATAAAAAAATAATAAATAAAGCAACCATAATTGCACGGCACAACAGTATTAAATACCAAAGCGGTGTTTATGCATGTGTTTCCGGTCCAACTTATGAAACACCTGCCGAATATAAGTATATTCAATCTCTTGGTGCCGATGCTGTAGGAATGTCAACAGTTCCTGAAGTTATTGTCGCCAGACACATGAATATTACTTGCTTTGCAATGTCTATTATCTCTGATTTGGGTGTACCCGGAAAAATAAAAGAAATCAGCCATAACGATGTTCTTGATGCTGCCAGTGTGGTCGAACCTGATATGACTATTATTATTAAGGAATTAATTGGTTCAATGTAATTGAAAGTTGCAATAATAATAAGTATTTTAAGGATTCATGAAACTTAAACTACAAACTAAGGTCAATAATTTTAATCCTCCACTTTTCACCTATCACTTGTTTCCGAAATGCCAATGCTTGCATAACATAGCTAAAACCAATAATTGAAAATCCGCTTATTAAACCCGATTTATCAAATACACCTTCTTGGTTATGGATTGTTCTGTTAATAGTGTTCGCAAGAAGAAACCCAAAACCTGCTAAACGAATTTTTGGATATGAGCGATAAAAAAAACCTCTTGGTTTAAAAATAATTGAAATCTCCTTAATTTTAACTTCAATATTTTTGTTGAGACAAAAAGAGGAATCCGAAACTTTACTGATTGTTCCAAAAAGCAGTTTTGCATTATTTATCTTACAATATATCTTATTTCCTTTTTTATATTTAAAATTTTTAATTGTTCCCGGTCGTTCCACAATAATCATTTTTTGTGCTGATAAGAATTTACTTCCTGAAATCAGAATCATTAAAAAGACCAAGACAATAATTTTAATCTTCATAGAAAATAATTTTAGTAAAATTAAAATTTTAAATTATATTAAATCAGCTTTCGTTTTTTAAATAATGTTAAAAAAATAAAAAGAATAAAACAAATCTTACTTAATGAAACCAACACAAATTCATTTTTTATTAGTATAATTGCAAATAAAATTATTCACTTGAACAAAGAAAAGCAAACAAAAAAAGTTTATTTTATCTCAGACTTCCATCTTGGAATTCCAGATAAAGAAAATAGTTTAAAAAGAGAGAAACTCTTGATAAAATGGCTTGATGAAATTAAAAATGATGCATCTGAGATTTATTTAATGGGTGATGTGTTTGATTTCTGGTTTGAATATAAAACTGTTGTCCCAAAAGGATATTTGAGATTTTTCGGAAAAATAGCTGAAATTTGTGACTCTGGAATTCCGGTTAATCTATTTCGGGGAAATCATGATATTTGGGCATTTAATTATTTACATGAAGAATTAAACATTCAGCTACATCGCAAACCTGAAATTAAAATTATTAACGGAAAGAAATTTTATCTTGCTCATGGCGACGGTTTGGGTCCAGGAGATAAAGGATACAAATTCCTGAGAAAAGTTTTTGAATTCAAATTAAACCAATGGCTATTTAAATGGATTCATCCTGATATTGGTGCCCGAATGGGTTTGTATCTCAGCCGTAGAAGTCGTATTGCAAATTTAATAAAAGAAGGTAGAAAAGAAAACAACATTAAGGATAAAGACGAAATGCTTTATAAATACAGTAAAGATATTTTAAAGAATGATCCTTCGATAAATTACTTCATTTTCGGACATAAGCACATTCCCAGAAACAGCCAACTTTCAAAATCTTCAAGATTAATAATTCTTGGCGACTGGCTTACAAATTTTACTTACGCTGTGTTTGATGGCGAAACAGTTGAATTAAAAATGTATAAATCCTGAGATTACACAAACTTCTCAATCAACTCAACTAATCGAGAGGCGTATCCCATTTCATTATCGTACCAGGCAACAACTTTGACAAGTTTATTTTTGTCACCAAGAACTGCTGTAAGTCCTGAATCGAAAATTGCTGAATGAGTATTTCCAATAATATCAACCGATACAATCGGATCTTCGGTATATTCCAAAATTCCCTTTAACCTTTCTTCGGCTGCTTTTTTAAATGCTTCGTTGATTTCTTCAACACTTGTTGGTTTTCTCAATGTACATGAAAGATCGGTAAGAGAAACATTAGGAACAGGTACTCGAATGCCAGCTCCGGCAAGATTATTTTTCAAATGTGGGAATATTTTAGTAGCTGCTTTTGCTGCTCCTGTGGTTGTTGGTACAATTGAGCAAGCGGCTGCACGTCCTCTTCTTAAATCTGTATGTGGACCGTCAAGCAAGTTTTGGTCTTTTGTATATGAATGTACTGTTGTAATAAAACCTTTTTCAATTCCCCATAATTCGTCAAGTATCATAATCAATGGAGCAACATTATTTGTTGTACATGAAGAATTTGAAATTATTACATCATTTTTATCGATAATACTATCATTCACGCCAAGTACAATATATTTTACACCATTACTTTGTCCTTTTGCAGGAGCAGAAATAATTACTTTTTTTGCACCTGATTTCTCAATATGTTTAATAGCTTTGCTCTTGGATACAAATTTTCCTGTTGACTCTATCACAACATCAATATCCAATTCTTTCCATGGTAATTTCTCAGGATTTTTTTCTGTAAGTACTTTTATCGTTTTTCCATTAACAAGTAAATTATTTTTATTTACTTCAATTTTTCCATTGAAACGTCCATGAACCGAATCATACTTTAATAAATGAGCAAGTGTTTTGGGATCTGCCAGATCATTGATGGCAATAATATCCATTTTCGGATTTTCCATTAATTTTCTTAAAGTTATTCTACCTATTCTTCCAAATCCGTTTATTGCTACTCTTATTCCTGACATGTTTTTTTTATTATTTATTAGTCTGCAAAATTAAAATTTTTAAAGCATTATTTAGAATTATTTTACTTAAATTTTAAGGAAAAGTGGAATTTGGAAAATGGAAGTGGATTTATGATTTTTAAATTATTTATATTCATGCTAAATTAACTTCAAAATTCGTTAATCAGTGTTCGATATTCGATATTCAAAAAAAAACTGAATATAGAATTTCGATTAACGAATAATAAATTTCGATTTATTTATAATTAAATAATGTAGAGTTATAAAAATAGTGAAGTTCGAAACGTAAAAGATTTGCATTTTTAGAACCTTCCTAATTATTTATATTCATGCTAAATTAACTTCATAATTCGTTAATCAGTGTTCGATATTCGATATTCAAAAAAAAACTGAATATAGAATTTCGATTAACGAATAATAAATTTCGATTTATTTATCTTATCAAAGTAACGGTACCATAAAGTTCATCGCTTTGCCCCATATTATTTTTGTATGTCACATAATAAACATAAGTACCTGTGTCGCTATAAGTATGAGTAAAATTTTCATCATAAACAATACTTCCGTCATCAAGATCCCAAACCCATGAAACAGCATCAACAATTGTTTTTGTTTTTTATCAAAACTATTACTAATTTATATTTTTCCTGATTAAGAATTGTTATTTTTATAAGGTGCGCTAGAATACAAGTAATTTATAAATCAACAAAACTCCTTTTTCTAAATTACATATAAAATACGTTTTGTATCAAATCAATTTTCCATTATTCTCCACATATTCCCATCTTTTCCCTCTTTCTTACACAATTATTTATATTTATCTTGACGGAAATAGTATTCAAACATCAAATATTTAATAATTTTTTAGTTATTATTAATTAAGCATTCGTTTATATTTTTTACTTTTACAACTCGAAAAAAAAATTTATAAAAACAAAAATATCATTATGGAAAATATTAAAAATTATATTGAAGAAAACAAAGATAGATTTCTTGAAGAACTTTTTGAATTAATCAGAATACCTTCGATAAGTTCAGAAAAAGAACATAAAGGCGACATGATTAAAACTGCCGAAAAATGGAAAGAAATAATTCTTGCAGCCGGCGGTGATAAAGCCGAAGTAATGGAAACAGAGGGAAACCCTGTTGTTTATGGTGAAAAAATAATTGACAAAAATGCTCCTACTGTTTTGGTTTACGGGCATTACGATGTTATGCCTGTTGATCCGATAGATCAATGGAATACTACTCCATTTGAGCCTGTAATTAAAGACGGAAAAATCTGGGCACGTGGTGCTGATGATGATAAAGGGCAATCTTTTATGCACGCTAAAGCATTTGAATTCATGGTAAAAAATAATAACTTACCATGTAATGTTAAATTTATGATTGAGGGTGAAGAAGAAATCGGTTCACCAAGTCTTGGAAAATTCTGTGACTTAAACAAAGAATTATTAAAAGCGGATATTATTCTTGTTTCCGATACAGGAATGATTGCCGAAGATATTCCTTCGATTACTACAGGATTACGTGGACTTTCATACTGGGAAGTTGAAATTACCGGTCCAAACAAAGACCTTCACTCAGGACTGTTTGGTGGAGCTGTTGCAAACCCAATAAATGTTTTGGCAAAAATGATTGCTCAAACAACTGATGAAAATGGTAAAATTCTTATCCCGGGTTTTTATGATAATGTAATTGATGCATCGGATGCAGAAAGAGAATTAATGGCAAAAGCACCATTTGATGAAGAAGAATACAAAAAAGCAATTGATGTTGTAGAGCTTGCAGGAGAAAAAGGATACACAACAAACGAAAGAACCGGAATAAGACCAGCATTTGATGTTTGCGGAATATGGGGAGGTTACACCGGCGAAGGTGCAAAAACTGTTCTTCCTTCAAAAGCTTCTGCAAAAATCTCAACCAGACTGGTTCCAAATCAAGATAATGAAAGAATTTCTGTAATTTTTAAAGAATATTTCGAATCAATTGCGCCGGCAAGTGTAAAAGTTAAAGTTACACCTTTGCACGGTGGCCAAGGTTATGTTTGCCCGATTGATATTCCTGCTTATGCAGCTGCTGAAAAAGCACTTCAGAAAGTTTTTGGAAAACAAGCTGTTCCTGTAAGAAGCGGTGGAAGTATTCCTATCATCTCAACATTTGAAGAAAAGCTTGGATTAAAATCTGTTTTAATGGGATTCGGATTAGAAAGTGATGCAATTCATTCGCCAAACGAAAACTATCCGCTTAATCAATTCTTTAATGGGATAGAAAGTCTTCCTTGGTTTTATAAATATTTTGCTGAGATATCAAAGTAGATAACTGAAAAAAATCCTCCCGTATGGGAGGATTTTTCTTTTTCACCTCAAAACTATAAACTTCCGTAAAAGTACAAAAAGAGTCTTGGGACACCCAAATCGACTAAATATAATGACTTTAGTTGCTTAAATACAGTAAGTTATATTTTTAGTGACAGGAAAGTGTCGAAAACAGGTGGATTTTTTAATAATCGTAGCTTTTTTAATGATAAGATGGAATAAAAATGCAAATCCTCCAGATTTTGGAAATCTGGAGGATTTTTCCAGCTATCATAGATTTTTTATACTTTACTTAAATTTAAAATGTAGGATTTTTCTTTTTCACCTCAAAACCATAAACTTCCGTTTTGTAATAATTGTATTATTATTTCTAAGTACTGCAACATATAATCCGTTATTCCAATTGCTTACATCAATTTTAAGTTGTTCTTGTCCTTTTGAAACTTTTATTTCTTTTAGCTTATGACCAAAAATATCATAAAACTCCAGAACTGCATTATTTGTGTATTGATAAAGCACTTTAGTTACTTGAAAATGTTCTGTATTTTGTTCTGAAATTATATATTTTGGCAGTTCAATTGTTATGTTATCTTTTGCAGGATTGGGAAAAATATTCATTTTACTGCCTTCTTTAGTTGTAAAAGGCTCGTAAATATCTACCAGTATATCACATTCCAAATCATAAGTTTCCGAAATAATAGTATCAGGGCAAAGACTGTCGTAGGTGAACGGCTGTGTGTAAATACTATCGTATTCCATATTCTCATTAACTTTAAAGGCATACATATCCCAGTTGCCATCGTAATGAGTTCCTACACTTACAAATTTACCATCAAAGGTTTTGGTGGTCCACCAAATATTATTGCTAATAGGATATATTTCTAGTGAATCAATTACTTTCCCTAAAATATCTACTTTTATAAAAGCTGTATGATAATTATCATAATAATCACTCCATGTAGCAGAAACAAAAAACATACTATCATTTATCCAATTTATTGTAGTACCACCTCCAATATAAAAATCGTCCTCAATAATATTTGCATGATATAATTCGTTGCCAAAAGATGATGTTTTCATAAGACTGGGCACATCTCTTTCATTGGGACCACTAACATTTTGTCCAATAGTATAGATATTCATAGAGTTATCAATTACAGAACTATTACCATTCCCGTGGAAATATCCATCAAATACCAATGGTTTTTCCCATACAAGTTCACCCAAACTATCAGTCATAATTAATAAAGGTCTCCTCCAACCACTACCAACTTGACCGGGATCTGGATAATAACACCAACCTGTAATTAAATACCTGTTATCATCAACAATTAATAGATCAAATCCTTCCTCGCCAAACATTGCTGAATCGCTTTGGGCATATACATGCTGCCATTCTATTTCACCAATGCTGTTAAATTTAGTTAAGTGAGTGCGATGATACGGATTATCGCCGAGATACCTTGTGAGAAATAAATATCCTCCATCGCTTAATTGTTTTACACGTTGCCCGTAATCATTGTCTATAGGATTACTAAATAGCTTACACCACTCAGGTTCTGCACATACATTAAATTTTTGTATATACACATCACTATAGGCATTATACTTTGTCGTTGAACCACAAATAATATATCCATTATCAGATGTTTGTTCAACATTAAAAGGTACATTATCATTATTACCATTGCCTATTCGCTTATCCCATATATTATTACCATTAATATCTGTTTTTATTAACCATCCATATTTATAACTATTTCTTGAACCTAAAAATAAATATCCTTTATCATAAGTTTCAATTACATATCTGCCAATTCCACTCGTTTCATCTCCGTAAACTCTTACCCATTCCTGTGAATAGGAATAATTTGAAAAAAGATATAAAGCAGATATTAAAAAAAATATTCTCTTCATAAAATTAATTTTAATAAATTGAAAATTTCGAAGTATCAATTAATTTACCATCAACAAATATACTAATTCTTAACAGGTTTGCGACCCCGATAGCTATCGGGGAACTATTTAGAATTAGTTATGCGTGCGGAACAAATCTGTAAAACTTTTGTATTTCTGTCCCGCAATAGTATAAATTACAAATATAAACTCCGAAATTAAATGTCTTAGTGTTCACGACTATTTGGTCTTTTACTTTGTTTAATTTTTGTACCCGGATCAGTTTTCCGTTTATATCTGTAAATCGTAAAATTAATTTTTTTCATCCGCCAAGCTTTTTTAAAGTGCTAGGCGGGTTTGTTGCTTCTTTCATCCGCCAAGCGCCTTCAAGGCGCTAGGCGGTTTTTGTACTGCACAATTATTATTTTCACTTTAGCTTTTTCACCTTAACCTTTAGCCTTCCTACCTCAAAACTATAAACTTCTGTTTTGTAATAATTGTATTATTATTTCTAAGCACTGCAATATATAACCCATTATTCCATCTACTTACATCAACTTTAAGTTGCTGCTGACCTTTTGGAACTTTTATTTCTTTTAGCTTATGACCAAAAATATCATAAAACTCCAGAACTGCATTATTTGTGTATTGATAATGCACTTTAGTTACTTGAAAATGTTCTGTATTTTGCTCTGAAATAATATATTTTGGCAGTTCAATTGTAATGTTATCTTTTGCAGGATTGGGAAAAATATTCATTTTACTGCCTTCTTTAGTTGTAAAAGGCTCGTAAATATCTACCAGAATATCACATTCCAAATCATAAGTTTCAGAGATAATAGTATCCGGGCAAAGACTATCGTAAGTGAACGGCTGTGTGTAAATACTGTCATATTCCATATTCTCATTTACTTTGAAGGCGTACATATCCCAGTTGCCATCGTAATGAGTGCCTACACTTACAAATTTACCATCAAAGGTTTTTGTGGTCCACCAAATTTCATTTGAAAGGGGATATCCTGTTAATGAATCAATCAAATTACCTAAAGTATCTACTTTTAAAAAAGCTGTATATGGGTTATCATTATAATCACTCCATACTGCTGTAATAAAAAGCATACTGTCATTAATCCAGTTTATTGTAGTACCTCCTCCAATATACAAATTATCCTCAATAATATTTGCATGATATAATTCGTTGCCTAATGCTGATGTTTTCATAAGACTTGGAACATAATTGCCATTGGGGCCACTACAATTTTGTCCAATAGTATAGATATTTATTGAACTATCAATTACAGAACTTTTACCTTTCCCATGAAAATAACCATCAAATGTCCAGGGTGTTTCCCATACAAGTTCACCCAAACTATCGGTCATAATTAAGAAAGGCCTTAACCACCATACTTTCTGTTGGACAGGATCCGGATAATAGCAGTCTCCGGTTATTAAATATTTATTATTATTTAAAATTAATAAATCCAAGCCTTCCTCATTCATAATACCCGAATCACTTTGAGCATACAGATGCTGCCATTGAAGGTTGCCAATACTATCAAACTTAGTTAAATGAATTCGTTTATTAACTAAATCATTTCCGAGATATCTTGTAAGGAATAAATATCCTCCATCGCTTAGTTGTTTTACACGTTGCCCGTAATCATTATCAACAGGATTACTAAACAGCTTACACCACTCAGGTTCTGCACATACATTAAATTTTTGTATATACACATCACTATAGGCATTATACTTTGTCGTTGAACCACAAATAATATATCCATTATCAGATGTTTGTTCAATATTAAAAGGTACATTATCAGTATTATTATTGCCTATTCGCTTATCCCATATAATATTACCGTTAATATCTGTTTTTATTAACCATCCATATTTATAGCTATTTCTTGAACCTAAAAATAAATATCCTTTATCATAAGTTTCAATTACATATCTGCCAATTCCACTCGTTTCATCTCCATATACTTTTATCCAATCTTGTGAATAGGAATAATTTGAAATAAAATATAAAGCAGATATCAATAAAATTATTCTTTTCATAAAATTTATTTTAATAAATTGTAAATTTTGAAGTATCAATTAATTTACCATCAACAAATATACTAATTTTTAACAGGTTTGCGACCCCGATAGCTATCGGGGAACTGTTTATACATACGCACAAACCCTATGGGTTTGAAATTAGTTATGCGTGCGGAACAGATCTGTAAAACTTTTGCATTTCTGTCCCGCAATAGTATAAATTACAAATATAAACTCCCGGATTAAATGCCTTAGTGTTTACGACTATTTGGTCTTTTACTTTGTTTAATTTTTGTACCCGGATCAGTTTTTCGTTTATATCTGTAAATCGTAAAATTAATTTTTTTCATTCGCCAAGCTCTTTTAAAGTGCTAGGCGGGTTTGTTGCTTCTTTCATCCGCCAAGCGCCTTCGAGGCGCTAGGCGGTTTTTGTACTGAACAATTATTATTTTCACTTTAGCCTTCCTACCTCAAAACTATAAACTTCCGTTTTGCAATAATTGTATTATTATTTCTAAGTACTGCAACATAGAATCTGCTATTCCAATTGCCATTGTAGTGAGTTCCTACGCTTACAAATTTTCCATTAAAGGTTTTGATAGTCCACCAAATTTCATTTGAAAGAGGATATCCTGTTAATGAATCAATCAAATTCCCAAAATTATCTACCGTTAAAAAATCTGTAAATGGATTATTATTATAATCACTTCAAAATACTGTATGAAAAAGCAGAAAGAAATAATGAAAAGTATCTCAATAAACTACCGTAAATGTGCCTCTTTTAATCTGGCTATTTCCATTTTTATCACGAAAAGTGATAAGATAAACATAAACGCCACCTTGAACAAATTGATTTTTGATTTTCCCGTTCCAGCCTTGTTGAGGTTCTTTTGTTTCGAACAACATTTGCCCCCAACGATTATAAATCTGAAAAAGATAATTTGAATTTTCAGAGAAAGAAGTTATAGGAGTAAATCTATTGTTAATTCCTTTTGGTGAAAAAGCATTTGGCATAAATATTTTGGGAACTTTACTAACGAAAGCTTCGTTAGAGCGGCTTGTATCGCTGAAAGGATACGAAAAACCAATGCCTTCAATTGCTTCTATGAAATAGGAAAATTGTTGTCCTGAAGTTAAAACAAAACTTACATCATCATCGTATTCCGTTGATCCAAAGGGGAGGATTGACACGGGATTTATATCCAAAACCCCGTTTATTTTCCGGAAAACATTGTAAGAATCAAGCTGTCCGTCCCATTCTTCGTATTCGTTCCACTTTAAGTGATGAATGTTATTTGATGATGTTTTAGCGGAAAGAAAAATTGTTTTTGCATGATTTGAAGTTAGAATTTCTGTTTCGCAACTGTCGAGTACAACAACTTTGTAATAGTAACTTTTTTGAGTTACAAATGCCGAATTATCTATGTATTCGAAATTAGCCGAAACTGAATGTGGAAGTGTTGCCAATGTATCAAAAAATCCATTTTCTGTTTCCGATCTTAAAATTTTATATCCTTTTGCGTATCTTGTCGTATCTGCAAAAATTTTAAGTTTAACAGATTCATTATTTACAATTGTAACATACCTTAAATAGTTAAACTCTGGAATTTGCGGATAAAATGTTTGTACATTTCTTTGGCAGGATGTTGAGGTAATACTTCTTCCGAGATTAAATGCTCTAATAAAAAATGCGTAGTCTGAATTATTATCCGGCGATTCATAAACATAAGAAGTTGAAGTAGGTTCTACAATTTCCAGAAATGTAAAAGGAGCAGAATTTTTACTTATGTAAATTTCATATCCGCCAAGGGAAGGACTCATATTAATGTATTCTGTCCAGTTAAGACTTATGTCGTTGCTGCATGGATTAAAAATTGGTGATTTGAAATATATGCTCCTGAGTGAATCACTTTCATGAGATGGATCAATTCCAAAGGGACTTTTATTGCCACAACTATCAAAAGCTGCTATGCTGTACGAATGTGGCGAGTTACATGGATCTGATAAAATATGAGTATAAAATGTGTTTTCGATTCCCCAGATTGTGTCTAAAGTAATCCTAGTTCCCGAGCGAAAGTGATAAATTATATACGCCTCAGTATCTTCTGCAGAACTTTCTTCCCAAACAATTACAGTTTTGTTTTCTGAATTTATACTTACTGAATCAATTGTTGGAACAGGTGGTTTGTTAATGTCTTGCAACCAGTCGCCTGCAATATTCGATTTTGATGTACATTCCGATACATTGGTAATTTGGATGTAATAATTAATTGTATCGTTGCAAACACTAATTATGTCATTATATTCAAGATTCTGAGTAGTTCCAATTAATTCCCAGTCACCGAAAGAATATTTTCTGAATATTTCGTAATTTTCTGAATATCCCGGCAAGGGAGGATTATGAATCGGATTCCAGTCGAGCTCAGCTTTTCCATTTCCAAAGTTCATTAGCCGCAAGCGAATGCTGTGCAGAGTGTCTGAAATTAAAGACTGTTCGTTTGTTTTGGTTTCAATAAAATAATAATTCTGAACAAAGTTGGCGTTAGTGTTTAAATCAACGTAGCTATTTGTGGAATAGTTGGTGATTACAGCAATTTCAGTAAAATCATTTGGATTGGAACTTGTTGTGTGAAAAATATTGTATGAAACAAAATCTGCGATAACATCTGGAAGAGCCCAGTTTAATGTTATATCATTATTGTTTTCAACCGAGATACATTTTAAATAGTGAGTTTGGGAGAATATCTTTGAAGGAAAAAAAATCATCAATAAAATGACAGAAAACAGTATTGAGAGGAATTGTTTTCTGTTAAAAAATTTACTGATTTGATTATTTTTCTTTTGCATTTATATAAAATAACCTGATTTTTTGATGTTTAGTGTGCTTTTCAAAAATAATAAAAATGTTTTAGAAACATTGATTTTTGTTTTGTGAAGTTTTGTGGAGTTTATATGAAACCTAAATTGTGCATTTAACAATTTTAAAACTAAATTCATTTACATTATTTTAATAATGCAACAGGTTTAGATTTAAATAGAATTGAAGTAATTAATTCGATTAAGAAACCGTAGATCATACCCATTACAAACGTACCAATAAAAATTGGAATGTCATTAATTACAGGTATTGCCATTGGAATGCTTCCAATAAGTCCTAGAATTATTCCGTGCAGCCACCACTTACAGTTTAATGCGCTAATGCCGATCATAAATCCCAATAAAGCTCTTCCGGCTACGATTGACCATAAAATTTGTGGTTCTACAACCTCATTAGGGTCAGAACTAGCCATTAGCATACAAACGATCCCGAAAATAATTCCAAGAATTGTAGCAATAATTACTCTTTTAGAGTTTAACATCTTTTCCTCCTTTTCTGATTGAAAATTAATTTATAAATTTGCACTTTTAAAAAGATGATTACAAATATATAAAAAATATAAAACCAAATTTAATTATGAAAAGAGACAATGAAATTTTTGAATTAATTGAGCAGGAAAAAAAACGTCAGTTGTACGGAATTGAGTTAATTGCATCAGAAAACTTTGTTAGCGAGCAGGTTTTCGAAGCAATGGGTTCTTGTCTTACAAATAAATATGCCGAAGGTTATCCTGGAAAAAGATATTACGGAGGATGCGAGGTTGTTGATAAAAGTGAGCAATTAGCTATTGATAGGGCTAAGGAATTATTTGGTGCAGCTTATGCAAATGTACAACCACACTCAGGTGCACAGGCAAATATGGCTGTCTTTTTGGCTTGCCTGAATCCTGGTGATACTTTTATGGGTATGGATCTTTCACATGGTGGACATTTATCTCATGGTTCTGCTGTTAATTCTTCTGGAATTTTATATAAACCTGTTGCTTATCAGGTTAAAGAAGATACCGGAACTGTGGATTATGATAATATGGAAGAAGTTGCTCTTCGCGAAAAACCTAAACTTATAATTGCAGGTGCTTCTGCTTATTCCAGAGACTGGGATTATAAAAGAATGAGAGAGATTGCTGATAAAATTGGTGCAATTTTAATGGCTGATATTGCTCATCCTGCAGGACTAATTGCAAAAGGAATTCTTAACAACCCAATGCCTTACTGTCATATAGTTACAACTACTACTCACAAAACTTTACGTGGACCAAGAGGTGGAATGATTTTGATAGGTGAAGATTTTGAAAATCCCTGGGGTAAAGCTACAAAAAAAGGCACTATCAGAAAAATGTCAGGATTATTAAATTCTGCTGTTTTTCCCGGTATTCAAGGTGGACCGCTTGAGCATGTAATTGCTTCTAAGGCAGTTGCTTTTGGAGAAGCATTAACACCTGGTTACAAAGATTATATTATTCAGGTGAGAAATAATGCTGCGGTAATGTCTGATGCTTTTATTAAAAAAGGTTATCATGTTATTTCTGATGGAACTGATAATCATTTGATGTTGATTGACCTAAGATCGAAATTCCCTGAAATAACAGGAAAAATTGTTGAAAATACTTTGGTTCTTTCTGATATTACAGTTAACAAAAATATGGTTCCTTTTGATAGCAGATCACCATTCCAGACTTCAGGTTTACGAGTTGGTACTCCGGCTATTACAACAAGAGGGATGAAAGAAAAACATATGCCAATGGTTGTTGACCTTATTGACGAAGTAATTTCTGATATTGAAAATGAAGATGTTTTAAAATCAGTTAAAAAACGTGTTAACGAAATGATGGCAGAATTTCCAATGTTTGCATGGTAAGATAATTTAAAAATATTTGTTTTATTGTAGAGCCATGGTATTCCATGGCTCTATTTGTATAATTTAAAATGAAAACCTTATTTATTGTTCGACATGGTGAAGCCTCTTGGGATAATCCTGAATTGTCTGATTATGAACGGCCTTTGTTAAAAGAAGAAATCAATACATCCAAAATAGTAGCTAATTATCTTTGTGAAAAGAAAATTATTGTCGATAAAATAATTTCCAGTTCAGCTGTTAGAGCTATGGAAACTGCAAAAGTTTTTGCTCCAATAATTAATTTCCCGAAAGGGAAAATTGAAATAATGAAAGAACTGTATCTTGCTGAGCTTAATGAAATTTTAGATGTTCTTTATGCAATTGATGATGAGTTTGATTCTGTAATGATATTCGGACATAATCCGGGATTAACCGAATTGGCAAATACTTTTCTTGATAAAATATTTGATAATCTTCCAACTACAGCTGTTGTAAGTGTAAAAATTAATACTGAAAAATGGACTGATATTTCTGTTTCTGAATATTCAACAAACTTTATTGTCTTTCCTGAAATGTTGAAATGATAAAATACTTTTATTAATCAACTAAATTCGTATTTTATCTAAAATAATAACAGAACTAAAATTAGTAAAAGTCAAGCTGTATAATTAAAAATTTCATTGTAATTTTGCAAAATGATTTTACTTGAAAAAGCATTAAAAATTGTTTTGGATTCAGCTTTTGAGCTTGGAATCGAAAAAGTGAGTTTGAATAATTCTTTAAACAGGATTCTTGCAAAAGATATTTTGTCTGACATGGATATGCCACCATTTGACAAATCGGCTATGGATGGTTATGCATGCCGAAAGCAAGACTTAAAAAATGAGCTTGAAATTGTTGAGACTATTATTGCCGGAAAAGCTCCTGAAAAAGGAATTCAAAAAAATCAGTGTTCTAAAATAATGACAGGGTCTATGGTTCCTGAAGGTGCAGATTGTGTTATCATGGTTGAGCATACAAAGGAGATTGGAGAAAATAAAATTGTTTTTACTGAGGAAAAAACAAATCAAAATATTGCTTTTAAAGCAGAAGATATAAATACAGGTGATGTTGTTCTGAAAAAAGGGATTTTGATAAGAGCACAACATATTGCCGTTTTAGCTTCGGTTGGTTGTACAATGCCAAGCGTTTATAAAAGGATAAAAGTTGGAGTGATTTCTACCGGAAGCGAATTAGTTGAACCTGATAAAAAACCCGGATTATCACAGATAAGAAACAGTAATGCTTATCAACTTATTTCTCAGATTGAACAAATTGGATGTATCCCAAATTATGTTGGAATCGCAATCGACACTCCTGAAGCCAGTCTTAAAGCTATAAAAACTGCACTTAACGAAAACGATGTAATACTTCTTTCAGGGGGTGTTTCTATGGGTGAATTTGATTTTATTCCGGATATTCTAAAAGAACTTAATGTTAAAATATTTTTTCAGACATTAGCTGTTCAGCCGGGTAAACCAACGGTGTTTGGTATGAAAGAGAAAAAGTTTATTTTCGGCTTGCCCGGAAATCCTGTTTCGTCTTTTAATATTTTTGAGCTTCTGTCTAAACCTCTGCTTTATAAAATGATGGGTTATAATTACAAGCCTTTATCTATAAAATTACCTTTGGCAAAATCCTATGAAAGGAAAAAAGCTAAACGGCTATCTTTTATCCCGGTAAAAATTACAGATGAGGGAAAAGTGCTTCCAATTGAATATCATGGTTCGGCACATAGTAAAGCATTAGTAAATGCAGACGGATTAATCTCAGTGCCAATAGGTGTTACAAAAATTAATGAAGGAGAACTAGTAGATGTTAGACAGATATAATCGCAATATTAATTATTTAAGAATTTCTGTTACCGACAGATGTAATCTCAGGTGTAAATATTGCATGCCTGAATCAGGTATAAAATTGCTTCCTCATAAAATGATTCTTACTTTTGATGAGATTGTTGAAGTAGTTAAGACAGGTATTAAACTTGGAATCAATAAAGTAAGATTAACAGGTGGCGAGCCATTAGTTAGAAAAGGTATTGTTGAGTTAGTCTCGATGATTTGGAATGTTGAAGGCGTAAAGGATCTTTCGATGACAACGAATGCAACTTTTCTTGCTGATTTTGCCGAGGATCTAAAAAATGCCGGATTGCAAAGAGTAAATATCAGTCTTGATACTCTTAATCCGGAAACTTATAGATTGACTACCCGTGGTGGAAATATTAAATATGTTTTTGAAGGTATTGAAGCTGCAAAAAAAGCAGGCTTATCTCCAATAAAAATTAATTGTGTTGTAATGAATTCATCACAGGAAAAGGACGCAAAAGAAGTTTCCAGATTTTGTGAGGAAAACGATCTTAAAGTTCGTTTTATTCATCAGATGAATTTGTCAACAGGAGAATTTTCTATTGTTGAAGGTGGTGATGGTGGTAATTGCGTAAAATGTAATCGCTTGCGTTTGACTGCCAATGGGAAAATAAAACCTTGTCTTTTTAATGATTTAGAATTTGATGTTAGAGAGCTTGGTATTGAAGAGGCATATAATCAGGCAGTTTTAAATAAACCAAAATCAGGAACTTATAATAAAAGTGGTGAGTTTTATAATATTGGAGGTTAATTGTTATAAGTGCCTAAAGTGAGCTAATCCCGAAAACTTTCGGGATGGAGTGCCTAAAGTTTAAAATTAGAAAATAATATTATGAAAAAATTCAGCCATACAGATAGCCAAGGTAAAGCCAAAATGGTAGATGTTGGTAGCAAAATCAATCAGCTTCGCATTGCAAAAGCTAAAGGAAAAATCATACTGAATAAAAAAACAGTTGCTCTTATCAGAGAAAATAATATGAAAAAAGGTGATGTGCTTACTATTGCCGAAATTGCAGGTATTCAAGGAGGAAAAAAAACTAGCGAATTGATTCCTCTTTGTCATCCATTGCAGATCACAAAGATTAGTGTATCTGCAAAATTGACTACTAATGGGGTAGAGGTAAATAGCGAAGCTCGTTGTGTCGGTAAAACCGGTATCGAAATGGAGGCTCTCACTGCCGTGAATATTGCTTTGCTTACAGTTTATGATATGTGCAAAGCTGTTGATAAGGATATGATTATTGATGATATTTCGTTGGTCGAAAAAACTAAAACCGATTTAGCATAAAATGAAAAACAAACAACAGGAAATAAAAATTCTATCTGTAAATATTTCTGAAAAACGAAGAACAATAAAATATCCCGTTAAGGAAATAAAAATAAATGATAAAGGTATTGAAGGTGATGCACATTCAGGTAGTTGGCACCGACAGATTAGTTTGTTTGGGAAAGAGACGATTGACAAATATTCCAAACTTTTAAAAAGGGAAATTGCTTTTGGTGAGTTAGCTGACAATATCACTACAGAAGGAATGGAGATTTTTCATGCAAAAACATTTGACAGATTTATTTCTGATAAAGTTGATCTGGAGGTTACTCAAATTGGAAAAGAAAATCATGGTGATTCAATTCCAATTTATGAAGAACTTGGGAATTATCTTGAGATTAGAATGAGAGAAGTGGTGTTTTGCCGTGTAAAAAAAGGTGGAATAATGACTGCCGGCGATGTGTTGAAATATTATCCAAAAGTATTTAAAGTATTGGTGATTACACTTAGCGACAGGGCAAGCAAAGGAGAATATGAAGATAGAAGCGGCCCAAGAATAAAAGAGCTCACCAAAGAATATTTCAAAGAAATTGACTGGAGGTGTGATGTAAGTTCTAAGATTATTCCTGATGACAAGGAAAAATTAAAATCTGTTTTGCAAAAAGCTAAAGAAGATAATTTTGATGTGATTTTTACAAGCGGAGGAACAGGAATAAGTCATAGAGATATTACGCCGGAGGTTGTTACCGAATTTTTAGACAAAGAAATTCCGGGAATTATGGAGATCATAAGAATAAAATACGGGCAGAAAAAACCAAATGCACTTTTAAGCAGGGGAGTAGCAGGTGTTGCGGGCGACTCATTAGTTTATGCACTTCCGGGAAGCGTGAAAGCAGTGAATGAATATCTGCATGAGATTTTTAAAACTTTAAAGCATTTGATATTTATGCTGCATGGTATTGATGTGCATTAATTATTCTTAATAAACTGAACAATTCAAAATCAAAAAGCAATGGAAAGAGATGTAGCAATAAAACTTTTAAAAAAAAATATTAAGAGCGAAAATATGCTTAAGCATAGTTATGCTTCTGAAGCAGTGATGCGGGCATTGGCTAAAAGATTAGGAAAAGACGAGGAAAGGTGGGGCTTGGCAGGTTTACTACATGATTTGGATGTGGAAAAAGTAAATGCAGATCCTAAAATTCATGGGCTGGAGACTGCAAACATGTTGGCAGAAACTGATATCGATGCTGAAATAATTGATGCAATAAAAATGCATAATGAAGATGCAACCGAAATAGAACGAACAACAGAATTTCAACATGCACTTGCTGCCGGAGAAACTATTACCGGAATGATTGTTGCCACTACTTTGGTTTATCCTGATAAAAAACTTGCAAGTGTTAAGCCCAAGTCTATTACAAAAAGAATGAAAACAAAAGCTTTTGCTGCATCAGTAAAACGCGAAAATATTATGGAATGCGAGAAGATTGGTATTCCATTAAACGAATTTGCTGCTATCTGCCTTGAAGCTATGAAAGAGATTAGCGATGTGATGGGTTTGTAATTGGTTAATATTTTATTAACAATTAATTGGGTAAACTTTTTTAAGCTTTTTACGTAAACAAGAATATTATAATTTACATTTGTAAAAAGTTTTGAAATGTTTCAGAGATTACCTTTTTTTCTAAAAAATAAATATTTTTATACTATCCTTGCTTTTCTGGTTTGGATGTTGTTTTTTGATAAAAATAATTTCATTTATCAAGCTAAATTATCTTCCAACCTGAAAGACCTTAATAATGAAAAAGAATATTATCTTAATGAAATTGAATTAAACAATGCTGCTACCAACGAATTAATTACAAACACTACTACACTCGAAAAATTTGCCCGTGAAAAATATCTCATGAAACGCGATAATGAAGATATATATATTATAGTGGATGAAGATGAAAATTAATACATTTTAGGAAAGGTAAAAGAAAGCTACAAAGGATCTACATCAATAACCACATGTATTTTTTTATGTTCATTATGAGACCTGAAATTTTCAATCTCATTAAGTAGTTCCGATTTTAATTGTTTTACAGATACTTCCCTTTCAACTTTAATTAAAATAGTTTTAATATATCTGTTTTTTATTCGTGATACCAATGGATATTCCGGACCAAGAACACGTTTGCCAAATTTCTGTTTTAAAATTTTCGCCAGATAAGACGCACCCTTATTCAAATCATGATAATCTTTATGAAATAATTTTAAAAGTATTAGTTTGTAATACGGAGGATAATTAAATTTATACCTGTCGGAAAGTTCGCTGAGATACATTTTATTGTAATCGTTATTGATTACATTTTGTATGGTTTGATGTTTTGGGTTGTATGTCTGAATTATTACAGTGCCCTGTTTGCCTTTTCTCCCGGCTCTTCCGCTAACTTGTGCCATCAGCTGAAAGCTCCTTTCTTGTGATCTGAAATCCGGGAAGCTTAGCAAGTTATCAGCATTTAAAATTCCCACAACACTAACATTGTCAAAATCCAAACCTTTAGTAACCATTTGTGTTCCTACCAGAATATCAATTTCACGTTCTTCAAAACTATTGATTATCCTTTGATAGGAGTATTTAGAGCGTGTTGTGTCGAGATCCATTCTTTCGATTCTGGCTTCCGGCAATATTATTGAAAGGTCATCTTCTACTTTTTCGGTTCCAAAACCCTTCATCATTAATGCAGTACTTCCACAAGAAGGGCATTTATCAGGAACCTTTGTAGAATAGCCACAGTAATGACATCGCAGTTGATTATTATGTTTATGATAGGTGAGAGTTACATCACAGTTCAAACATTCAGGTACCCAATTGCAGACTTCACATTCTAACCGGAGGGAGAAACCACGACGGTTCTGAAATAAAATAATCTGCTTTTTATCTTCCAGAGCTTGTTTTATATGATCGATCAGAAATGACGAAAAATGTGATTTCATTGTTTTTTGCCTGATTTCCTGTTTTAGGTTGGCAATTTTTATCTCCGGCATTTGAACACCACCATATCTGTGGATTAATTCAACAAGTTTATATTTACCTGTTTGAGTATTAAAATAACTCTCTAAAGAAGGAGTGGCAGAACCCAGAATTGCTTTTGCTTTATGCATTATAGCCAGATAAACTGCAGAATCACGTGCATTGTATCGTGGAGCCGGATCATATTGTTTGTACGAAGTGTCGTGTTCTTCATCAACAATCACCAAACCAAGATTATTGAATGGCAAAAACATTGCAGAACGAGGACCGATAATTATTTTATATGAATTTTTTTGATTTTTGCTCTTATACTGATTATTTAGGACATTATTCCAGATTTCAACTTTCTCATTATTGCTGTATTTCGAATGATAAACCCCGATATTTTCTCCAAAATATTTCTGAAGTCTGCTGATAATCTGTGTTGTGAGCGCAATCTCCGGAAGCAGATATAAAACCTGTTTTCCTTTTGCGATTACCTCTTTTATCAATTTTATGTAAATCTCTGTTTTTCCGCTTGAGGTAACTCCATGAAAAAGAACTACATCTTTTTCTTTAAACGCATTATTAATTTCTTCAAAAGATTTTTTCTGGTATTGATTTAATTCAATTTCCTCTGCCGAAGAAGAACTTTCTCTGATTTCAAGACGGCTGCTTGTTTTTGTTTTGATTTCGAAAATCCCTTTTTTAACAAGAGAATTTATTTGCGATGCCGAACCATTAACACTTTTTAAAAGTAGAGGTCTTTTTACCTCTCCATTTTGAATGTCGTTTTCTGTTAATTTGATGAATGACATCAACAATTCGAGTTGTTTGAATGCTCTTATGCTTAGCTCTTCAAAGAGAACTTTTAGATTTTCTTCATCTTTATATTTTTCTGAAAGACGAACAAAAGTTTCTTTCTTTGGCTTGTACGAATCATGAATTTCTTCTTCAACAAGAATAACTTTTTTCTCAATAAGATTTTTTATCAGAGGAAAGATTTTTTGCAGTTCAGCTATTTCTGTAGCTTCCGAAATTGTTAGTTTGCTTCTGTTGTGAAGAGCTTCTGTAATATTTCTTTCTCTTTCGCTAAGTCCTGAAATTTCGCCGTCAAATTCCGGATGTAAAATAATACTCGATTCGCTGGCAAGTTTAAGTGCCGAGGGTAAAGCAACGTTCATCACTTCACCTTTGGTGCATAAATAATATTCCGACATCCATTTCCAGAAATTCATCTGAACATCATTAACAATAGGAATAGGGTCGAGAATTGACAATATATATTTTACCGAATATGTCTCCGGTACTTTCTCATGAATATTTAAAACTAAAGCGGTATATAATTTTTTTCTACCAAACTGAACAACAACCCTCTGGCCTTTTCTTATTTCATCATTTAATAAAAAAGGAACACGATATGTAAATGTACCCTTTACCGGAAGGGGAAGCAGTACATCTACGAAAAGTGTTGTTCGTTCCATAATAAAAAAGTGCCTTAAGTTTATGCTTGGATTAATTTAGGTCTGTATTTCTCACATTTTTAAAAATAAATCACAGTGCCAAAATCCTCGCCATCTCCAGCATGTTTTCATCAATTTTCTGATGATGTTTTATTGCTTCCGCAAAAGGAGTAAAAGCAATTTTTTTATTCACCTGGCCAACCATAACACTTCTTTTTCCATTAATTAAAGCTTTAACCGACTCGTATCCCAAGGTACTTGCTAAAACTCTATCCATACATGATGGCGAACCTCCCCTTTGAACATGTCCGAGAATGGTAACACGGGTTTTGTAATTGGTGAATTTTTCGTTTACCCTTCTTGCAATTTCATAAGCTCCACCTGCATCATCTCCTTCGGCAACAATTACTATTCCTGATTTCTTATTATGTCGCCAATCGTATTCCAGTTTATGAATTAAATCTTCAATATGAGTTTTCGTTTCCGGGATAAGAATATCTTCTGCACCACCTGCAATACCACTTCTGAGAGCAATAAAACCTGCATCCCTGCCCATAACTTCAATAAAAAACAAACGATTATGAGAATATGCTGTATCTCTTATTTTGTCGATTGCCTCAACAACAGTATTTAAAGCTGTATCGTAACCAATTGTAAAATCTGTACCAAAGAGATCGTTATCGATTGTTCCGGGTAAGCCGACAATCGGGAAATCATATATTCTGTCAAATTCATTTGCTCCTGAAAAAGTTCCGTCACCGCCAATTACAACTATTGAATCAATTCCTTCATTCTTTAAATTACTATATGCTTGCTGCATTCCTTCAGCGGTTTTGAATTCTTCGCATCGTGCAGATTTTATTATCGTTCCACCTTTTTGAATAATATCCGAAACCGAATAGTTTTTGAGTTTAATAAATTCATTTCTTATTAACCCGTCATAACCGCTTTTTATTCCAATTACTTCTAAATGATTATAAACAGCTGTTCTGACAACTGCTCTTATTGCAGCATTCATACCTGGTGCATCACCTCCTGAAGTTAGTACGCCTATTTTATTTAGTTTCTTTATCATTATGATTTGTGGTAAGTACTCAATTTTTTTTACTTGATTATTGTTTGTAGATTCATTGTTTCATTGTTTCATTGTTAAAAGGATCATTAACATAACATTTCAACATTCAACACTCAATTTTATTTTATTACTTGATTATTGTATATTGATTATTGCTTATTGAGTGTTTATTTTATGTCCATTCATAAATATGGTTGACGCAAAGTTTAAAATTTTCCACTTTCTGTTAATAAAATAATTTGTTTATTAATAATGCTCAACATATATTTGTCTTGTAAAGTGAAGCGGAGATGGGCTCTG
>Ga0222636_1000322_pt1 | contig 26782 bp, 13 predicted proteins | sample AntAcemetagen141_FD_179811 | JGI IMG/M metagenome (GOLD analysis project Ga0222636, IMG submission 179811) | Saline water microbial communities from Ace Lake, Antarctica - #141 | ecosystem: Environmental > Aquatic > Non-marine Saline and Alkaline > Saline | place: Antarctica: Ace Lake...
ATTAAAGTGCCTAAAGTTAAGGAGTCGCTTCGCTCCGGTTTCCTAATTTCTAATTTCCAGTTTTTAATCCCAGATCCCAGATCCCCGACACCTTTAATTTATATCTATCCCTTTACGTTTTTTACGGCTCTGCTGTTCAAACAAGTTCAAGGTTCTCAGCTTTTCCAGTTTATAATTTCTAATCCCTGACACCTATATCCCTAATCCCTGACACATAATCCCTGACACCTGCCACCTGAATTCTGACAAAATATAATATAAAATTATTAAATATATTCTTGACTAAATAAAGGATATCTATTAGAAAGGCTTTTAACAAATAAATGAGATTCATTAAATTATGGGGATACAAGAAAGAAAAGAACGTGAGAGAGGAAGAAGACGCCAGCAGATTATGATAGCTGCGAAAAGGGTGTTTTGTGAAAAGGGCTTTACCAAAGTAACGATGGAGGATATTGCCAGAGAATCCGAACTAAGCCCGGGTACTCTTTATCTTTATTTTAAAAATAAAAATGAGCTTTGTGCATCCCTTTCTCTGAGGATACTTCAATATCTGGATATCAGTCTCAGACATGTAAGCTCTGAAAAAGATTTAAATACGCAGGAAAAATTAAAAGCATTAAAAAATGCCATAATTAATGTTTATGAATTTGACCCTCTGATCCTTATAAATATGTTTCACCTCCAGTCAAGCGAAATCCTTAATAGTTTATCCCCCCAGCTCCTTGCAGACATAAAAGAACTGTTTAAAAGCTCTATTGGAGCCATGGCAGATATATTTGAGCAAGGGATCAGAGAGGGTATAATTATTAATAAAAAACCCAAAGCTCTTGCTGATCTGCTGTGGGCTTCTTTTTCCGGTATTGTTTTATGGGGAGAAAGCAAGAGGATAATAGACAATAACAAAAATTATCTAAAGCAGGCGTTTGAAATAGAATTTGATATATTTTTTCGTGGAATTAAAAAGAAGAATTAGGACATCAATATTGATGGAATAAAAGTATATTAATAGAGAGCTTTGAATTTGTTCGTTTTTTTCAGCAACCCTTGATTTCCTTCAAGGGTTGCTTGGTTAAAAATAAAAAAGTTTTAAGGAGGTTAAAAAGTCATGGCAATCAATGAAGTAGTAACAACATCAGAAGCACAAATCGCTGTTCACTGGAAGGAAGAAGAATATGTTTATCCTTCTAAAAGATTTATTGAACAGGCTAATATGAAAGATGAAACAATTTACGAACGTTTCAGCCTTGATAATTTTCCTGAATGTTTCACTGAGTATGCTGACCTTTTACACTGGCATAAAAAATGGGACACAATTCTGGATACAAGCGATGCCCCGTGCTGGAAATGGTTTACAGGCGGGAAAATAAACGCATGTTACAACTGTGTTGACAGACATCTTGAGAAAAATAAAAACAAGACTGCAATACATTTTGTTCCAGAACCTGAAGATGAAACTATAAATCATATTACATATCAGGAACTATATAACCGTGTAAATGAACTTGCAGCCTTTCTTCAGGATTTTGCAGGTTTAAAGGCAGGGGATATGGTAACAATTCATTTGCCAATGACTGCTGATCTCCCTGTAACCATGCTTGCCTGTGCCCGACTGGGTGTTGTTCATTGCGAAGTGTTTGGTGGCTTCAGCGGAAGAGCGTGTGCTGACAGGATAGTGGATTCAAAAAGCAAAGTGCTTATCACAATTGACGGCTATTATAGAAGCGGAAGATTAATTGATCACAAGCAAAATGCCGATATCGCCGTTGATCTGGCAGAAAAGGACGGACATAATGTTGATAAGGTACTGGTATGGCAACGTTATCCAGGCAAAACCTCAAGTCCTACTCCAATGGTAGATGGCCGCGATTATTTTATTAACGACCTGCTGAAAGATTATAAAAGAAAAAAAGTAGATCCTGTTCCAATGCGTGCCGAAGATCCTCTTTTTCTCATGTATACCAGCGGCACAACAGGAAAGCCCAAAGGATGCCAGCACAGCACAGGAGGCTATCTTGCCTATGTGACAGGTACGTCAAAATATATTGAGGATATTCATCCGGAAGATGTTTACTGGTGTATGGCTGATATTGGATGGATTACCGGCCATTCATACATAGTTTATGGTCCTTTGTCTCTCTGCGCTTCTACTGTAATTTACGAGGGCGTTCCTACTTATCCTGACGCGGGCCGGGCATGGAGAATAGCAGAAGAACTTGATGTAAATATTTTTCATACAGCGCCTACTGTTGTAAGGGCGTTAAGAAAAATAGATCCTGATTTGCCCAAAAAATATAATTATCATTTCAAACACATGACAACTGTTGGAGAGCCAATTGAACCTGAGGTCTGGCGATGGTATCAACAGGAAGTTGGAAAAGGTGAGGCAGTAATAGTTGATACATGGTGGCAGACAGAGACCGGAGGATTTCTCTGCAGCACAGTGCCGGCAATAAAACCAATGAAGCCAGGAAGCGCAGGGCCTGGAGTGCCTGGTATTCATCCGATTATTTATGACGAACTTGGAACTGAAATAAAGGCCGGAGAGGGCCGGGCAGGAAATATCTGCATAAGAAATCCATGGCCTGGAGCATTCCAGACTATATGGGGCGACAGGGATCGCTATGTTTCAAATTACTATGCAAGATACTGCAAAGATAAAAACAGCAAAGACTGGCGAGACTGGCCTTATCTTACAGGCGATGCTGCAATGGAATCTGAAGACGGATACTATCGTATTCTTGGCAGAATTGATGATGTAATCAATGTCTCCGGCCACAGGCTGGGAACCAAGGAAATTGAGTCAGCTTCTCTTGACGTAATGGAGGTGGCCGAGGCAGCGGTTGTTCCTGTTTCCGATCCCATAAAAGGAGTTGTTCCTGATCTTTATATTTCCTTAAAGCCCGGATATGATCCTACAGAGGAACTGGCAGCTAAGATTTCAGCCAGTATCTGCGATACAATCGGCAAGATTGCAAGGCCGAGAAGAGTCTGGCTTGTGTCTGACATGCCCAAAACACGTTCCGGCAAAATCATGCGCAGAGTTCTCGGCGCGATTTCAAATAAAAAAGATGTGGGTGATGTGTCTACACTCGCGAACCCTGATATTGTTGAAGAAATAAGGAAGAAAGTAGAGGAATAATTTATAGATATGGAATGTCTATGAATTAAATAATTCAGGTTAAATAAGCTGGAGGTAAAATGAGCGGAACCACATGGGTTTATATAATGCTGGGGATTTATATAGTATACTGTTTCTACTGGGGGTTGAGAGGTTATTTTACAGAAAAAACAGCCTCAGGATATGCCATCGCCGGCAGGTCAATTCCATTTTTCGCTTTTTTACTTGCAGCTACAGCAGCATCATTCAGCGGATGGACATTTATCGGCCATCCTGGATTAATCTGGCGAGATGGTCTTGCATATGCCTTTGCCTCGTTTTATGTTATTACCATACCGATTACAGGGACATTTTTTGCCAAAAGAACGTGGTTCTTGGGTAAAAGATACGGGTTTATTACTCCGGGCGATATGTATGCATATTATTATGACAGTGAGATAATACGCTTTCTGGTCGTTACTACAGCGGTTTTGTATGCTGTGTTTTATTCTGCTGTCCAGTTAATGGCAGCAGGCGCTCTTTTTCATGTCATAACCGGCGTACCTTTTACTTTTGGCGCTATTTTTCTTGCTTTTATAGTCTGGTTTTATGTTTGTACAGGCGGCCTTAAAGCAAGCACATGGGTTGGAGTAATACAGTTTGTTCTTCTTGTATCCGGTATAGTAATTTTAGGATCATACGTGCTTTTACATTTTGGCGGATGGAGCAATTTTTCTACCAGCGTTGCAACGCTTGAAGACAAGTATCTCGAAGTTCCAAAGATAATGAACTTTGGATTAGGAGGAGGATGGACAGCCGTGATGATTCTGACCTACATGTTTGCTCTAATGGGCATACAATCATCTCCTGCCTTTACAATGTGGACGTTTGGAATGAAATCTCCGAAGCCACTTGCATGGCAGCAGGCTTTTATGTCCACATTTATAGTCGGGTTTGCGCTTTTTTTCTTTACTGCTTTCCAGGGCCTGGGAGGAAGAATACTTCAGGCTTCAGGTGTTGCGGCTTTTGCCAATTTGACTGATTCGGCTCTTGTGCCTGTTCTCATGCAGAATTTTCTTCCACCGGTTATGCTTGGAATAGTTTTTGTTGGAGCTATAGCTGCCATACATTCCACAGCAGCGCCATATATAGGTACTGGAGGCTCTATACTTTTACGCGACATTTACTGGAGATATGTCAGAAAGCAGAAGGCAAGCCATTCAGAACAGATATGGGTCAACAGGATTATGGCCACCCTTCTCACAGCTGCTGCTTTGATAGTAGGTCTTACTTCAACGGCCGCCCTGGTAATTTTAGGCGCTCTGGCAACAGCTTTTGGATTTGTAATGTACATTCTTCTTCTCGGTGTGATATGGGGTTTTAGATTTCCTGTTGTAGGCGCAACATTAGGCGTTCTTTCAGGCATGATATCAGTTTTTGTTACCTATAAAATTTATCCTAATCCCCTTTCCATGCATTGCGCATTCTGGGGGGTATTTGTCGGTCTTGGAGTTGCATATTTGTGCAGAGGCGTTGGGATTAAAGATAAAAAGAAAGTCTCTGACAGGCAAACTGAAATTCGCACCTGGCTTGATAGTGTTGATTCTCCAAGCAAATCCGGCAGAAAATGGCGCAAGGCTATGAAAATTGCAGTGCCTTTATGGTATTTTTTTGCAATAGGACCTGCCTGTATTCTTGGGAATAAGGCATTTTCATTTGCAGGATTTCCGCCTCTCTGGTCATGGCAGATATTCTGGTGGATTTTAGGAATTGTTATGATGTGGGCTCTCTGCTTTAAAGCTGAAATGTCTACTGTAAGCGACAACCAGATTGAGCGTGCCGATAAGGAAACAAACATTGTTGTAAAAGAGGTTTAATTGGAACAGGAGGCTGGTATTATGAAAAAAGAAGATATAATTATGATAGTACTTGTTTGTTTCTCAATACTCTGGACAGTAGCCTTTGGAGTCGGAGTTTTTGGATAGAAAATAAAATTTAAAGATTTAAGCCTATGCCCCAGAGAATACTTATTGTAGATGACGAACCAGGTATGGTTATGCCTCTCCGGTTCCTTATGGAGCAAAATGGTTACAGTGTTTCAACAGCTTCCAGCGGCATGGAAGCTGTTGAAAAAATTTCACAGTTTCAGCCGGATCTTATTCTGCTTGATATTATTCATCCTTGCCCTGATGGTTTTGAGATTTGCCAGATAGTACGCAAAAAATCAGAGTGGAAGAATATTAAAATTATTTTTGTGACTGCCTGTGTGCGGGACTCAGATATTGCCAAGGGCCTGGCATTTGGCGCAGATGCTTATATAACAAAACCTTTTTCAAATTCAGAAATAATAAAACAGACAAAAAAATTGCTTAAGGTCACCGATGAACCCAAAGAATAAATTCTGGTGGTTTGTATGTATTGCTTTATCAATTACCCTCTTTATTATTTTCAGCCTTATAGTTTTATTCTGGAATCAACTGTTACCGGAAGAAAAACTTCTTTTACTCAGTATTTTTAAAAAGAATTTTCTGTATATCTTCAGCGCAGTTTTTCTCATACTCGCAGGCATAGGATTTGCTCTGGATGGCATTTTTCATGTGCATATCTTTCCAATCAGCAAACTTATAGAAGAAACCGGCCTTATAGCCTCAGTTAATCCATCACACCGGATAAAGCTTGAAGGAAGCAAAAACATCCTGCGGCTTGTGCAGAGAATTAATGAAGTGGCAGATCGTTTTGAAAACCTTCAAAAATCTGTTAATCAAAAAGTCAATATTGCAAAAGCAAAGGCTGTTCAGGAAAAAAACATGCTGGCTGATATTATGTCTGAATTGCCGGAAGGTGTGATTGTCTGTAATGCAGTGGGACGAATTCTATTATACAGCAGAAAAGCCAAAGAATTTTTAGCTGAATCCGGCCAGTCTCTAATTGGTGACCAGGATAAATTTATAGGCCTGGGCCGTTCTATTTTTAATATTATCGATAAAAATCTTATATCCCATTCATTAGACGAAATAGCCGGTCAATTAAAATCTTCTGATCAAAGGAATGTAGCCTCATATTTTGTAGTTGCCGGTAAGTGGAATAAACTTTTGCGCGCTGAAATAGTCCCTGTTTTAAGCAAGTCGAGAAAGTTTACAGGCTTTATAGTTATTTTCAGCGATATCAGCCAGCAGATTGAAACTGACCGCAGAATCAATTCCCTGCTACAGTCATTTACAAGGAGTACCCGTTCTTCTCTTGCATGCATCAGATCGACAATTGAGGCTATAATTGAATATCCTGACATGGATATTCAACAGCTTAAGGAATTCAGAAAAATTATACATAAAGAATCCATAGTATCAGGTGATATTCTTGATACGACTTTTTCAGATTATTCAATTAATTTTAAACCACAGTGGCCCCTTGTTTCAATATATGACCGCGAACTTGCAGGCCTGATTAAAAACAAAGCCGGAGAGAAACTGGACATTATCATCAACATTAAAGAATCTGATGAACAGAACTGGATTAAGGTTGACACATATTCTATTATTTTTGCCATGCTGTTTGTGCTGAATAAATTAATGGCACAGACAGGAAACAAAGAGTTTGTCTGTAAATTCGAAAAAAAGGGAGAGTTCGTAAATCTTGATTATATGTGGGATGGAAATCCTGTAGAGATTGAAAGCCTGAGAGAATGGAACAAGCATGTGCTGATTATTAAAAACCAGGAGATTTCAATGACCTTAAAAGAGGTTATATCTCATCATAATGCTGAAATATGGTCTAATCCATGCGTTAGTGCTGGTGATAACGTCCCTGAGAAATCCTATTTGCGTCTGTTGTTGCCTGTTTCTGAAACAATCGAGCATGACAGCATCAGAAATATAACTATTTTACCTGAAAGCCGTCCAGAGTTTTATGATTTTGATATGTTTAACCAGCCTGGCCAGCTCCCTGAAATGGATGATCAGCCATTGACTGAAATTACATTTGCGGTTTTTGATACTGAAACTACAGGCCTGGATCCAGCAGGAGGGGATAAAATTATTTCCATTGCATGTATCAGGATCGTAAATGGCAGGCTTTTATTAGATGAATGCTTTGAGCAGTTTGTCAATCCAGAGCGTTCTGTGCCGGTTGAGTCAATAAAAATCCATGGTATTCACCCGGAAATGCTTGAAAACCAGCCAACTATAGATAAGGTGTTGCCGCTTTTTAAAAGATTTGCAGGAGATGCGGTGTTTGTAGCTCATAATGCAGCCTTTGATATGCGTATGCTGCAGATAAACGAGTCAAAAACAGGCGTTAAATTCATAAATCCTGTACTGGATACTCTGCTGCTTTCAGCCGTTGTGCATCCAGCCCAGGAGAATTATACCCTGGAGGCTATTGCCGAACGTCTTGGAGTTAGTATTGTCGGAAGACATACAGCGCTTGGCGATGCAATTGCTACAGGTGAAATATTTATAAGATTGATTCCGCTTTTATCTAAGATGGGAATATTTACTTTGAAAGATGCAAGAAAAGCTTCTCGAAAAACATATTATTCGCGGCTTGAGTATTAGGGATCAGGGATCAGGCGTCAGGGATCAGGGATCAGGGATCAGGGATCAGAAACTGGAAATTAGAAATTTGGAAAACCGGAGAACCTTGAACTTGTTTGAACCGCAAAGCCTCAAAGAACGCAATGGGATAGATATAAATTAAAGGTGTCGGGTGTCAGGGATTAGGGATTAGAAGACCGGAGCGAAGCGACTCCTTAACTTTAGGCACTTTAATATACTTTAGGCATTTTAGGCACTGATATACAGATCACAGGTTTTTCCCATTTAGCGCCTTTGCGCCTTGGCGTGAGACATTTTTTTCTTCGTGTTTTTCGTGGTCTTCGTGGTGAAAAAAAACAGGAAACAGGACGTACTCGTTGATTTGCTCTATCCTCCATGCTATTATATCCTTTATATTTTAATTCAGCGTCCTCTGCGTCTTGAGCAAACCTGCCAGAGGCGGCAGATAACGCGGGTGGTGAAATAAATATAAGGGTCAGGGATCAGGTGTCGGGATCAGAGGATCAGGGATCAGGTGCCAGGGATTGAGAACAATTTTGAGTCTTGAATGTTGAATTTTAAATTAAACAGCTTTTCTCTGTGATCTCAGTGGTGAGACAAATATAAAAAAGTGTCGGGTGTTAAGTGTTAAGATTATTGAACAGATTGCTTTTTTAAATTGTCGCGTCTCAGGACAATTTAAAAGAATAAATTTCTCAGCGTCCTTTGCGTCTTGAGCGGAGCGGGCGGTGAAATAAATAGGAAATTAGAAATTAGGAAAACCTGAAACTGAGCAACCAGCAAAGGAACCACAGAATTTTGAAGTGTTTGAATTATGGATAAACCAATGACAGACAATAATACTAATAAACTGATAAAAATTTCAGGAAATTTAATGGTCGGGCAGGCTATTGAATTTCTGTCTGGCATAGATCCTTTTTCTTTTCTTCCTGAAAATGAGCTGAACAAAATTGTAGAGCATCTTTATACTGTATTTTATAAGAAAAACACGACTCTTTCTTTTCATGAACAGTCAAAATTAGAATATCTTTATATTATTAAGAAGGGCGCTGCTGAACGCTACTATGAAAAAAACGGCAGGCAAACACTTAACGTTAAAATAGGTGAAGGTGACATGTACGGCGGAATTTCAATGCTTTTAAATGATGGAATCGCAGTCCGTACACTTAGAGTTAATAAAGATTCTTATTTCTATGTTCTTCCTAAAAATATTTTCTTAGATATTTGCAGGCAATATGAGTCATTCTCAGAATTTTTTACCGACACATTTGGGAAACGCATGCTTGACAAATCATATGCTGAGATAATCGCAAAAAGTATTAAGCCTGGGGAAGATACTCCGCAGTTATTTAACCAGCCTGTTTCAAATATATTTTCCAAAATCAGAGCCTGTTGTACAGATGATCTGCCGATTCAAAAAGCGGCAAAGATAATGAACCGGGACAGATGCAGCGCTATTCTAATAAAAAGGCAGGATGACGAATTTACAGGAATAGTTACAGACACTGATTTAAGAAAAAAAGTTATTGCAGAAGGTTTTGATATCAAAAAGCCTGTTGCTGAAATCATGTCATCTCCTTTAATTACTATTTCAGCTCAAACGCCCGTAGTTGAAGCTCTTTTAACAATGATGCAGAAAAATGTTAAACACCTTGCAGTGAGAGACAGCAGCGAAAAGGTGGCCGGAGTAGTTACCAACCGGGATCTGATTATGGCACAGGGGCAATCTCCCCTTCTGATTAATCGCGATATAAGTTCTGCGGAGAGCGTAGAAGAAGTTATTAATATACACAAACTTTTGCCTGGATTAATTCAGAGCCTTATAGGCAGTGGCGCTAAAGCAAAGAATGTTACAATGCTGATTACTACAATTTCAGATGCTGTATTAAAAAAACTCATTGGTTTTGCGATTGCTGAATCAGGAGCTCCGCCAGCAAGATTTGTATTTATGATACTTGGCAGTGAAGGAAGAAAAGAACAAACCCTTAAAACCGATCAGGATAATGCAATAATATTTGAAGATGTGCCGGAAGAGTCGCGTCAAAAGGTTCAGGAGTATTTTATAGGGTTTGGAGAAAAAGTCTGCACATGGCTTGATCAGGCAGGATATGCCTTTTGTAAAGGCGGCATAATGGCAAAAAATCCCAAATGGTGTCAGCCCTTATCTGTCTGGAAAGAATATTTTTCAAAATGGATACATACAGCAGAGCCCGAAGATCTGCTTTGGTCAAGTATTTTCTTTGATTTTCGCTCAGGCTGTGGTGATAAGAATCTGATAGATGAGTTGAGAAAATATCTTTTTGATTCTCTTGGAGAATGGTCAGGCTTTTTTCGACATCTTACTGAAAATGCGTTGCATTTTAAACCGCCCATTGGCTTTTTTCGTAATTTTGTTGTTGAATCAAAGGGTGAACACAGCAATTCTTTTGATATTAAGCATGCAATGATGCCTATAGTTGATTTTGCACGAATCTATGCTTTGAAAAACAGAATTGAAGAAACAAATACCCAGGAAAGACTGCACCAGCTTTATTTAAAGAAAGCTTTATCATGGCATGAATATAGTGAAATAGAGCAGTCTTACAGCTTTCTTATGCAAACAAGATTTGTGCGCCAGGTTACATCTATTATAGAAGATAATAAAAAACCGGATAATTATATCAATCCCAAAAAGCTTTCAAGTATTGAGCAGGCAATGCTTAAAGAAATTTTTAAAAGAATAGAAAAACTTCAAACAAAACTGGATTTTGAATTTACGGGCCTTACATAGAAAAAATCTGCCCAGATCATTTTTTTAAAAATCCTTCTCCTTTCAGTCAGGCAGCCTGCTGCCGCAATTTGAACAGAACCGGTCCTTTTTTTCTGTTGGCTCGCCGCAACTTGAGCAGTGTTTATAAGGATGACCAATCTCCATGAGTAATTGCCCCTTTATTACAGGAACCATTTTTTTATCTGCTTTATAATCAGCGAATATAGGAACTTTTTTGACAACACCGTTTACAGGAGAATTTATAGAATATTCAACCTTCATTAAGGACAGATTTAATATTTCTTCACCTTTCTTTACACTGTCGCCTGCCTTTTTGTGAACAAGCCACAGGTCGGCATCAAACGGAGCGCCAATTTGATAGGGGTTGTTTTCATCGGCCATTTCCATTCCTTTTTTGGCGGCAGCTCTTTTCCCAACCTGTATTTCTTCAACAAATACTTCGTGATCAAGTTTGTAGCGGATTCTTCTTTTGCCGTTTTTCCTTATATTGCCTAAACGCATGACTTCTATGGCATGTATTTTGCCGTCAGAAGTGCGAAATTCCCTTTCAACTCCCAGCTCAAGGCCTTCAAACCAGATGTCGTCTGGAAGCACATTAGGGTCGCTGTATTTTTCCAGGTTTTTGATAAGTTTCAGAGCATCCCCGGGATGATTAAGGTAATTGACCAGTTCTTCTTCTGAAGGATGTCTTCCAATATGTCCCGTTAGTTCTTTCTTTACTTCATCTATATTTACCGGAGGAAGAAAATTCAGAGGACTTTCCTCGGTTCTTCCGGCAACAGCTTTTTCCCATTTGTCTCCAAAAACTGATTCATATATCCACTGTTTTGGCCAGCCAAGGGGAAGTCTGCCGAATTTTCCTAACAGAAGATTTTTTAGAGCGTCATTTGCATGAGAAAACAGTATCTTTCTGTTTTCCCTGGTCTGCTCGTCCATATCTTTCTCTTCTACGGTAGTTACCTTTTTTAAAAGGTTAATGATTTTCTGTACTTCCGACATTCCACCGCGTTCATAAGCCTTTACAGCCATCATGTATCCGTTTGTCCATGTTATTTGAGAGCCTGGAGTAACATCGTGGTACCTTATGAGTTTTCTATAGAGTTCAAGAACGAGTAAAATACTGGGCAGTAAAAATGCATAGCCCTGTTTTAAAGCTCCTTCCTGGCTGCTTGAAGTAGCTCCGCCCGGGAGTCCGTGAAGTGTAACATCGTGATCAATTCCAAGAAATGTTGGCCTGCAGTAATGGTCGTAAACAGGCATAAGCTGTTTTAGAACAAATGCAACTTCTCTGATTTTTTCTTTGTCGAGTCTGGTTTTTAAGCCAAGTTCTCCTTCAATATATGCGAGCACCGGCATAACCGCTGTCTGTCCATAAAACCTTACGCTGGGGCCGTCAGCTACATCAAGAATTTTTGCTCCTGCCTGAGCAGCCGCGCCTAATGCCGGAACAGCAAGGCCATCGGTTGCATGACGGTGATACTGGATGATTAAATCAGGGTATTTATCAAGTATGTTTGAAATAAGGCGTTTGATAAAACGCGGAGGACACACTCCGGCCATGTCTTTAAGGCATAATATAATTTTTCTGGATGCTTCTTCATTACTGCATTCTAAAATCCGTCCTGACATTGAAAGAATATCATTCAGAACGCATATGTAATGAGGAGAATCAAAACCCTCTGCCCAGCTTAAACTGATTGCAGGCTGAAAAATACGGTTTTCAGCATTTAAAACAATTTCTGCAAAAGGAGCCATATTTTCAATATGGTTCAGAAAATCAAAACAACGTATTACATGATAATGTTTTACGATCATTTCACCTGTACGTTTCATGATTTCACGACTCTGCGGAGCATAGCCAAGCACATTTGTTGAGCGGATAAGGATAAGCTTTTGCGTATTTGGAGCAAACTCGTTCCAGTTTGATGCTTCAGCCCATGGATCTGTCATGCAACCAAGCATGGCAACGTGGTAATGTGCGCCCCCCCCGTTTTCAATAGAGGCATATCCGCATTTGTCAATCAGAGGCCCAATAAGCCTGTCATCAAATAAACGGAAACGATTTCCTGTTTCCGACTGAGTTATATCTCTTGGCGTTGTGTTGCAGAACTCAATATATTCTGAATTTCGCAAAAAGCTTAAAATCTTGTCCCGATTGTCGTTGGGGTTAAAGTTCGGCGTATAGGAATGGTCATGGGAAGCCTTTTTTGCCAGACTTGAAATATTTACAGACATTGGACCCACTCTGGAATCCTCGAACTTTCTATAAGGGCCAAGCCCGAGATAACGGTTAAATCCCCTGGCGGTAATTTCAGCCATTAAATCGGCAAGTCGAATTTCTTCGGGTATGGTTTCCCTGTAAGACATAAGTTCAGGTGTATTGTCGATAAACTTGGTATCAAACTCGGCTGTTATGAATTTTGGATGCGAGATAATCTTTTTTTGAAATGGAATAGTAGTTTTCAGGCCGCCTATAAAGTATTCACGCAAAGCCCTGTGCATGATAGCAAGTGTTTTTTTCCATGTAGCCCCATGCGCCATAAGAAGGCTTCCAAGCGAGTCATAGAGTTTGGGGAATTCATATCCTGAAAAAACGCATGAATCGAGTCTTATTCCTTCTCCTCCAGGAGAAAGATACCTGGTTATTTCACCGGCATTTGGTTGAAAATTATTTTGTGGGTCTTCGAAGTTTATTCGGCATTGCATTGCAAAGCCTCTTGATTCCAGGTCTTCTTGTTTCAGGCGCAGTTTCTCACCAAAAGAGATTCTTATCATCTCTTCAACAAGGTCTATTCCATAGATTATTTCTGTGATTCCGTGTTCTACCTGGAGTCTGGTATTTGCCTCGATAAAGTAGAAATTCTGATCTTCATCTACCAGGAATTCAAATGTTCCTATAGAATCATATCCAGAGGCAGATATAATTTCTAAAGTAGCCTGCTTAAGGTTTTTTCTTAATTCATTTGTCATTCCCTTCCATGGAGAAGGGGTGATTTCCAGTAATTTCTGATTTTTTCTCTGGGTGGAACAATCCCTCTCATCCGATACTACTGCATTGCCGAATGAATCGCAGACAGCCTGTATTTCCATATGCCTGACTGATGAGAGAAATTTTTCAATATACAGGTTTGGATTGCCGAAACTTGTTTCCGCAATTGTTGAAGCTTTATGGAAATGCTGCTCAAGTTCTTCTGGAGATTGAATAATAACAATTCCTCTTCCACCACCACCACCTTCGCTTTTTATCATTACTGGATAGCCTATTTCATCGGCTGCCAATTTTGCTTCTTCAAGATTTACTGCAGTGTCAGACCCAGGTATTACCGGCACTGAAACCGATTTTGCGATTTTTCTCGCAGTTACCTTATTACCCAGTTTTTTCATGGGAGATTCTGAAGGGCCGATAAAGATGATATTATTTGTCTTGCACAGAGATGGGAACTGGTTGTTCTCAGCTGCAAAACCCCAACCCGGATGAAGAGCTTTAACATTGTGTTGTATTGCAAGACGAACGATTTGCTTTATATCTAAATATCCTTTTTCCGTGCGGATAGTATAAGCCTTGTCTGCCTTGGATACATGAGGCGCGGTTTTGTCTTCCTCAGTGGCAAATGCCACATATATGCCGTTCATTTCTCTTATGGTCCGTCCTATGCGAAGGGCCGGAATTCCTCGATTGGCTACACCTATTCTTAGATTTTCAATTGGCGAATTCATTTAAATTTCTCCTTGTTACTGACTTTACCATTTCTCCCGATTTATTGTAACAACTAATCGGAAGATAATTCCTGTTTTATTAAAAAAATGAGCGAAGCGATATCCACATTCGATGTTTACCCGCCTTCGGCGGCGCCAGAGGCGACCAGGGTTCGATGTTGAGCGTTCGATGTTCGACGTTCATCTCTATTTTATAATTTATTATATTTCATCTGAAATCAAACTAAAACCGAAGTTTTTCATTTCATATATATACAGGCCGTCAACCTTTAAAAACCCGTCTGCGGTAATGCCCGGGAAGGGAACGTCCTGAATACTTGTTATCACAGCTTCAACCTCGATTTTTTTATTAGACGGAATAACCTGCCCGCGATAGGTCCAGTTATGCTGCTTTTGGGTAATAAGTTCAAATTTATGGGTGTCGGATAGATGTTTCCAGCGATCAAGAGCCACAAACTTTATAAGTTGAAGAAATGCTTCTATTCCAAGAGAACCCGGCCATACCGGGTCCTGATAAAAGTGAGCCTTGAAAAACCATTCATCAGGATTTACATTTTTTGTTCCACGAATAAAACCAAGACCTTCTGGGCCGCCGTCCGGCAGGTATAAATCAATTTCATCTATCATGCGAAGCGCTTTTGAAGGCATTGATAACTTTGAGCATGTATCTGTTTCAGAATCCTCAGGCGTAAGCGGGGCATCATCCTGGAATAAATATTTACTGTTTTTGTTAAGACCGGACTGTTTTGTACTATATGAATGTTCGCCTGTGTTGCCCAGACCTTTCTGCTTCATAAGGGCGGTTTCTGTAAAAAAACCAAAGGAAGTATTTCCCTCATAGACTGTTTTATTCTGATTGAGTATAAGAAAATCAAATTCTTCTATGATCATCTCACCAGCCTCAGAAACTTTTTTTGTACGAGCCTTCATGGTAAGGGTTTTTGTCTTACATGAAACATTGTCGCAGATGACTGCATTTCCTCCAAGGTTTCTAAATTTGAGATCATTTTTGCTTTTAAGCGCAGATCCCATGTATGCGGCAAGCCAGCCGCATGGCTGTAGCGCTATTTCAAGCAAAACGCAAAACGGAATCATATTGCTGCGGTCTGATTTAAAGTACCATGCATCATAAGGCACATCATATTCTGCTTCTATCCATCCGTCAGGTTTTAATACCCACGGCTTTGGCTCGATGGAAACTATCCTGTCAATAAAAAAATATGGCGGGCCCGGAAGCCTTGCAATACGCCTTTTTTCGTCAAACTCTTTATATGGCTCGCCAAAAGCATCAGATGGTTTTCCAATGGAAAATGCGAGCAGTTTTTTTTGATCAAACAGGGCTGGTCTTTTTTTTGTTTTCCAGAAAGATTCAATCTCACCGCCTGTTATGCCGGTCATTTTCATGGACATGTCTGTAAACATGACTATTCTATGATCGTCGGCATACATAAGAGCGTCGGCAATTACATATGGTTCAGGACTGTATCTTATTTCCTTTATGATTATTTCATAAACAACGTGTTTTGTATTAAGTGTTACCGGACCACGGCATTTTAGTCTGCTTTTAACCCCGACTACCGGTTCATAATATACGCCCGACTTGTTTGTTACCCATCCAATGCGCTGAATAAAAACCCTTAGAGTGTGTGCGCAGCATTCGTACATTAATGTGCCCGGCATTACCATGTCATCCATAAAATGGCAGGTAAGGAACCAGTCGTCCGGATGAATATCAGCTTCTGCCTTAATAATGCCGAGTCCGTATTTTCCTCCATCCGGGTCAAGATGAAGAATCCGGTCTATAAGCTTCATTCGAGTTTTTTTGTTTTTTTGCTTTCCCGGAAGCCTGAGCGATTCGGCTAATTCAACGCCATTAAAAACAGGCCCAAAACATTTCTTTAGATTTCCGTCTCTAAGCGCATTTACTTTTTCATCATTATATTTTTCAACTCCTGTTTCTACAAGCCTTTTATATCCCGGCCCTTTTTTTCCTTTAACCGGCATTTTATCTTCATTGCTCAGGCTAATTCCTCCTGAATCTTCAACTTCTTTTTTAGTGAAGAAACCGGCGCATCCTTCAGACATGGTTATAATGTGGCAATCATTGATAAATCCTTTAAAGTCGAAGAAGAAAAGGTATGTTTCACCCTGGCGGATAAATTTCTCAATATTGATTTCATATTTTATAGTGTCTCCAGGCTGCGGCAGACCACTGTGAAATGTCACAACAGCATCAAGCAGTCTGTAAGTTCTTTTGCCTTTTACAACAAGGTCTATGCCCAGATAAGAGCACAGAAACAAATCAGCCTGTCCTGCTTCGATTGATATGCACACAGGAACCCGGCCGCCATCAAGGTACCATGCTTCCGGCAAAACATCATGTTCTGTTACTAAGCAACCTGAGCCTAATGATGCTTTTTCACCTTTAACTGAAACTATCCTGTCAACAAGCATTAGAGGCTCGTCAGGAAGACGCACCCTGGCATTATATGTATCAACAACGGCAAATTCAGGACCTAGCACCTTTGCTAAAGAGCCTGTGGCAAATTCCATGCACATTTCCCTGGAGAAAAGCGGCGTTTTTTTCTCTTTCCGATTTCCGATTTCCGATTTCCGATCCCTGGCCCCTGGCCCCTGACCCCTGACCCCTTTTCTTTCGTCTTTTCCGTTTATGTTTTGAGCCGTAAGTAATTCTGTTTGAAGTTCAAATGTCTTTGCATAGGAGTTTTGCAGCCCGGCTGAAAAATCCAGAAAAGTTTTGTGAGCATCTGCTGTGGATTTAAAGTTTTTTTCTGCAGCCTCTATAAAGTCTAAATATGGAATAACTGATTTTTTAGTTGCAGATGTAGCCTGTGGTTCTTTTTGTTGTGCCTGATAAACAGAAGGCAAAGCAGGGCAGGGGGGTTCTCCGCCAATGATCAGACTTATTTCTCTGCCTGTTTTTTTTTTATTTTTCTGATTGCGATATTCGCATATTTGCTCATCTGGTTTTTCTTCTGTATCCTTAAATTCTTCAAGTATAACATGACTGCAGTTTCCGTCTATTGTCATCGATGCTATGCATGCCGAACGCGGGCAGTTTTCCCCGGACTCAGGCCATGATTGACTCGATGCGGGAATGCTTAATAAACCTTTTTTCCACACATTATTTGCCGGAGAGACGCAGTTTATCAAAGGGGGTATTATTTTCTTGTGCAGACAAAGAGAGGCTTTAACAAGGGAAGCAATGCCCGAGGTAGCTCCTGTATGTCCAATATTTGGTTTTACAGCTCCTGCTGCACACGGCTGGTCAAGATCTGTAAAAAATTCATTAAAAGCTTCCGATTCAATATTATCTTCCTCAAGGTTTCCGCTTCCGTGTGTTTCTATATAGCCTGTGGAAGATTTTTTAACCCCTGCATCATCAAACGATCTTTTAAGAGAAAGAATATAAGCTTTTTTTAAAGAAGAAACACCTGGGATTTCCCCACCGCAGGCATTTCCAATTCCTTTTATAACCGAGTAAATCCTGTTTTTATCCTTTATGGCTGTATCAAGCCTTTTCAGGACAAGCGCTGCTGCTCCTTCTCCGGGAAGAGTTCCGCATGCTGATTTATCAAAGGGGCAAATTTTATCCTTTTTTGTAAATGGTCTTGATTTGTTTGCCATTATAATATTCCGGACATCGCCGCAGAGATCAATTGCGCCCACGAGAAATGCATCAGTTTCATTCTGCTGAAGAGATCTTACGCCTATTTCAAGGGCTTTAAGGCCTGATGTTTCCTCATCGGAAACAACAAAACTCGGGCCTCCCAGACGAAACTCTCTTGCGATTCTGCTTGCGACAATTCCGCCAAGCGCACCCAGAGTACGTGTGCTTGTAAGGGGAGGGCCGCATGAGTCTTTCAGAGATTTAAGCCAGTTTGCAGTTTGCCGGGAGTCCAAACCCAGTTTTTTTGCCCAGTTTTTAACATAATTATTAAGATGCCAGCGAACATTAAAGCTGGTTGCCTCAAAATCAAATCCGATTCCTATTAAAACCCCCATTCGGGGTCGAATTTTTCTTAACTCAAGACCTGCATCATTCATGGCGCGAGCTGATACTTTAAGCATTAAAAGTTGTTGCAAAAGTATATCAGGAATTTCGTTTGGAGGTATGTGAAATTCTCCGGCATCAATGATAAGCCTGTCCATATATCCACCAAATGGAAGCTGTGTTTTAAGATGGATTTCTGCGATGTTTTCACTTCCCTTCCATCTTTTTTCCGGCCTTTTTCTTATTACAGACCTGCCGTTGAAAATGGTTTCCTCGAAATCTTTTAATGATTCAATTGAGCCAAAAGCAGCCTCCATACCTACGATGGCAACAGGAGGGCTGGGAGTTTTGAGCTTTGAGTTTTGAGTTTTGGGTTTTGAATCAGGAGATGAACGCCATTCTTCAAAAAGCAGATGCGCATTTATTCCTCCAAACCCAAATGCGCTTACTGCGGCACGAAGCGGAGAGTCTGTAGTTTTTCTTTTCCATTCTTCCGGTTGAGTCTGGACTTTGAAAGGGCTGTTATTAAGACCACTGTCTTTTTGGGGTTTATTGAAATTAAGAGAAGGAGGCAGGGTTTTATGCTTTATGGCAAGGAGAGTTTTTAACATGCCTGCTGCTCCTGCAGCAGTCAGAAGATGACCTGTCATTGATTTTACAGAGCCAATTCTGCACTTGCCGTCTGGACGACTGTTTCCTTTCCACATGGTTTTAAGGCTGTTAATTTCAGTAGCATCCCCGACACGTGTTCCTGCTCCATGGCATTCAATCAGATCTATGTCATACGGAGACCAGCCGGCAGACTTGTAAGCGTTTTGCATCGCCCGGACCTGGCCTTCGGAATCAGGGGCGAGAAGATTGCCTTTTATATCATTGGAAAGCCCTATGCCGCGGATAAGGCCGTAAATCATATCCCTGTCGCGCAGAGCATCTTCAAGCCTTTTTAATACAATTATGCCGATTCCTTCGCCTACAACAAGACCGTCCGCACTTTCGTCAAAAGGAGCGCAGCGACCAGAAGGGGATAATGCGCGAAGCTGGCTGAATCCTATCTGTGTGTACATAGATTCAGGTCTAGAAACACCGCCGGCCAGCATGGCGTCAGCTCTGTGAGCACATAGCTCATCACACGCAAGCTTGACTGCATAAAGAGATGATGCGCATGCAGCATCAAGTGTATAGCTTATTCCTCCAATACCTAAAGCACGGGCCAGGATAGCCGAGGGAAGCGCCGTTACTCTGGCTGATATGCACTGGTTTTTGTTAAGGGGTGTTACCTGTATATTGTTGAACAATTTTTCTTCAAATGATTTGCCTGTAATTTCTCTTGTTATTAAAGAGGAAGCATCGGTCGGCAGAGCAATAGCGGCAAGAATTATTCCAATACGCTCTTTATTAACCGGAGATGAAACAAAGCTTGAGAATGCTTTACTGCCTGCGTGAAGAACAAGGTGGTAGAGAGGATCAAGATCCTTTAAAAGGTCTTTATCTATGTTAAAGTCTGAATGATTTGATTTAATTGATTGAAGTATGTTGTTATTTATAAGGCATGCACGTTTTGAAACAGCCTTGTCGGGGCAGGGGTGGGCGCTATAAATATCTTCAAACGCAACAGGCCATCTGTCTTCAGGTATTTCTCGGGAAGCATCAATTTTGTTTATTATATTATTCCAGAATACATCAATATCAGGGGCTTCCGGCAATACACCGGCTATTCCGACAACTGCTATAGGGTTTTTTTGCATCATCATTATTTTATACTCAATTAATCTTTTTTAAGCAAGAGTCAATAGTCATATTAGGGCGTCGACTTCTGCAATTGCCAAAACGCTTTACAGGTTAAATAGCCATAAGCCTAATTATTAGTGGTGAAGTGGTATAAGTCTATCGGACAATCCGAAAAGTGTGCTATAAACAGGTTGAACATTATACAAAAAAGTATTTATAAAATAAATGTATTGTTAAATTTAAGAAATAGTGAGAATCATTTTGGAAACCGAGAAAAGAGAAAAACTAAAAAAACATATCAAAGAAAAGATTGAAGGCTTAAAGAAAAGCATAAGGTCTTATCTACTGCTCACCCAGCCGATATCACCAGATAATGCCATTGGGCGGCTCTCCCGTATGGAAGCGATAAACAGCAAAAGCATCAATGAAGCCGCCCTGAACAATTCAAAACAGACTTTATCAAAACTTGAACGTGTTTTGACGAGGATAGATCATCCTGATTTTGGCTTGTGTTGTGAGTGTGAAGAACCTATTCCATTCGCAAGATTGATGATTATGCCCGAATCCGATCTTTGCGTTAAATGTGCTGAGGCTATCCACTTTCGTTAAAAACTATTTAACTGTAAATTGAAAGAGACTTTTAATGAGTAATGAACCGGAAAAAATTATTTATACAATGACGAGAGTCAGCAAGTCATACCAGAACAAACCTGTGCTAAAAGACATATCCCTTTCCTATTTTCTTGGCGCCAAAATTGGTGTCTTAGGATTAAATGCATCAGGGAAAAGTTCTCTTTTACGTATTATGGCAGGTGTTGATCAGGGATATGACGGGAAAGCCTTGCTTTCCCCGGGATACACTTTAGGGTTTCTTGAGCAGGAACCTTTGCTTGATTCAGATAAAACCGTAAAAGCTGTAGTTGAAGAAGGCCTGCTGGAGGTTGTAGCTCTTGTAGAGGAATACAATAAAATCAGTGAAAAATTTGCTGAGCCCATGTCTGACAATGAAATGAATCAACTCGTCGAGCACCAGGGCGTATTGCAGGAAAAAATAGATTATCTTGATGCCTGGGATATTGACGCGCGTTTAGAAATGGCAATGGATGCGCTGCGCTGCCCTCCGGGAGATACTCCAGTTAATGTTATTTCCGGTGGTGAAAAAAGACGTGTGGCGCTGTGCAGACTTTTATTGCAGAAGCCGGATATCCTGCTGTTGGATGAACCGACGAATCATCTGGATGCCGAAACTATCGCCTGGCTCGAACATCATCTTCAGCAGTATCAAGGCACGGTGATTGCCGTCACGCATGATCGTTATTTTTTGGATAACGTAGCGGGTTGGATTTTAGAGCTTGATCGAGGGCACGGTATTCCGTGGAAAGGCAACTATTCTTCATGGCTTGAACAGAAAGAATTACAGCTTAAGCAGGAAAAGAAATCAGAATCAAACAGGCAGAAGACCTTGCAGCGGGAATTGGAATGGATCAAAATGTCACCAAAAGGCCGCCAGGCAAAGGGAAAGGCACGCATTAATGCTTATGAAACACTCTTAAGCCAGAATTATGAAAAAGAGGCAAAAGATCTTGAAATATATATTCCACCAGGACCACGTCTTGGAAAAGTAGTTATTCAATCGGAAAATCTGAGTAAAGCACATGGCGATAGTCTTCTTTTTGAGGGGATGACATTTGCTTTACCTGCGGGAGGTATTGTCGGTGTTGTCGGTCCTAACGGAGCGGGCAAAACAACACTCTTTAAAATTATAACCGGTTTGGAAAAACCTGATTCCGGGATCATTAAGATCGGGGATACCGTTAAACTCGCTTACGTTGATCAGGAACGCGACATTCTTAAATCCGACAAGACAATATGGGAAGTTATTTCCGAGGGCAGTGATATGGTTAAGCTTGGGGAAATAGAAGTGAACTCAAGAGCCTATGTTGCCCGTTTTAATTTCTCTGGATCAGACCAGCAGAAAAAAGTAAACATGATTTCAGGCGGTGAGCGTAATAGAGTCCATCTTGCGTGTATACTCAAAGAGGGCGCCAATGTGTTGCTTTTAGACGAACCTACAAATGATCTTGATGTTAATACAATGCGTGCGCTTGAAGAAGCGTTGGAACATTTTGGAGGCTGCGCGGTTATTATCACTCATGATCGCTGGTTTCTCGATCGTATCGCCACCCATATTCTTGCTTTTGAGGGAGACAGTACTGTCATGTGGTTTGAAGGCAATTATTCGGATTATGCAGCTGACAGAAAAAAGAGGCTTGGAAAGGCCGCTGAACAGCCCCATCGGATCAAATACAGACATTTGACAAGAGGATAATACAATTACTTTGGAAAACTCTGGAAAAATAGAGATGAGAACTCGGGGTGGTTTTTTATAAAAAATGGCCTGTAAAAATAGAATTATTTGAGAGGAATTTGTCTGATAGAACTTTGGCAGGAAAAGATAAATGACAAAAGATAATGAGAACAAGCTGAAAAATCAGCGTGTGTTTCAGAACGCAAGCGGCCGTCACATCCTGCTTACAAAGGCAGGCAGGGCGGTTTCCTTCCGGATTGACGAACAAGATAAGCTTCATGTTTTGGAAGAGGTGGAAGGTGTTGACTTTAATGCAACCGGAACTCAGCTGAAGAAAGAAGGATGGCGATGTATCGGGCCTGGGATTGAATTTAACAGGCTGTTTAAAAGAGAAAATTTAAAATAAGATGAACTCGTAAAAAGCTGCATATGCTCCTTTGCAGCACTTGAAACCAGAATAACTTTAAACAATCAGTCTTCAGTTATGATTGATGGCGTCGTAAAAAGTCCCATCTACTGCGTTGCAGTATTTTTTCAGACCCTCGACATACTATATGTATGCCTTCGGTCCTGAAAAAACACTACGCCTTGTATATGAACCTTTTTACTTAGCCATCTGTAGTTAAATTCGTGATTTTTTACGAGTTCATCATGATTAAATTAAAATTAGAAAACTGTTTGAATGTATTAAAAATCGTTAGCAAAGAACCTTTTGACATATTGTTATTAATAAAAGATTAAATTATCAGCACAATTGCTGTTTTTATTATGGCCGGTTCTTTGTTTACGATTTGTTATACATGAGTTTTTTATAGTGTTGATTGTTTATAACTACTCGACCGCTTAAAGGGAGGATATTTATGCCACTTTTTGATTATTTATGTTTGGACTGTGGGGAAAAAAGCGAAATTCTTATTGCAGGTTCAGATGATCAGCCGCAGTGTCTGTCGTGCGGCAGCGGAAACCTTACCAAATTGCTTTCTGCTCATTCATCCGTATCTGGTGTTACCCAAAACAGGATGCCGGGACGTGGCGACACTACCTGCTGCGGTTCAAACCCTGAGCATGCGGGTTGCGCAGGGCCTGGGAGCTGTTGCGGGCATAAACCGGATTAAACCCCGGCAACTGTTAATTGAGCGAGACCTTTGCAGAACGCGACATTTTTTCGTCAGGCAAGGAAGGCGACCAAATTTTAAATCAGGTTCAACCGCAGGAATATATTGAATATTTCGAGGATTGAAATTTGAGCCTGACGCCGCATCACGGGAAAATGGCAGTTATGCAAAGGTCTCTGAGCGTGTTGCTCAATCAGGGTATTAATTATGAATTCTTATCACAAAGAGCAATCAGAGACGCTTTATATGGTTCGGAGTTTTCTTGCTGATATTTCTTTAAAGAAGAGGCAAAAATTAGAATCAGACATTGCCGATTATCTTAAGTTCCGTGAGGAGGCAGCGTCTTTTTTTTCCGCGTATTTCAGCGAGGTGTGTACCCGGAAGTGTTACCAGAGCAAGCTAAGCGCATGCTGTACGCGTGAGGGGATAATTACATTTTTTGCAGACGTGGTCATTAATGCTATGGTTTCCAAAGGCAGAGAACTTGATGTTTTGCTTGAGGTTCTTAAAAAACCGAATAATGGATTCAAATGTATCTATCTTGGAGAAGATGGCTGCATGTGGCGGCTTAAGCCGATTGTCTGCGAGATGTTTTTGTGTGAATATGCAAAAAACGAGGTTTTTGGCAAAAACCAGCGGCTAATGCGTGAATGGGAAAGCCTCAAAAAGCGCAAAGAGCTTTACACATGGCCTGATCGCAGAGTTGTCTTTGATACGCTTGAAACCTGTTTTATAGATGCAGGATGTTCTTCACCTCTTATGTACCTGCATAACAGCCCGGGCCTTTTGCGTGTAAAGAGCAGGGCGCTTTCATGCGCTGCGTCTTGCAGAGGCGATTGAAATATTATCCTGGTCAGGCTTAAATGCCTTTAGAAGCGAAGAGTCCATTACAGCTTCGTAGCCTGTTAACAGAGCTACAATCACATTATTTCTGTCAAGAAATGTAAAATCGCATGTCATTTTATGGCGGGTTATTTTCTTTACTTCAAGTACTGCAGTGACTTCATCCCGCGGCAAACCCTGTTGATAGAGACGGTAGGAAGAAGTATAACTCGGCAGTGAAACAAGGCCGTTTTCTTCAAAAGAGTATAATATTGCCATCTGGAATGCTGAGTCCATGACAAGAGGATCACCTATCCATCTGTTTCTAAGAGGTTTTACGATCCATTCTGAAGGCACTGGCGCAGCAGAAATTCTGGCTGTCATTTTGTTTGACGAATAATCTGTAATTTTTTTTATTCCTTGGAGTTGAGCGCCGTGAAACAGAATTTTATCATATGCCTCCTTTATGCTCATTGGGTAAGGTTTGGAGTCTGTTTTTCCCTGGTGTTTAAAATGCGGAGGCTGTGAAAACTTATCTGTTAAAACAGCTTTTGCCCTGGAGTGAATAATATCTATTCCATTTTTTATGCCGTCCCTTATTTCAACATCGACTTCAAAGAAAGAGCCTTTTTTTACAGGCTGGCCTGCCATAATTCTTATTGTCTTTTTTTGCTGGTCAAGCTTAATGCCGTTTAAAATCTGCATGTCATCCAAACCGTGTAAAAAAAGACCGGGATTGCCATGAAGAGCTCCATGCCCAAGCCATTCAGCTATAAGAGCAAAAGGAACTACCGGCTTTCCTCCAATTATGTGTGATTTAAGAACAGGAAATTTATCAATATCTATTTCTCTTTTTACTGTGAGTGAGAGCTTATCTTTTTTTATAATTTTTTTTGGTTTTTGAGTAATAATGTTTTTGCCGATAACAACTTCCACAGAAGAGTTTCTATCTCCCCTCATTTCGCAAACCATGCTCGCAGCTCCTGATTCAACTGGAATCAGTTCAATGTTATTTCGTGTAAATTCCTGTTTCAAGGCCGGAGATACCATTCCTCCATCCCAGGGTCCCCAGTTTATGGAGATAACTCTGCAACCGGTTTTGTTTACTGATTCCTGCTGAGCTGTTTTGTTTAATACCTCGTTGGCCATGGCGTAATCTGCCTGACCCTTATTTCCCATTCTGGCTGTTATTGATGAAAAAAGCACAATATACTTAAGGTTATCCTGTTTTGTTGCTTGAAGAATTGTTTTTAGTCCCTTAACCTTTGTGTCGAAGACCTTTTCAAACTGCTCAATGGTTTTATCTTTTATAAGACGGTCTTTCAGGGTTCCAGCTCCATGGATGATTCCTTTTACAGGCCCGTACTCCGAGCGGATCTCTTCAAGAACTGAATTGATGCGTTGAGAATCACGGACATCTGCTGAATAGTAAAACACAGTCGCACCTGTTTCCTTTAATTTCTGCAGATTTTCTGAAATTTCACGATTTGCCATATGTTTTTTAAATGATTTTTCCAGTAAAGCAGGAGAGGCCTCATTTTTGCTGAATTCGTTTTTGAAAATCGCTTTTTTTATTTCTGAATCATCATGCAGAGATTCAAGCCATTCAGGCTCTGTTGATGGATATGGGGACCTGCCAAGGAGAATAATGGTGGGCTTTGCCTGTTTTGCAAGTTCATATGCAGCGGCAGCAGTTACACCCCTTGCTCCTCCCGTGATTACAACCACATCATCTGGATTCAAATTTATTGAGCCTTCTGGATAAGGAGAAGATACAAGCTTAAGTATAAGCCTTGTGTCAGAACTCAAGCCAGCTTCAACAGTTCCTGATGAATCAGGATTTAAAAGTTCAGTTACGATATTTTTTGCAATGGCTTTTTTGTCTTTCCAGCCTGGATCTATATCCAGGGCATGGCATCTGACATCTTCCCATTCAATTGAGGCTGTTTTTGCAAGTCCTGCAAGTCCTCCTGAAACCGGATTAGACATTCCCATACCTTTAAAACCGAATGCACCGTCAAGCCTTGTTACTGTTGCAAATACAGCTCCGCCTTCTTTTGCTGAATCTATCAGTTGCCTGGCAATCAGACTCGTGACTGCAAAGGCATTTTTTAAAAACAATTCATCCTGTGAATCATTGTTTGTATTTGTAGCTGGATAAGCAATTGTCAGATTGTTTTCAGGCAGTATTACAAGACCTCCGGCAGGCGGCAAATTTTTCCTGTTTTTCAGTGTGTTGAGTGAAACAACGTCGGCATCTATATTTAATGCCATAAGCTCGTCAGCTATTGTCTGCGAAAGACCGGTTTTATCTTCTGTGATATAGACTTTTCTTCCAGCAGGGATAGACAGTGCTCTGGTGTATAAAAGCGGCATTTCAACCAGAGATACGGTTTTTCTGTCGATTTTATCCCCAGGCGCTGGTATATTTTCAACTTTATTTGAACTTTCTTTTATTTGTTCTATACTATTATATGTTTTTGGGGCTTTGCACAGATACTGGGCAATTTGTTCCAGTGTTTTCAACTTACCCATAATTTCCGGAGAGACAGAAGGGAGCTGAGGCATTTTTTGTTCTATTGTAGAAAGTATTTCCACTCTTTTTATTGAATCAATGCCAAGGTCTGTCTCGATATCCATGTCCAGGTTAAGCA